>Ga0123333_10000528_pt1 | contig 42679 bp, 32 predicted proteins | sample BioC12SIPDNA_3_FD_89957 | JGI IMG/M metagenome (GOLD analysis project Ga0123333, IMG submission 89957) | Anaerobic biogas reactor microbial communites from Washington, USA - Biogas_R2_B C12 SIP DNA | ecosystem: Engineered > Bioreactor > Anaerobic > Unclassified | place: Washington, USA...
CCTTCGGCCAATTGCGGGATGTAACCGCTGCACGGTGAGGAGGTAGGCAGTCCATGCGAATGGGCCCATCCATGGCATGGATTTGTCCACTACAACCGGCTCGGAATGACCGAGCCTTTCACCATCCCAGGCATGTTCCGGCTTACCGCCTGGCGGCTGTCGGCGGCCGCTTGTCAGCCGTCTGCCGCTTCGCGTCGGATGCGGCCAACAGCAGCAGCGTGTCGTCCTGCAGGAAGTAGTCGGTTTGGGCGATCACCGCAACGTCGGGGCCGAGTCCCCCGATCGACTCCATGTACTGCCGGCTGGTGATGGCGTAGTGATCCGGGCTTTGCGCCAGGTAGTCGCGCAGGTTCCAGACGGTCTTGGGTTCCCAGTCATGGGTGCGTGGGGACTGAACTGTCTCGTCGCCGGGACATGGGGGGATGGTCAATCGATCCAGAGGGTGGCCGATGTAGAACACCCAACTGGGCTCAGCAATGCCCAGCGTACCGACCTGCGGGCGGGGCGACCGCTGGTGCAGGATGCGAACGAGTGAATCGAACGTCTGGTGCGTGTCGACACGGGCCGCTCCGACGGCGAACATGCTGGTGGTCAGGGCGACTGCGCCTGCGGCAAACACGCGGGCGGCCTGGGCTGGTGCAGCGTGCCGAATCAGCCACATGCCGACCGCCGCGGTGACGAGCGGAATGAGCCCCAGGCCGGCCAGCCACTGTTCACCGGGAAGATACCGCGCGGCGGCAATGGGAATGGCTACAACGATCAGCGTGCCGACCACCGCGAGGCAGGCAAAGGCGGCGCGCGGCCAGATGGCTGCCACACGACTCGTTCCGCTGCTCCACGCGACCAGGAAGCTGGCGACCAGCAGTGCCACTGCCGGATAGCTGGGCGTGATATAGCTCGGCAACTTGGTCTGTGCGATGGAGAACAGTCCCATGTAGACGCCCAGCCAGCACAGCGCGAGCACGTGGCCGGCACGGTCGGTGCCGGAGCTGCGCAGGCGGTGGAACACCTCGAGCGCCGTAGGCACCGCGAACACGGACCAGGGGAAGAACCCGACCAGCAGCGCAAGCGGGTAGAAGAGCACCGAGCCGCTGTGGCCTTCCATGGCCTGGGCGGCACGGCCGAGGTTGTGGTCCAACAGGAACCCGCGCACCCAATGGCCGTCCGTGCGCCAGGCGACGGCGACATACCAGGGCAGGGCCACGGCCGACACGACGACCAGCGCCGTCAGCGGCCGCATGCTCCAGAGAGTGCGCAGGAAATGTCCCGGAGCAAAGGGGCGCAGGAGCGGCCACACGCGGGCAAGAAACCGCGCAGGCTCCGTTCCGGAGCCAGTAGGACGCTGGGCCGGCAACCGCTGAATCAGCAGGTACATGCCCAACACTGCTGTAGGCAGCACCACGCCGATCGGCCCCTTGGCAAGGACCGCCATTCCCATGCACCCGTACATGCAGGCCGCGGCAGGCCACGCGGGAAACCACTGCGGCGGCACGGCCGCCAACCGGCTGGCTCGCCCCCCCACCACAGGTACGTCCACGCTCCATACATAAACGGCAATCGCCGCGGTACTCCAGAAGATCAGCAGCGCGTCCGGCGTGGCGGCACGCCCGGCGACGTCGAACATGAGCGTCGTCATCAGGATCACGGCGGCCCACAATCCGACAGCGGGCGACCACAGACGCCGGCCGATGCCGTACGTCAGGAGCGCTGTGCCGACAGCGGATGCGGCCGACCAGAACCGGGCGGCAAACTCGTTGACGCCGAACACCGCATAGGCGGTCATCATGAACCAGTAGAGCAGCACGGGCTTGTGGGTCCGCAATTCGCCGTCGAAGACGGGGGTGACCCAGTCGCCGCGCTCCAGCATCTCACGCGTGCAGCCGGCATTGCGCGGTTCGTCACGATCCCACAGGCGTGGTCCTCCCAGATTGCTGAAGAGCACCAGCGTTCCCAGGATTACAATGAGCAGGATGTGTCGCGCTGTGGAGTTCATGGCCGCCATCTCCCTGGTTGTGCTGGGGGGGGGAGAGTGTACGGCGAGTGGCAGTTCAGCCACAAGCTCAATTTCGCCGCGGCCGTGCCCCCGGACCCCGTCGGGGCAGCGGGGCGAAAACGGCACTTCTCGGGCACCGCGAACCGTGGTACTCTGCGCGCATTATGGGTATACCTGTCCCCACGCGAAATCGATCGTACTGGCTGGCTGCCGTATTTGCGCTGTTGGCCTGTGCGGCACTACTGGTCGATGTGCCGCTCAGCCGGTACGCGGCGACCCACTCGCTCGTCGGCGATCTGCGTAAAGTGCTGGATGTGTCGGAGGTCTTTGCGCATGGCCTGGGCGTGCTGCTGATCCTGGTCACGGCGGCCGTCCTGGATCCCATGCGGCGACCTCGGTTACCGCGGGTAGCGGCCTGCGCGTACGGTGCGGGTCTGGTGGCCAACTTACTCAAGCACTTCATACCCCGGATCCGGCCAAACGCCTTTGATACCACAGCCGATGTGTGGACGACGTTTCTCTCCTGGCGCGTGCCGGACGTCGGGTCGATCGATGTGCTGGGAAGGAGTGCTGTCCAGTCGTTTCCGTCCGGACACACAGCTACGGCCGTCGGTCTGGCGTTCGGCCTGACCTGGCTGTACCCCCGTGGGCGCTGGCTGTTCGCCTCGTTCGCCGTGCTGGCCGCGCTGCAGCGCATCCAATCGTCGGCGCATTTCTTGAGCGACACGTTGGCGGCCGCCGCCATCGGGTGCGTTGTATCCGGCTGGATTCTGCGCGACAGTTCGGTGGGACGCTGGATCGCGGCGCGGGAAGCGGCAGGCTGGAGGCGGGGAGCGGGCCTGGTGCGGCCGGAAGTCTGAGTGCCGGAGAGGCCCAAATCGCAAATCCCAAATCCGAAATCCCAAATCCGAAATCCCAAATCCGAAATCCCAAATCCGAAAAACCGAGAATCCGAAACGCGGCTGTCAGACGTTCTGCTTCGTCGCCACCGGCTCGGTGTGCGGCGGCGTGGCACGGTGCCGGCGGGTGGCCAGGTACACCAGCATGATGCCGATCACGGTCACCGCTGCGGCGGTGGCCAGCCAAGCCAGCGGCAGGTGTTCACGTCCCGCCTGGTCCCAGCCTTGCGCGATGATGGCGTCCCGCATCTGGGCGATGGTGAGCAACACCCCGTTATGGATCACGTGCAGGCCGATGCCCGGCAGAATGCTCCCAGTGCGGTAGCAGGTCCAGCCGAGAAACAAACCCAGGAACGTGCTGGGCAGGAATCGTTCGGGGGTCAAAGTGGTGGGATTCAGCACGTGGCACATTCCGAACAGCAGGCTCGACATGATGATCACGGTGCCGCCCGGAAACCGGTCGCGCAGTCCGTGGAACAGGTAGCCGCGGAAGAAGAACTCCTCGCACACCGGCTGCACCACCGACAACGTCAACAGGACCAGCACTGGGGACAGGCCCTGAAACGCCCGCAGCATCTGCTCGGTGGCCTCGAACTGGCTGTGTTCCAGAGTGGCTACGCCGAAGAATCGGCTGACCAGGAACAGTTCATAGGCAAAGGGCCACAGGGCGCAGCCCAGCAGCGCCGCGCCCACGCACGCCAGCAGCGGTGGGCGGCCCAGCCGGAAACCGGTGACTAGGCGGACGCGCTGCGCTGCCGCGAACACCAGCGGGCAGCAGGCAAAGACGACCACGCTCACGCCGGCGTGCAGGACCAGCTGAATGCCGACCGCGCCCCTGTACCGCGCGGCCAGATTGCCCAGCAAGTAATAACAGGGGAACATGCTGGCCAGACAGGCCACCGCCGCGGCCGCGGTCGGGGCGCTGCGCGCCACGACCGGCCTGCGCAGCAGGTCGGACCAGCTGCCCCGGCTGGCGTAGAGCAGCGCGTCATTGCCAAACACCTTGGACGCCAGGAGCAGTGCTCCGACGGCATAGACGGCAGTCGACATGACGGCCAGCGCCGTCATCATCGGTGTCGCATTGGCTTCCAGCAGGTCGCGCGACAGCAACACGATGTTGACCAGCGGTGTGACGGCGAGCAGGCCGGTCAGCTGCAGGCCCGGCATCAGACTCAACAGGCCGGGTGAAATCGCCAGCAACATGACCGGGATCAGATAGGCCTGCGCTTCCTTGAAGCTGCGGGCGAAGCTGGTCAGCGCCAGCAGAATGGCCGAAAAGAAGGCGGCGAACAGAACCATCAGCCCGAAAATCTCGGCGATCAGCATAAGGGGCAACCCCTGCGGGAACAGCCGCTCCTGCAGGCTGGAACTCATGATGGTGACCGTCATCGCCACCAGGTTCATCATCGCCGTGAGCACGGCCACGGTGAGCACTGCCAGGTACTTGGCGAACAGCAGGGCCATCCGCGAAATGGGCGCGGCGATGAGCGTCTCGAGCGTCCCCCGCTCCCGTTCCCCGGCCGTCAGGTCGATCGCCGGATAGACGGCTCCGGTGATCGTCATCAGGATGAGGACGAGCGGGACGAGCGTGGCCAGCGAGAACGGCGCGACGTGCTCCGTGGCCACCGTCTTGCGGGAGACGGCAGCCGGCACGCCGGCCCACAGCTTGGTCTGCGCCAAGCGGTTCCGCAGCGAGGTCTCGTTGAGGGTCTGCAGGCGGTCGTCAATAAACCGCATCGCGCGCCGGCTGGCCGGCGAGTTGGCCCGATAGATCAGTTCGCATTCCACCGCCGCGTCCGCGCGCGGCGCGTTCTCCTCGTCCGCGCGATACCGGACACGCACCGCCACATGGACGACATGGTTGGCCACCTGCGACTCGAGCGAGCCGGGCACCAGGTCGAACTCGACCGATTCGTGGGGGGACAGGAGGTATTCCGTGCCCGTCTCGGCCGCGGCTGCACCGGAGGCGGACTCCGCTTCCTTCGCTGCCAGCAGCTGGCCGCCCCAACTCAACAGCCCCTGCAGCACCTCGCTGTCCCGCGGCGAACTGACACCAATGACATACACCGTCTGCCCCGCCTGCTCGGCAGTGATCAGCATCGACTTGTTGAACGAAATGCTGATCAGCGGGTACACCAGCAGCGGCATCAGCACGAGCGTAATGACGGTGCGGCGGTCGCGCAGCGTCTCGCGCAGCTCCTTGCGGGTCAGCCGGAAGATGCGCCCCACGCCCGAACGCCGAACCAGGGGCCGGACGCCGCCGCTCATGGTGACCCCATCCCGGCGCCCGCCGTTGTCTCGATCAGCTGCAGGAACATCTCGGTCAGCGACTGGCAGCCGGTGCGTGCGCGGAGCTCGGCGAGGGTGCCCTCGTGCAGCAGACGCCCGTGATGCAGGAGCCCAAACCGATCGCACAGGCGTTCGGCCTCGTCCAGGCGATGCGTGCACACGATGACCGCTTTGCCCGCATCACGCAAGTGCCGCACGTAATCGAAGATCACCTTGCTCCCCCACACGTCCAACCCCCGGGTCGGTTCGTCGAGCAGCATGATCTGGGGCGCGTGGATCAGAGCCCGCGCCAGATTGACCCGCTGCTTCTGGCCAGTGCTGAGCGTCGCGCAGCGCTGGTCCAGAAAACGCGTCAGGCCGAGACGTTCACTGATCCGCGCGACCGACTCCACCGCCTCCTCGGGCGGCACGTGGTACAGGTCCGCAAAAAACAGCAACGTCTCGCGCGGGGTCAGCCACGGATACACACCCGCACTGGCCGATACCAGCCCCAGCCGCGCCTTGACCGCGTCCGGAACGTCGGTCGAACGATAGCCGTCCACCTCGGCATATCCGGCGGTCGGCTGCAGCACGCCCAGGACCATCCACAACGTGGTCGTTTTACCCGCACCGTTGGGACCCAGCAGGCCGTAGACTTCCCCCGCCTCTACCCGGAACGATAACCGGTCGACAGCCACGAGGGTGGTGTGGCCGACGTGGAAGTGCTTGGTTAGTTCGACTACCGAAATCACGGCGTTTGCCTCCACGCAATCCGCCCCTCTTTTATATCAGTTCCCTCTGCGGCGACGATGGGCGAACTCCGTATTCTGCCGACCATGCATGGCCGGACCAGCCGCCACCGAGTCTACGCCGCGCCAGGGGGGGACAGCCGCCGCGAGCTGAGCTGCTCCTCTTCCGCAACGCGGTCGCATCCCGGCCGCTCCCGCCGCACATTCCGTACGGTCGCCCGAAACGCCCCCCCCCAAATTCCCCATTCGCTGGCGAAACGTTGGGAATTCCAGGCGGTTGAATGATAATGGAACCGTTGACCGGCACGAAGTGCGGCGCCATTGGACCCGGCTGGAGGGGGGGCGCGACGTCGAAGGCGGGGGCATGGTCCGCAAGTGGTCCCCGAATATCGCATCTGAGCTATGGGGGCCTGCGTGTCGGGTATATGTTGATGGGTGAATCAGGTGGGCGCAGATGGGCGCGGCCCGCAGCTGGCGGGGTGGTGCCGCAGGTGGCTGGAAGGTGGCCTTGCGGAGACTGGGGCATGCGCGGCCGTCTCGCCATGGAGTACTGACTCGATGCAATCCAATCGCCGTACGATGCAACTGAGCCTCCTGATATTGGGCGTGTGGATCGGGATCGGCCTGATCACGGCCGGAGCGGCACGAGCTGCCGACCCCGCTTTTGTGGGCATCCTGTCGCTGGCTGTCGACGAGCAGGGGGCCCGGCACCTGGGGCTGTCGGACGAAGTGCGCGAGAAACTGCGGCGGCTGGTCGACCAACGGGTGACCGAAGCGACGAATCTGGCGCTGAGTATCAAAGACCTTCCACCCGAACTGCGCGCCGAACGTTTGGCGCCGTTTGTGGCGGAGTCAGAGCGGCTGGGTTTCGAGTTGTTGACACAGGAGCAGCGGAGCAAACTCAATCAGCTGCGTCTGCAGCGTACGGGCATGGCATCGCTGGCGGACGACGAGATGGCCCGGTTGCTCGGGTTGTCGGAGGACCAGCGTGACGCGGTCACGCGGCTCATGGCGGAGCGGGCCAAGGCGATGACGCGCGGAGGCGCGGCGGAACAGCGACTGGCGCGGGACACACACGAGCGCCAGCTGCGGTCCGTGTTGACACGCGAGCAGAAGTCGATGTGGGACCAGCTGGCCGGCGTGGGGCCCGGTCCCGCCTCACCCGCCTCACCGGCCGCCGCAGCGGCGCAGCCCGAGCCGAGCGCCGCGGAGGAGGTGGAGGAGGTGGTCGCAGCAGTGCCTGCCGCCAGCGCTCCGGAGGCACCTCGCGCGGAGCAGACGCCAGCGCCTGCAGCGCCGACGGGCGATGCGCAGCCTGCCGTCGCTGCGCCGGAAGAGCCTCAACCGGAGTCAGGGCCCGCAGAAGCGGCGGGCGAAGACGCGCCGGCGCTGCCGGCGGACGCCGCGTTTGCCGCGCCGACCGAGTTGGCGGACATGTGGGAGGACGACGATAACGCTCCGGGTTTCGCCGAGCGGGACCCGGAGGCGGTCAAGCTGCGGTTCAACTTCCGATACCAGCCCTGGCAGGATGTACTGGATTGGCTGGCGGAACAGGCTGATCTGTCCCTCCAGTCCACGCTCGTTCCGGAAGGCACCTTCAACTACTCCGATTCGCAGGCGTACACGCCGAGCGAAGCGATCGACCTGATCAACGGCGTGTTGCTGCCCCAAGGGTACACGCTCGTGCGGCGCGGACGCCTGCTGTCGGTCATGAGTCTGGAGGACGAAGTGCCGGACGTGCTGGTGGAGTTCGTGCCGATCGAGAAGCTTGAGGGGCGGGGGGAATTCGAACTGGTGAAGACCGTGTTCCATCTGGCGAAACTGGAGCCGACCGAGGTGGAGCAGGAGATCCAGCAGCTGCTCGGGCCAGGACGCACGATGGTGGTCATGTCGCGGGCGCGGCAGATCATGGTGACCGAAACTGTCGGCAAGCTCCGCATGATTCGGGATGTGATCGAGAGCGCGGAGAATCCGACGGGGATCAAAGAGAAAGGGATTGCCGAGATCAAGCTGCAGTTCGTCGCGCCGGAAGAGGTGCTGACCATCGCCCGGCCGCTGCTGGGGCTGGAGGACGGGAAGGATGTCGGGCCGGACGTGAGCATCGCGGTCGATCCGCTGGGCACGCGCATCTTTGCCACCGGCTCGCGCGACAAGATCCAGATCCTGCAGGAGCTGGTAGAAAAAGTCGACATCAAACGCGAGGCGGCCACCGCCGCCGTGGCGCTCGAACAGCCGCAACTGTTGACGCATCAGCTGGGCGCGCTCGATCCGCAGGAAGCGCTGGCCGTGCTGCAGACACTGCTGGCCGGCCTTCCCGACGTGCGCATGTCGCTTGACGCCAAGACCAAGAAGATCATCGCGCTGGCCCGCCCGTCGGAACACCGCACGATCCAGGAAACGATCCGCCAGCTGGAAGGCGACGCGCCGCAGCTCAAGGTCTTCCAGGTCCGGACGATGGACGTCAAGACCATGGCCGCGGCGCTCACCAAGTTCTTCCCGCCGGCGAAAGAAGGCGATACGAGCGGCATCACGGTGGATGCCGATCCGCTCGCCGGGAAATTGCTCGTCCATGCGACACCCACACAGCTGGACCAGGTCGCCGCGTTCATTGAACAACTGGAAGGGTCGGCCGCGGGCGGGTCGACCAGCACGCTGCGGTTCATCCCGCTCACCGGCAGCGAAGCTGTATCCGCGGTGGAGATGGCGGAACGGTTGTGGCGCGGACCGAACCAGATCCGGATGACGACTCCGTCAGAAACCGGTCCGGGAGTGATCGACCTGCGCGAAGTACCGCTCGACCCCCAGGCGATCCCGGAATATGACCCCGCGCGGCCGACGCCCGGGCCGCAGCGGAAGACCACCGGCGCGAATATCCGGCCTTCGGCTGCCGCTCCCGCTGCGCCCGAGCGGCCACGCGACAAGGTGACCTGGCAGGAAAACAAAGAGGCTGAACCGCTCGACACGGTGTCCCGCGGACCGTTTCGCCTGACCAGCTATCGGCCGGACGGGACGGCGCGGGATGACGCGGGGGAACTTCCCGCCAGCGCCGCTGGCATGGAAGCGGCTGACGCGCAGCGCGATGATGCGCCGCCGGTGCCGCCAGTGTCGGTGACCGGACCCGCCGCGTCTGTGGCGGGCCCGCCCAGCGACATTCGCATCGAGTTCACCCCCAACGGCATTCTGATCTCGTCCGAGGACACGGTGGCGCTCGATGAGTTCGAAGAAATCCTCCGCACTGTCATGCCGCCGTCGGCACCGGGGACGGGCAAGAACTTCACTGTCTATTTTCTCAAGCACTGCAAGGCCGAAGTGGCGCGCCAACTCATTTCGGACATCCTGGGTGGCACGAGCGAAGGTGGCTCGGGCGGCGGGTCGCTGGTCGGAGACGTCGCTGCGAACCTGATGGGGGGAGGCGGCGGGATTCTCGGCGCGCTGCTGGGCAGCGCCGGCGGGGGCGACGGTGGTGTCGTGACGACGGTGCAGGTGACCGGCCCGGTCTCCATCGTGGCCGATACGCGACTGAACTGCCTGATCGTCCAGGCCCTGCCGGTCGATGTCAAACTGATCGAACAACTGCTCAAGGTGATCGACCGGGAAGGCAGCATTACGGATGTGCAGACCGCCGGCAAGCCGCATATCCTGCCGATCCGCTATCTGGAGGCGGAACTGGTGGCCGGCCTCGTGCGGGAAGCATTCGCCAACCGGATGGTCACGGCCAGTGGAGGGCAGGCGGGTGGCCAGCCCAACCCGGTCGAACTGATCCGCGCACTGCGCGGCGGCCGCGGCGGGCGGCCCGAGGCGGACGTGAAGAGCGAAGAAGCAAAAATGACGATCACCGTCGACAACCGCAGCAACTCGTTGATCGTGACCGCTCCCACACCGCTGTTTGAACAGGTCCGGGAACTGGTGGAGCTGATTGACGTCGGCAGCCCGGAGCTGGACGAGACGATCGAGATCGTCGAGTTCCAGTCGAATCCCGAGACCGTGCAGCGCGCCTTGTCGGCGATCACCGGAACTACGACCTCGTCGCCGTCAGGCAGCAGCCGCAGCCAGTCGGGCCAGCGCCCTGGCGGAGCCTTCGGCATGCCGTTCGGCATCCCGGCCTCCGGCGGTGCCGCGCCGTTCATGCAACGGCCACAGGGAATGGGCGGGATGCCCGGTGGCTTCGGCGGGTTTGGCGCCATGCCCGGCCTGGGGGGACAGCGCGGCGGGATGCCCGGCGCCGGCGGCGGACAGCGCAGTGGCATGGGCGGGATGCGCGGAGGCATGCCAGGTGGCACGCGCGGAGGCACGCAACAGGGTGGGGCACGTGGCGGTGCGGGCGGCCGCCGCTAGTGTAGTGTGGTCCGGCCCGGGATGCGTTGATCCGCCCCGTGCGACGGCTGGTGCCTGTCAGGCGACAGACCGGGTGGCCGCGCGATCGCGGCGCTCGGCAGCGTTCGGGTGACATCTGTGTGTGACATCTGTGTGTGACATCTGCATGAGGTTCCCGCGATGTGGCGGAACCCGATTTGTTCCCGCGGGTTCAATCTTCTGGGTCCCAGTGGGGGTGCAGAGTCCGATTCCTTTTCGAGGAGACTGTCAGATGAAATGGGGTAAGCAAGCGGTGGTGTGGTCAGTCGCCATGCTGTTCCTGTTGGCGTGTGTGTGCAGTGCTGAGGCACAGGGCCGACGTGGTCAGGGGCCGGGCCAGCAGCGGGGCGGGCCGGGTGGTCCGCCGCCGGGCGGGCCGGGCGGCTTCGGTGGACCTGGCATGGGCATGATGCCTGGCATGGGGGGAATGTTTGGTGGTATGGGCGGCGGCATGAGCGACGTTATGCTCCTGGCCCGTGAAGACGTCCAGAAAGAGCTCGAGCTGGTGGATGATCAACTCGAACAGATCAACAAGCTGCGTGAGACGAGCGGCCAGGAGATGCGGGACATGTTTTCCGGCCTGCGCGATCTGCCGCGCGAGGAGATGGGCCCCAAGATGGCTGAACTGATGCGGGAAGCGCAGGCCAAGACGAAGAGGGCCTTGGAGGACATCCTGCTGCCGCACCAGTCGGAACGACTCAATCAGCTGGTCGTGCAGTGGCAGCTGCAAGGTGGTGGCCTGGCGCAGAGTGACGAGGTGGCGAAAGAACTGGGAATTTCGGACGAACAACGTGATCAGCTGCGCGCCAAGACACGGGAGCTGGAACGCGCGCTGCGCAAGAAACTGGCCGAAGACCTGCTGAAAGAGCTGACGCCGGAGCAGCAGGCGAAGTACAAGGAGCTCGTCGGGGAGCCGTTTGAGTTCCAGCGGGACGAGCGGTTCGGGCCGGGTCGCGGGTTCGGCGCTCCCGGCGGGTTTGGTGGCCCCGGCGCTCCGGGTGGTCCGGGTGTCGGTCCTGCCGCTCCGCGTGGTGGCCGGCGCGGCAACTAGGCGGCGGTCAGGTATTGGGCAGCACGCGAGTCACAGGCTGTCATTGTGCCTGCCTGCTCCACACCGCATGCGATGTGATCTGGAGCGTGCGGTGTGGCATGTGTGGCAATTTCCCGAGTTGATGCTGGCGGGCACGGCGGACGCGGCCCGCTGGCATCACCTTGCTGGGGGTTCCGCTGGGTTCTGTGTGTGGTTCGTTTAGAATGAGGGATGGATCAGTCCCGCACGATGGTGCGGGGGCGCGACCAGCCGCCTGCGGGCGAAGAGTGGGTACCAATGGATGCGGGTGAAATGCTCAAACGGCGTGGCTTGCTCAGCGACAGCCAGTTCGCTCAGCTGCGCCAAGGCAACGGCGACGGCGCCTCGTTGATCGACAAGGCGGTGGCGCTGGGCTATGTGCGGGAGGAGGCGGCGTTGCAGGCCCTGGCCGAGGAGGTGGGGCTGGAATACGTCGATCTCCGCGACATGGAGGTGGACCTGGCACTGCTGCAAAGTTTCCCCCACAAGTTGATCCACCGCGAGTCGCTGTTTCCGATCCGGCGCGACAACGGGCAGCTGATTGTGGCGACGAGCGACCCGTTCGATCTGTATCCGATTGACGAGGTGAGTGCCGCAACTGGCCTGTCGGTAGTGCCGGTGCTGGCCAGCCGCGGGCAGATTCTGGGCCTGATCAAGAAGCACCTGGGGGTGGGCAGCGAGACGGTCGAGGGGCTGCTCGAGCAGGCGAGCGACCGCGATGTGGAGTTGCTCGACGAAATCGAGGCCGACGGATCAGAGCTGTCGGAGATGGCGCAGGAGGCGTCGGTCGTGCGGCTGGTCAACGAGATTCTGCTGGAGGCGATCGAGACGCGTGCGAGCGACGTGCACATCGAGTCGCAGGCAGCGGGACTGGTGATCCGGTATCGTGTGGACGGGATCCTGCATCCGCAGCCGGTGCCCCCCGAGATCAACCGGTTTCAGGCGGCCATCATCAGCCGCCTGAAGATCATGTCGCATCTGAACATCGCCGAACGCCGGTTGCCGCAGGACGGCCGGATCAAGCTGCGGGTGAAAGGGCGCGAAATCGACGTGCGTGTGTCGGTCATTCCCATGATCCATGGCGAAGGGCTGGTGCTGCGTATCCTCGACAAGGGGGCGATGGTGTTCGAACTGCGCAGCCTGGGGATGGACCCCGACACGTACAGGCTGTTCGGAGAACTGATCCGGTTGCCCCACGGCATCATCCTGGTGACAGGCCCCACCGGCTCCGGCAAGACCACGACGCTCTACAGCGCGCTGATTGAGATCAACAGTCCCGACACCAAGATCATCACGACGGAAGATCCGGTCGAATACCAGTTGGCCGGGATCAACCAGATCCAGGTGCATCCCAAGATCGGGTTGACTTTTGCCGGCTCTCTGCGCGCGATCCTGCGGCACGACCCGGACGTGGTCCTGATCGGGGAAATCCGCGACCTGGAGACGGCGGAGAACGCGATCCAGGCGGCGCTGACCGGCCACCTCGTGTTCAGCACGCTGCACACGAACGACGCGGCGGGCGCCTATGCCCGTTTGTCGGACATGGGGGTGGAGCCGTTCCTGGTGGCCAGCACGGTGGAGGCGGTCATGGCCCAACGCCTGGTGCGCCGTCTGTGCATACACTGCCGCGAACCATATACCCCGGATCGGGACGCCATGCCGGCCGACTTCCCCTGGGATCGCCTGGGGGACCGTCCACTCTACCGCAAGGTCGGTTGCCGCGAGTGCCGCCACGTCGGCTACAGCGGGCGGTTGGGGATCTACGAGCTGCTGCTGACCGACAATAACATCCGGCAGTTGGCGCACGATCGCGCGAGCACGTGGCGCATCAAGCAGACGGCGGTCCGGCAGGGGATGATGACGTTGCGCGATGACGGTTGGCGCAAGGCCATCGAGGGGGTGACCACTGTGGATGAGGTGCTCCGCATCACAAAGGGTGATCAGGATCTGGCCGAGTTGGACAAACTGGTGCGTTGACAAGTGTCGAAGGTTTCTGTGAGCTGACTGTGAACTATGCCTGACTTTGTCTATGTTGCCCGCGATCCGGCTGGCCAGCGCGTCACTGGTTCGATTGCCGCAGCGAGCCGGCGGGAAGCGGTGACGTTGCTGGCGGGTCAGTCGCTGTTCCCGCTGCACGTGACGACCGAGAAGCCGAAGACGAAGCTGGTGGGTGGGCGGATCAAGGGGCAGACGATGGCGATCACCTACTCGCAGCTCGCGTCGCTCCTGCGCAGCGGCGTGCCGCTGCTCCGCTCCCTCGATGTGCTGCGCAAACAGGCGTCCAACCAGGCGCTGGCCCGAGTGCTGGGAGAAGTGCGTGACCACCTGGAACAGGGGGACACGCTGGGGGATGCGATCGCGCGGTACCCGCACGTGTTCAGCGAGATGGCGATCAACATGGTGCGGGCCGGGGGCGAGGGGGGGTTCCTCGAAGAGGCGCTCGAACGCGTGGCGCAGTTCACCGAACAGCAGGAGGACCTGAAGGCTCGCACCATCGGCGCGCTGGCCTACCCCATATTCCTGGCTGCCGTCGGGACGACCATCGTGACGACCCTGATTGTCTTCTTTGTGCCGCAGTTCGAGGATCTGTTCCAGTCGTTGCGGGAACGGGGCGAACTGCCGGTGCTGACCGACTGGCTGCTGTGGTTCAGCAAGACGTTGCAGTCCTACGGCCTGTTCATCCTGCTGGGCCTGGTCATTGTCGGCGTGGTGATCAAAGCCAAACTGGCGACGGAGGAAGGCCGCCGGCTGCGCGACCGCGCGAAATTGAAGCTGCCGTTGCTCGGCGTCGTGTTCCAGTACCTGGCGGTTGCCCGGTTCTGCCGCGTACTCGGAACGTTGCTCCGGAACGGAGTGCCGATCCTGAAATCGCTGGAAATCAGTCGCGACACGTCGGGGAACCGGATCCTGTCCGAGGCCATCCATGGCGCGTCCGACAACATCTCGTCGGGTGAGTCGCTGGCGGCGCCGCTGGCCGCCTCCGGGCATTTCCCGGTCACCGTTGTCGAGATGATCAGTGTGGCGGAAGAGTCCAATACGTTGGATAAGGTGTTAGTCGAGATAGCGGACAGTCTGGAGAAACAGACTGCTCGGCGGCTCGATCTGGCCGTGCGCCTGCTCGAGCCCATCCTGCTGCTGTTCCTGGCTGGTGCCGTGCTGTTCGTTGTGATCGCGCTCTTGATGCCGGTTATCAAGATGAGTAGTGCAATGTGAGGGGAGTCCAAACCATGTGTGGAAAGAGACGCACGCGTGCGCGCCGCCGCTCGGTGCGGCCGGGCTTTACGCTGATGGAGGTGCTGCTGGTACTGGCGATCCTGGTGATCCTGGGTGCGCTGGTCATGACCAATTTCTCGGGGATTCTGGCGGGGGGCAAGGTGAAGGCGGCCCGCGCACAGCTCACCGCGTTCGAGCAGGCCATCGACATCTATCAGCTGGACATCGGCAGCTACCCGACGACGCAGCAGGGGCTTCAGGCGCTGCGCGTCGCCCCGGCGGATCTGCCCGATCCGTCCAAGTGGACCACGCCCTATCTGAAGAAAGATATCCCCCCCGACCCGTGGGGAAATCCGTATTACTATGAACTGATGAGCCCGACGCAGTACAAGATTTCTTCGGCGGGCCCGGACGGCGCGACCAACACGGCTGATGACATCGTGAACGTGTCGGGCTGAGTTCCATGCGGTGTGAACATGATGGCGACGTTGCACAAGACGCGGGGCCTTCGGCAGGTGCGCTGGCGCACCCGGCCCCGCGCTGCCATGACGCTGCTGGAACTCATGCTCGTGCTCGCGCTGCTGGTCGTCTTTGGCACGATGTCGATGCCGGCGTTCCGCATGGCGCTTGACAACCACCGGCTGCGGCAGGGTGCGGAACTGGTGCGCATCGAATGGAACAAGGCGCGGCTCAAGGCCATGCGGACCGGCCAGATCCAGATGTTCCGCTACGCGGTCCAGTCCTCGTCGTGCCAGGTCATGCCGTACTACTCCCAGCAGGACTGGCTGGAGGCGGATGCCGCCCATGCGACCGGCAGCGGCGTGGCCGGTGCGAACCTGCCGCCGCCGATGGCCACGGCAGGGGCCGATCAGGCGATGCAGGGGGAGCGGGCGCTGCCGGAAGGCGTGGTGTTCGTGCAGGGGGAAGTCGAGGCGAACCAGCGCTCGTACGACATTCAGCAGCAGTTGCAGGGGGGGCAACCGAGCGGCGTGCCGGTGCTCTTCTATCCCGACGGCACCACGTCCGATGCGCGGGTCGTGTTGACGAATCAGTACGAACGTCTGTTCGTGGTGGTCAGTCTGCGGAGCCTGACCGGCATGACGCGTGTGAGCAACCTGTTATCGTCCGATGAATTGCAGCAGTATCCTTACTAGCCGATCTGGCCTGCACGGCATCCCGCGGCGCGCCCTGCGGGGCCCCGCGCTGGGCGTGCGCGCGGGCACGACGCTGCTGGAAGTGATCCTGGCGATCGCCATTCTCGGCGGTTCGCTGGCCGTCCTGGGGGAGCTGGTCCGCATCGGCACCCGGTCGGCCTACGCTGCGCGCGTGCAATCGACTGCTCAACTGCTGGCCGATACCCTCGTGGCGGAACTCGCGGCCGGAAGCACCACTCCGGAATCGACCAGCGGCGTGGTGGAGGCGTTCGGCGGATTCAACTGGGCGTATGACGTGCTGGTGCAGCAGGTCGACCAGCAGGGGTTGCTGGCGTTGGACGTCACGGTCCGCGAGAACGTGGACGCCGCGCCGCATCCGATCTCCTACCGGCTGGTCCGTTGGATGATCGATCCGCAGACGGAGTACGAGCTGGAGCAAGCGGCTGCGCAGGCGGCCAGCACCGCGGGCAGCACCACTTCGGGCGCGACGACAGGCAGTTCCACGGTACCAGCCACGGGGACGGAGAGTGGCACGGGAGGGACGCCATGAACGCGCGCTGGGCCTGGTGCTGGCTGACGTCCCGTGCTGGCGCAGGTTCGCGCCCGGGTGTGCAGCGCCCCGGCGCCGCGGCCCACCATGCGCCGCGCGGTCGGTTGCACCGCGGCATGACCCTGCTGGAACTGATGCTGGCGCTGACGCTCTCTGCGTTCGTGCTGATGGCCATTTCCATGGCGATCGACCTGCACCTGCGCGTGCTGCAGGACCGCCGCGACTACGTCGAGAGCATCCAGTTGGCACGCGCCGTGTTGACCATCATCGCCAACGACCTGCGCGCCACGATCCAGCAGAACACGACCGATTTCTCGGCGCTGGCCAGCATGGCGTCCGCCGCCGCCATCATTGCGCCCGCGATGGAACAGGCCGAAGCAGCCGCTGACGGAGCGGACACAGACGCTGCGGCAGGGGGCACGCCGGGATCCGCGACGTCCGCAGGCGGCGGGGAAGGTGCCGCGTCGAGCACGACCGTGAATATCGCGGCCTCCAGCACGGTGCCCACGGTACCCGGGCTCTACGGGAACCAGTACGAACTGCAACTGGACGTGAGCCGGCTGCCGCGCGTAGATGAGTTTCAACGCATGACGGCCAACGTGCGCGAGGCCGCTTTGCAGGATATTCCGAGCGATGTCAAGACGGTTGCCTACTACTGTGCCGACGCCCGCTCGCTCACCTCGTCGGGTGTGATGAACCGCCGCACCGGCCAGTTTGAGTCGGGACTGGTGCGCCGTGTGATGGACCGCGCGGTGACGCTGCACGCGTCGCAGTACGGCAACATGCAGGGGCTGCAGCAGGCGGCCGAGGTGATCGCGCCGGAAATCACGAGTATCGAGTTCCAGTACTTTGACGGCACCCAGTGGTTATATGAATGGGACTCCGCGGAACAACAGGGGCTGCCGGTGGCCGTCAAGATCACCGTGCTGCTGATGCCCGACGCGGCCGCGAACACGCCTCCGGGCAGCAGCAGCCTGAACGCCACGTCCAGCCAGATCCAGCCCGATCAGATGTATTCGCTGACGGTCCGACTGCCGACGGCCAGGCCGGTGGCGACCGATTCGACAGCGGACAGCAGCAGTGGCCTGGAAGCGGTCGGATTATGACGCCGCCGGCGCCACCTCACCGGGATAACGTGTGACTACATAACGTGTGACTGCACAGCGTGCGACGATGAAGACGAAGCGAAACAACCGGAAGCCCCCACCCCCGCCGCGGCGCGGCCTGGTCCTGGTCGTGGTTCTGGTGGTCGTGGCCCTGCTGTCGCTGGTCGCCTACACGTTCGCGGGACTGATGTCCACACACTACGGCGCCGCGAAGCAGGGAGGACGGCAACTGCAGACGCGCATGCTGGTCGAATCGGGGATCGAGGCGGTCCGCCTGTACCTGATGCAGACGGAGGCGGGGCGCACCGATGTGGGAGGCCACTTCAACAACGTCGATTATTTCCAGGCCATTCCGGTCCTGATCCACCAGGACGTCGCTCAGTGCGCGAATTTCACGGTGCTGGCACCCAATCTGGACGACGAAGGCAATCTGAGCGGTGTGCGGTACGGGTTGGAGGACGAGTCTGCGCGCCTGAACATCAACGCGCTGGTGGTTGCTGACCAGATCCAGGAGAATGCGGGGCGGGATCTGCTGATGAGACTTCCCGGCATGACGGAAGACGTGGCCGACGCCATCCTGGACTGGATAGATGAGGACGATGAGGCGCGCGACTACGGCGCGGAATCGTCGTACTATCAGGGTCTGCGGCCCCCATACACGCCCAAGAACGGACCTCTCGACACGGTCGAGGAACTGCTGCTCGTCCGCGGCGTCACCCCGCAACTGCTGTTCGGCACCGACACCAACCGCAACGGGATGGTCGACCCGCACGAGACGAGCGGCGCCGCGCAACCCGGGATGGCGACCGGCACCATGGGCGCCGCGCAGGCCTACAGCGGCTTGGCCGGGTCGATGGATCGCGGCTGGTCCGGCTACCTGACCCTCTACAGCGCTGAAAAGAATCTGACCTCCGAGGGGCTGCCGCGGATCGACCTGAACCAGGACGATCTGCAGACGCTCTACGAAAGCCTCGCCACCGCGCTCAACGACGACTGGGCGCGGTTCATCATTCTCTATCGCCAGAACGGCCCCTATGACGGCGACGAGTCGGGTGTGGACATCACCAGCGTTGGTGACCTGGATCTGACGAAGGAAGGGGGAAACAAGTTCACCCAGGTGCTCGACCTGATCGGCGCGCAGGTACAGATCGCGGCCGGGGAGGGGGAGGACGCGACCGTCATCACTCCAGTGTTCCCGGACACGGTGGCGGAAATGGCGCTGTACATGCCGGTGTTGATGGACGCCGTTGCCGTCAACGCGAGTCCCACGATCCCGGGCCGCATCAGTATCAATCACGCGCCGCGGGCGATCCTGGAGGGCATTCCCGGGATGGACGAGACGATGGTGGGCGAGATTCTCAATCAGCGGTCGTTCGAGAGCACGTCTGAAGCGGACGCGGCGCTGCGGCAGCACGAAACGTGGTTGCTCACCTCGGGCATCGTGACGCTGGACCAGATGAAGCAGCTCGTGCCGTTCATCTGTGCCGACGGCGATGTCTTTCGTGCGCAGATTGTCGGTTATTACGAAGATGGCGGCGCCGCCTCTCGTGTGGAAGTTGTCTTTGATGCCGCCGGCGCCGTACCGCGCGTAGTATCCTTGAGAGACATCAGCCACCTGGGCCGAGGTTACCCGCTGGATATGCTGGGTGTGCAACTGATCAACAGCTATTGAGACCAGACCAGACCAGACCAGACTAGACGAAATGAAACCAAGCCAGAGCGGCAGGTGCTCGGGAAGGTGGTTCGCGCATGGCCAGACTGCTTGCGATTGAGTGGGATGAAAGGGAGGCGCGGGTGGCGGTAGCCACGCCGCACGGCGAGGAAGTAGTGGTCGAAGATGCGTTTGCCATCGACATCTCGGCTGCGGCGGCCGCCGATGCGGCGGACGATGCGAGCCAGGACGATGCGAGTCGGGACGATGCGAGCCAGGGCAACGCGAGCCAGGTGGGGCGGTGCATCGCGCAGGCGCTGGCCGCGCGGGGGCTGACCGGCGGCGATGTACTGGTGGGGTTGGGGCGAACCAGTATCGAGCTGCGTTCCATTTCGTTGCCTCCGGCGCCGCCGGAAGAACTTCCTGACATGGTCCGGTTCCAGGCCATGCAGGCGTTTGCGGCGATCAGCGAGGACTGGCCGCTGGACTTCGTGGAACTGGGCGCTCAGGACGGCACACTCCAGGTGCTGGCGGCCGTGGTGTCCCCGAAGCAGGTTGAGCAGATCCTGCGGGTCTGTGCGGCCGCGGAGCTCGCGCCGCGCTGCCTCGTGCTACGGCCGTTCGCGGCGGCGTCCCTGTTGAGTCGTGGCGATGTGCTGGCCGAAGGCCGCAACGCGCTGATGGTCGACATGCTGGCCGACGGGGCCGATCTGACAGCCATCTCACGGGGGCAGGTCGTGTTCATGCGCACGGTGCGCCGGCCGGCCACCGACGATCCGGCCGTGCAGGCCCGCGCTCTGGTCGGCGAAGCGCGCCGCACGATCGGCGCGGCACAGGCTCAGATGGGCGGTCAGCGGATCGAACAGGTGATCATCTGCGGAAGCGAGTCCGAGCATCCGGAGCTGATGCAGGCGCTGGCCGATGCCCTGTCCCTGGAAGTCGTGCGGTTCGATCCGTTTCGCGCCGTGCGACTGGCGCGGGGACTGGAGCGGCAGTTGCCTGCCGATGCCGGACGCTACACGCCGCTGCTGGGAATGCTGGCCGACGTCGCGGCCGGCGTCCCCCACGCCATCGACTTCCTCAACCCGCGCAAGCGGCCGGTGCCGCGCAGCAACCGGCAGCGGAATGTGCTGATCGCGGCCGGCAGCCTGGCGGCGGTCGGCGTCGTGGTGCTCGGTGTCTGGGGCGGACTCAAGTATCTGGACCGGCAGATCGCAGACCTCAATGCCCAGGTCGCTGAGCTGGACAAGCAGGTGGCGGCGGCCCGCGAGCTGATGGCCGACGTGGATGCCGTGTCGGACTTCGTCGGCGGCGATGTGACCTGGCTCGACGAACTGCACGAACTGGCGCGCCGCATGCCCGGCGCTGAGCAGATCAAACTCAATGACGTGACGATTACGACCGGCAATGTGAAGCGGGGCGGGGTGATCGCCCTTAAAGGGCACGTGCAGAACGCGGACGTGATCGCCAGGTTCGAAGACTCGCTGCGTTACGAGGACCATGTGGTGCGGGGCAGGTCGGCTATACCCGATCAGAAGTCCGCCGACTATCCCTACGCACTCGATACCACGGTCACCGTGGAGCCGGACACGTACGATCGCGGACGATCGCTGGGACGCCCCTTCCGCGACAAGCTGCGCGCCGCGGCCGATGCTGACACGCCTGCCCGCGCTCCAACCGGTACGCCGGACGCGGACGCGGACGCTCAGCCGGCGCAGACGACAGAGGGGGACGCAGCATGAACCGGCGCGAACAAATCCTGGCTACCCTCGTGGGCCTGCTCGTCGTAGTGACCGTTTTGAACTTCGCCCTGAAACGCGTCTTCAGCCAGTTCAGCGACCGGACCGACAGGATCGCCACGCTGGAGTCGGACATCCAGTCGAAGGAACTGATCATCCACCGTGGCGCAGTCGCCGAACGTGTGCTCAAGATGTACCGGGAACGTTCGCTGCCGAGCGATCCGGACCTGGCAAGCTCGCGTTATCGGGAATGGCTGCTCAAGTGGACGGAAGGCGCGCAGGTGCGCGGGTCGAACGTCAGCCACACCAGCTGGTATCCGGTCGCGAAGTCACATGGCCGGCACAAGTTCCAGGTGAACTGCGAGGCGACCCTGGCACAGCTTGTCGACCTGCTGTTCGGCTTCTACTCGTCCGACCACCTGCACCGGATCGTGATGCTCAAGGCCAAGGCTCATCCGGACGGCAAGCTGCTGACGATGAACATCACGGTCGAAGCGATCGGCATGACCGGTGCCGAGAAGGACACCCTGTCTGATATGCCGGCCCAGCGGCTGGCGTTCGCCCAGGCGGACGCGTACCACGAGACGATCGTCGGTCGCAATTTCTACGGGCCTGCCAACAAGCCGCCGCATTTCACCTCCAGTGCATCGCAGCAGGGGTATGTGCAGCGGCCGCTGTCAGTGACCCTCCAGGCCGAGGATCCCGACAAGCACGCCGTTCGCTTCCGGCTGGATCAGTGCGACATCGAGGAGCTGAGCGTCGACGCCGGGAGCGGGCGGATTGAATGGACCCCGGACCGCGTCGGGGAATTCGAGATCGTCGTCTCTGCCGTGGACGACGGCGTGCCGGCCAAGGAGACGTCGCAGACAGTCCGGCTGACCATCACGGAGCCGCCGCCGCAGGAGGCGCCACCGCCGCGCCGGTCGTTTGACGAAGCGAAATATACCTTCGTCACGGGGATCGTCGAGATCAACGGGCGACGCCAGGTGTGGTTGACCGTCCGCACGGATGGCAAGTGGCTGCGGCTGTTTGAGGGGGAGACGTTCCAGGTCGGCGCGTTCGAAGGCAAGATCCTCAAGATCCATCCGCGGCACGTGGAGATTGCCTCGCAGGATACCGTCGTGTCAGTGCGGTACGGCCAGAGCATCAGCGACGGGGAAGAAATCGAGGGGGGACCGGACGTCGCCGCATCGCCCCGGTAGCTGCGCCGGACGACGCGTGCCTGCCAGCCGATCAGTGGGATAGGCCGGTCACGGGTCAGCACAGTAATATATCGGCTGGGCCGGCGCGCATGCGTGTTTGCTCCCGCGAGTGTCTGACAGGCCGTGCCCCGCACGTCCAGGCGAGTGGACGTTCGGCGCTGGCGGACTGCGACTGCGCAGGTGCCCGCTCCCTCGCCGGCGGGCACCCGCTCATCCACTGCCAGGAGGTATCTGTGACGTCCCATACACTGCAGTTCCGTGTCCGCTACAGCGAAACCGACCAGATGCAGACGTTCTACAATTCCCGGGCACTGGAGTGGTTCGAGGTGGGACGCACCGAACTGGCGCGGGCCATGGGGATGCCGTACTCAGAGTGGGAACGGCGCGGGATTCTGCTCCCGCTGATCGAAGCGCGGGTGTTCTTCCGGGGCCGTGCCCGCTACGATGACCTGCTGGAGATGACGGTCAGCATTCAGCTGGAAGGTAAGACTTGCCTGCGGTTCGATAACCGCATCGTGCAGGCCGACGGTGGCCAGCGCGTAGCCGATGGTTACACCGTCCACGCCATGGTTTCCGCAGAGTCCCGGCGGCCCGTCCGTGTGCCCGACTGGGTCCTGCAGCTCCTGGAGACACCCTAGAGATGGAACGCCTGCTGTTGAGTGGGAACGAAGCGGTCGCGCGGGGCGCGCGGGATGTCGGCGTTGCCCGCGGGGTCGGCTATCCGGGCACCCCGTCGAGCGAGATTCTGGAGGTGTTCCACCGGCTGGGCGGCGCGGCGGCGTGGGCCCCCAACGAGAAGGTGGCCGCCGAAGTGGCGCTGGGCGTGGCCTTCGCACGGGCCCGGGCGCTGGTCACGATGAAGCACGTCGGGCTGAACGTGGCGGCCGATGTGCTGTTCACGTCGGCCTACAGCGGGGTGGATGGAGCGCTGGTGCTGGCCGTCGCGGACGACCCGGGGCTGGCGTCGAGCCAGAACGAGCAGGACACGCGCCGCTACGCGGTGGCGGCCGGTGTGCCGCTGCTGGAACCGTCCGACTCCCAGGAGGCCTACGACTTCACCCGGTTGGCGTTTGAGCTGTCGGAGCGCTGGCACGTGCCGGTGATCCTGCGCCTGACCACGCGCATCTGCCACTCCAGCACGGTCGTCTGCTGCGATGCGCCGGCGGTGCCGCCGCCCGCGCCGGTGTTCGTACGCAATATCCCGCAACGCGTGATGGTCCCCGGGCATGCACGGGCGGCCCATCAGCGGCTGCGCCAGAAGCTGTCCGAGTTGGCTGCGTGGAACGAGGTCTCCGGTCCGAACCGGCGCTGGCCGGGATCATCGGAGCTGGGCATCATCGCGTCGGGCGTGGCGGTCCAGTACGCGCGCGAAGCGGCACCGGACGCGGCGATCTTCCAGGTCGGCCTGAGCCACCCCCTGCCGATCCAGGCCATCCGCGACTTCGTGGCTTCCGTCTCGCGCGCTGTGGTGATCGAAGAGAACGATCCCTGCATGGCCGATGCGATTCGCGCGGCCGGCCTGACGATCGACAGCGCGCCGGCCATGTATCGCCAGGGAGAACTGACGGTGGGGCGGGTGCGGCGCATCCTGGCGGGCGATGCGAGCGCGGAACCGGTACCGGCTGCCCGCCGGCCCCCGCAGCTCTGCCAGGGCTGTCCGCACCGGCGGGTCTTTGAGATCCTCAAGAAACACGACTGCATCGTGGCGGGAGATATCGGCTGCTACACGCTCGCGGCGCTGCCGCCGCTGAGCGCCATGGACATACAGATCTGCATGGGGGCCAGTATCGGCGTCGGACTCGGGCTCCGGCATGTGCTGCCCCGCGAGCAGGCCATGCGTGTGGTGAGCGTGATTGGGGACAGCACGTTCGTGCACAGCGGCCTGACCGGCCTGGCCGAAATGGCCTACAACGTCCCGGATACCGGGCACGTGCTGCTGATTCTGGACAACGCGACGACGGCCATGACCGGCCGCCAGCAGCATCCGGGGACCGGATACCGGCTGGACCAGACGCCCACCAATCGACTGGATTACGTCGCCCTGGCCCGGGCCATGAACATCGCGAATGTCGCCCAGTTTGACCCGGTTCGCGAGACGGACGCATTGGAGCAGGCGTTGGTCGAGGCACTGCAGAAGGCGGAGCTGACCGTGCTCGTGGCACGCCGCCCCTGCATCCTGATCCCCGCCGGTAAATCGTAGGCCGCGGTGGGCCGGGCCGGCGCCGCCCCGACCCCCGCGCACGCCGCCGTCCGGCCGGCCCGGAGCACTGACAAAGGAACCCGCATGATGATCGACTCAGTCACCAACTTCCGCATCGTCGGGCTGGGCGGCATGGGCGTGCTCACGGCGTCCCAGATCGTGGCCCAGGTCTTCTTCCGCCAGGGGTACGCGGTCAAGAAGGCGGAGGTGCACGGGATGAGTCAGCGCGGCGCATCGGTGTGCAGCGATGTGCGGGTGGGGCCGCAGGTGTGGAGCCCGACGATCCCGGCCGGGGAAGTGGGCTATCTCGTCCTGCTCGACCCGCAGGAGCGGCCGCTGTATGAAGCCGAACTCCGCCCCCAGGCCGTCGTGCTGGAGCCGGCGATGATCGAGAAGGCCAGACTGCCGCACAGCCGGGCGTTGAACGTCGCCATGCTCGGTGTGTTGAGCCGACATTTTCAGATACCTGGTGCAGCCTGGCTGGAGGTGATTCGCGAGGTGTTTCCGCCGCGACTGCACGCCGCCAACGAAGCCGCTTTCCTCGCCGGCTGCGACAGCCCGTAACGGAACCCACGCATGGCCCCCGAGATCTATCCGGAGAGTACTGCAGATTACCTTGATCCCGACCAGCTGCGCGCGCTGCAGTTGCAGCGCCTGCGGGCGATCGTCGAACGCTGTTTCACCCGCGTCGCCGTGTTCCGCCAGCGGATGCAGCAGCGCGGCATGGTGCCGGCTGACGTGCGGTCGCTGGATGACGTCGCCCAGCTCCCCTTCATGCGGAAGACAGATCTGCGCGATCACTATCCCTACGGGCTGTTCGCCGTGCCCATGAAAGAGGTGGTGCGCCTGCACGCATCGAGCGGCACGACCGGCAAGCCCATCGTCGTGGGGTATACCCGGTACGACATCGACCTCTGGAGCAGCCTCATGCTGCGCTGCTTCGTCGCCACCGGCATCCAGACCGGGGACGTCCTGCAGAATGCCTTCGGCTATGGGCTGTTCACCGGCGGACTCGGTGCGCACTACGGCGCCGAACGGCTGGGGGCCACCGTGATCCCGATCTCCGGCGGCAACACCCGGCGGCAGATCATGGTCATGAAAGACTTCGGCGTCACCGCCATCTGCTGTACCCCCAGCTACTTCGTACACCTGATCGAGCAGGTCCACGAGAATGGCCTGCGGTTCGCAGAACTCGGACTCAAGATCGGCATCTTCGGCGCGGAACCGTGGACCGAAGGCATGCGGACCCATATCCAGCGCGAGTCCGGCATCCGGGCCTACGATATCTATGGCCTGTCCGAAATCCTGGGCCCCGGCGTCGCCGTTGAATGCTCCCAGCAGGCAGGACTCCACATGTTCGAGGATCAGTTCCTGATGGAGATCGTCGATCCGCAGACCGACCAGGTGCTGCCGGATGGCCAGGTGGGCGAACTGGTGATTACCACCCTCACCAAACAGGCCTTCCCCATGATCCGCTACCGCACACACGACCTCACCGCCGTCATCCCGGAGCGGTGCGCATGCGGCCGGACCCTGCGCCGCATTCGCCGCATCCAGTCGCGCAGCGATGATATGCTGATCATCCGCGGTGTCAACGTTTTCCCCTCCCAGATTGAAGCCGCGCTGCTGTCGGTCATGACCTCCTCGCCCCACTACCAGATCGTCCTCTCCCGCCAGGGCGGACTGGATCAGATCTCCGTGGAACTGGAAGTGACTGAGGGGATGTTCGGCGACCGCATCAGCCAGCTGGAAGTCCTTCAGACACGTCTGGCTCACGCCATTGAACAGACCATCGGACTGCGCGTGCCGGTGCGGCTGGTCGAGCCGCATACGATCGCGCGCAGCGAAGGCAAGGCCGTTCGGGTCATCGATCAGCGAGACAAGAAATGAGGAGGTCTCATGATGAAACTCACGCAGCTCTCCGTGTTCCTGGAAAACCGCCCTGGACACCTGAGCAACGTCTGCGGCGCCCTGTCGGCAGCCCACCTCAATATCGCGGCGCTGACGATGGCCGACACCCGCGAGTTCGGCATCCTGCGCCTGATCCTCCGCGAGTGGAAACAGGCCCGGGAAGCCCTGGAAGCGGCCGGCTTCGTCGTCAATACCACCGACGTGGTGGCGCTGGAGGTGCCCGATCGGCCGGGCGGACTCGAGTCCATACTCAAACAGGCGGACGCGGTGGGACTGAGTGTCGAATACATGTACGCCTTCGCCATCAAACAGGGTGAGAACGCCCGGATCGTGATCCGCTTCGATGACATGCAGCGCGCCGTCGAAGTCCTCGAGTCGACCGGGATCACCTTCCTGCGGGCCGCTGATTTCTACAAGCAGTAGCCGGCTCCCGCGGCCCGACCAGGATGGCCGCACTGCCTGTCTTCTCTGCAATGCCCAGGCTGCGCCCCTGTTCTGGCCACCGCGAGCAGTCCGTTTGTATCGAACGAATTGTTTGCAGTGACTGTACCGGATATGCCGATTCTTCCCATTGGGTGAGTTCTACGAGCAGTAGCGGCAGGCGCGTCTTTCATCAGCGCTTGGCAGCAGGGGGAAGACATGACGATGGTGGCGGAAGGCAGCACAATCGAAGGCAGGCGACCGCGTCTGGTTCTGATTCCCGCGTTGAGTGCACTATGCATCGCGAGTGTACTGGCCGTGTGTTGCAATCGCGGGATGGCCGCGGCACCGGGCGGCGGCAACAGCTCGATATACCCCCTGGCGCATGCGGATGCGGAAACCGTTGGTCCGCAGCTGCAGGGGCTGTTGAACGACTACGGCGCGGAAGCCCAGGTAGTGTTTGACCGGTCAAAGAACCAGCTGGTCGTCCAGGGTGCGGAGGCCTCGCGGCAGCTGGCCGGTCAGCTCATCGCCACGCTCGACAAGGCCCCGAATCAACCGGCAGCGACGGCCGAGTTAGGGAAGGTGGCCGGCTACGCGATTGACCCGGACCGCCTGGATGCGACGGCCGCAGCGCTTCAGCAGCGGTTTCCACCGTCGACCGGCGTGCGGGTAGCGCCGGATCGACGCACGTCGCAGTTGGTCGTGATTGCGCCACCGGCCATGCAGACGCAGGTGGCCGCTTTCCTGCAAGCTGATGCGGTGACGCCGGCAGCGGCCGGCGGGACACGCCTGGATCCCTATCGCCTGCAGAACATCTCCTGGCGGGATTTCGAGGCGAGCCTGGTGCGCCTGTGGGGCAACGGCCTGGTGATCACTCCGGACGCGTCGGGCCGGCTCGCCACGGTGCACCTGGCATCCGATCCGGCCCGGCAGGCCGTGCTGCAGATCGATCGCCAAACACACGAGGTCCTGTTTCCGGGAGCCGCCGACGCCAGCCGATCATGGCGACAGGTGACGGCTGCCCTGGACCGTTCGCCGACCGCGCGCGGGATGACCACTCAGCTAGTGCCGCTGCGCCGTGCCGACCCGGCCCAGGTCCAGCAGGCGGTGTCGATGATCCGGGACGCCGCGTTACGGACCCAATCGGGCGAGACGCTGGCGGCGGTGCCAGTGTCTCAGCCGGGTAAACCGCGCAGTGCCGTCAATCTGGTATCGATGATCTTCCAGGATGCCCGGGAGGCCGCGCACGCGGCACCGGCACAGGAGGCACAGGAGGCACAGGAGGAGGAACGAGAGGAGGAGATGTCGCCGGAGCAGGCGCCGGGGGCCGAGTTGCAGCCGTCGCCGGACCAACCTTCCTTGCCGGGCGAACCGGGTGCGGGACAAGGCGCGGAATCCGATGGATTGCTGGGCGATGTGCAGATCGAGTTCGTGCCGGAACTCGGCGTGGTGATTCTGCGCGGCAATCGGCGCGATGTGGAGAAGATCCAGAAGATCATTGCGGACATCGAAGAGAAGAGTGAAGCCACGCGTCCCGAAATCCGGCTGGTCACGCTCGAACACACTAACAGCGAGTCGATGACGACGCTGGTGACATCCATCTATTCGGAAGTCTATCAGCCACGTCAGGGACCGTTGACCATCACGGCGCTCGTCAAGCCCAACGCCATTCTGATGATCGGCCGTCTGGAGAACATCAAGACGGTGGTGAACCTGATCGAGAAGCTCGATCAGCCGGTGCCGCCGGAAAGCCAGATCAAGGTCTTCCGGCTGTTGCACATGTCGGCGGTCAATGCCGAGACGTACATCCGCAACTTCTATGGTGCGGCTGGGGGCGTGGCGGGCGTGGCGGTCGGCGCGCAACAGGCTCAGCAGACCGCCCGCGGACTCTCGCCGCGCATCACCGTTATTGGCGACTACCGCAGCAACTCGCTGATCGTCCAGGCCAGTCCGCGCGACCTGCTTGAAGTGGGCAAACTGCTCGAGGAACTCGACGTGGCCAAGACCGAGGCCAGCATCGAAGTCCGTGTGTTTCCGCTGAAAAACTCGGTGGCCTCCGCCTTGACCCAGGTGCTGCAGAGCACGCTGGCCATGCAGCAGATGCAGGGGACGGCCGGCATGCAGGGTTTCCAGCCCATGCAGATGATGGCGCAGGGTCAGCAGCAGACCGCCGTGTCCAAGAGCATCCAGATTGTCGGCATCGACCAGGAGGGCAACAAGATCATCGAATCGGGTCTGCTGAACGATGTGACGGTGACGGCTGATGACAATTCGAACACGGTCGTCGTCAAGGCACCGGCGGAGAGCATGGGGCTGATCGCCGCGCTGATCGAACAACTGGACAAGATCCCGGCGGCCGAATCGCTGATCAAGGTCTTCCAGATCAAGAACGGGGACGCAACCAATCTGACCGCCATGCTGCAGACGCTGTTCGGCCAACAGGTGACGGCCGGCCAGGTCGGGGTGTTCTCGCAGACGGTTGGACGGACATTCGGCATGCAGGGGCCGCTGCAGCAGGTGAGCGCCGGAGAGAGCTCGTTGATCCCCCTGAATTTCGGCGTCGACGCGCGGACCAACAGCATCGTAGCCTCCGGTTCGGCGGCCGACCTGGCGGTGGTGGAGGCGATCCTGATGCGGTTGGACGAGGGGGACTTGCGGCAGCGCAAGCTGATCGTCTACCGGTTGAACAACGCGCCGGCCCAGTATGTCGCCGACGCGCTGACCACCATCCTGAACGAACAGTACCAGTTGCTGTCGCAGCAGCAGTCGCAGCAGTACTCGCTGATCAGTCAGTTCGAAATCATCGACCAGCAGATCTCGGTCGTGCCGGAGGTCATCAGCAACACGCTGATCGTGAGTGCGACCCCGAAGTACTACGAGCAGATCACCGAGGTGATCGAGGATCTCGACCGGCGTCCACCCATGATCATGATCCAGGTCGTCGTGTGCCTGGTGCGGCTGGACGATTCGGAGGAGATGGGTGTGGAACTGGGGCTGCAGGATTCCCTGCTGTTCGATCGCAGTGCGACCGCCAGCGGGCTGCTGGACCCGGGGTTCAATTTCGCCAACCAGCCGCTGGGGAATGCCAGCAGCGCTGGCTCGCTGGCCACGCGCGGCAAGCTGGCGGGGCAGGCCTTCGGATCGTTCGCGGTCGGCCGCTCGAGTGCCGCAGAAGGCTTTCCGGGGCTGGTGCTGTCGGCGGCGAACGAGTCGATCAACATCCTGATTCGAGCGCTGGTCAAGAAGTCGCGCGTGCAGGTGCTCAGCCGGCCGCAGATCATGACACTCAACAACGTCCCGGCCTCCGTGCTGATCGGCCAGCGGATTCCGCAGATCACGGACTTCCAGACAACCACTGCCGGTAACACCGTCAACTCAGTTGAACTGGTGGATACCGGCGTGTCGCTCGGTGTGATCCCGCGCGTGACGCCCGACGGGCTGATCATCATGGACCTGGAAGCCAACGATTCGAAGGCCGGCGACCCGGCCGACGGCATTACGATCGGCGTCCAGGACGGCGTGCCGATCCAGTCGCCCATTTATGACGACGTCACCGCGATCACCACGATCGCCGCGCGCAGCGGCCAGACGGTGGTCTTCGGCGGCCTGATCACCAGCGAGCGGACGGATACCTTCCGCGGCGTGCCCTACCTGTCGGACATCCCGGTCCTGGGGCATCTGTTCCGGTTCGACACCAAGTCGGACGGCCGCCAGGAACTGCTGTTCTTCCTGACCCCCCACATCGTGATGGACGACGACGACGTGCGGACACTCAACCAGCGCGAAGCCGACCGCATGAGCTGGTGTCTGGCCGACGTGGTCCAGATCCACGGTGACCCGGGATTCGGAGCCAGCCGCATCGACACCTGGAACGAAGGCACGCCACTGATCTATCCGAGTGTGGACCCCACCGCCGAAGGCGCGATACCCATGGATGGATCCGAGGCGGTGCCGATGCCGCCCGGGCAGCCGATCATGGAGTACAGCGCGCCCGGCGCGACCGGCAAACCATTTGTGTTGCCGCCCGACCAGCGTCAGGAAGGCAAACCGTTCATCCTGCCGCCCGCGGAGCGTCAGGAAGGGAAACCGTTCGTGCTGCCCGAAGGGGAATTGCCCCAGGGGCGGCCGTTCATCGAAGGACAGAATCAGTCACTGCGGCAGCCACCGGCCGGTCCGCTCGACTTGCAGCCGGCCAACGCCTGGCGGGCACCACCGGCGCAGGAGCCGTACCAGACCGACGCGACCCCCACCCCGGCCACGGTAATCCCGGCGGCCGCCTCCGAGCTGGCGGGCGGGCAGGAGCCTGCGCCGCTGAGCAATATGCCGCTGAGCAATATGCCGCCCGCGCCGTCCGCCTCGCAGCGCCCGTATTCGCAGTTTCCCTACGTGAAGTGAGGTGATGGACCACAATGACTCGGTCTCTTTTCCAGCTTCTGGGACTCGCCGCCAGCCTGACGCTCATGGTGCTGTCTGGTTGCGCCACGAAGGAACTGGCGCTGAACAAGGCCCTGCCCTGGTCCGGGGCGAAGGAAAGATACGAAACGCCTGAGAAGGTGATTGCGATCTGGACCGACGCCGTCTACCAGTTGCCGAGTAAGCCCCCTACCCGTGGCTTCGGCGGACGCGTGTACTTCTACAACGCGGACGACGACGTGATTCCGGTCAATGGGCAGCTGGTCGTGTATGCCTTTGACGATTCGGATCCCATGGCCAGCACCGACCGGCCATCCCGCAAATACGCCTTCACGGCAGAACAGCTGACCAACTACTACAGCAATTCGGACCTGGGAGCGTCCTACAACATCTGGATCCCCTGGGATGAAGTGGGGGGCGACGAGAAACAGATCGCGCTCTTCCCGGTGTTTGTCGACGAATCGGGCAAGACCGTCCGCGGCACGTTCGCCAACAACCGCCTGCCGGGCAAGCGAGTGGTCACCGAAGAGGAGCGTCGTGGTTTCTACATCTCGCGCACTCGCCGGCAAGGCGCTCAGGTCGTCTCGCAACAGGAGTCCGGTGTCAGACCGGTCAGCTATGAAGAGGCCGGCCCCGCGGACGGGGCGACCGCAGACAAGGAAAAGCCGGGTCTGGTGACCACCACGATCCGCGTACCACGCAGTTTGTCAGAACGCATGGCCGGCGGCCACGGCGCGATCGTGCCGCAGTCCCCTAGCGTGACGACGCTGTCCAGCCCGGCAGCTGTGCCCGCTCACCCGGCCGGATCCGTTCCTGGCGCTGGACCGTCGCCAGCCAGTTGGTCGCCCGGCCCACATACGGCTCAGCCCCCTGCGGATGCAGCCTCGGCAAACCCACAGGTCCCGGCCGCGTCGTCCTATCCGATCCCTGCAACCGGCACGGCTCCCGCACCATCCGTATTGCCATCCGCAGGCCAGTCCGCATTGCCACCTGCGGGCCAGACTGTGCCACAGCCAGCCCTGCCGCTCGGGCAACAGGGGTTTATTGGCGCTGATCCACAGCTCTCGACGTCGGCTCGCTCGCGGGCTTGGGCACGGCAGGATCCACGAGCAGCTCGTTTCGAACCGCCTCAATTCCGGGCTCCAGCATCGCCAGGTTCTCGAGCACGCCTCGCACGTGCTCCGTTGCAACCGTCCCGGTCAACACCGCCGTACTCCCTTCCATCGACACCGTGACCTGACCGCCACCGATGTCCGGACGTTCGAGGACGCGGGTGATGACGCGTGAGAACCTCGCATTGACAGCGCCGGATGGTTGCTGCGGCCTGTCAAAGCCGAGCCGCATGTGTGTGCGGACCTTGCCGGTCTGCTGCTGGTTCGTCATCTGCGCGTTGCGGCCGAACATGTTGCGCATGCCCATCATGCCGCCCAGGCCAAAGTTGCCCATGCCGCCCAGGTTTCCAAAGCGGTTCTGTCCGCTGGCCTGGCCCTGCGCCGCCGATTGCCCAAAGGCGCCCGAAGTCGCTGCCGCAGCGCCCGCCGTCGTCTCGCCCATCCCCGCGCTACCGGTCATGAAGCGGTTGAAACCGCTGCCCGTGAAGCGACTGTCCAGACCGTAACCTTGGGCCTGGGACAGCGTCGATGCGCTGCCGGCGGTCGCATTGCCGCTGCCGAACCCAGTCGTGCGACCCGATCCCGATGTCCGGTTGCTCCCACTCTGCTGACCCCAGGCTGCGTGCGAGACGGTCAGGCAGACTGCAGCTACGGCCGCGACAGCCAGAGTCCAACGACGGTTCATGATTCTCTCTCCGAGCCAACGATCTTCGACGCGATCTTCGACAGAGGTGTAGAACTGCCGCCCCCAGTCCTCATCATCGGCCACGATTCGGACGCACTCGATCTAGTTTGCCAGCGGGCAGTTCGTGCTGCCACAGTACTCGAGTTCAATTATATATATACACTCTATGCTTTGCTCATCCCGCTCGGCGGGCAGCAGCGACCGCGCGCTCCACGTGTATCTGAACCCCGGCCGGGTCTTGATGTTTCGATCCACCGGGGCATGCCCCCCCCTGTGGTGGTGTCCTGAAACCGCGCCGTCAGGATGCGGGTAACGTTTGACGGCGGTCTGATCGGTCCAAGGGATGCCGACGTTCGGCGAATACGCGGTTATTGTGTTGGCGTTGGCTAGTTGGCATTGTCGCCCATTATCGGGTTCTGGAGACGTACGCGTGTTTATCGAGCCTTTCGCCCATCGTGGTTTTGTGAGCTGCTGGTTGGCCCTGGCGCTGGTGGGCGCAGGGGCGTCGAGTGTGTGGGGGGAGCGGCCGAGCGCCCCGAAGCTGCTTCCCAAGAGCACGCTGGCGTATGTCCGCATTGCTGACAGCCGCGAGCTGACCCGGTGTTTCCTGAAGACATCGATCGGGCGGTTGAGCCAGGACGAGAAGATCAAGCCGCTGATCATGCACTTGTATGGCTCGGCCACGCAGATGTTTGCCCGCATCCAGGAGGAGATTGGCGTTTCCCTCAGCGAGATTCTGTCCATCCCGCAAGGGGAAGTGTGCGGCGCGATTGTGGGGCGTGCGCAGGGCGATCCGGCGTTCGTGGCGCTCGTGGAAGTGGGCGACCAGATGCCGGTGGTGCACCGGATGCTGGAGCGTGCCGAGCGGGACCTGGTGCGCGGCGGAGAGCGGATACGCACGGAAGTGATTGACGGCGCGACATTGACGCTGATCACGACGCAAGAGGAGGACGAAGCTGCCGTGTGTGAGCGGGACGGTGTGGTGCTGATCGGCTCCGATGCGGGTCTGATCCGTGAGATCCTGAAGACCTGGTCGGGTGATGAGGGGGTGGAGACGCTGGCCGACAATCGTGAGTTCACGGCGATCATGAGCCGTTCGGTGGGAACCAAGGACGAGCGGCCGCAGGTCACATTTTTTGTCGACCCGATTGAGTTTTTCAAGCATGTGACGCGGGACAGCACCGGAGCGCAGATGGCGTTGGCGATGCTGCCGGCGCTGGGGCTCGATGGTATCAAGGCGGTCGGTGGAAGCCAGATCTATGCCGCTGAGGATTTCGACTCGATCACCCACGTGCACCTGCTGCTGGACAGCCCCCGCACCGGTGTGCTGGAGATGCTGGCGCTGGAACCGGGCGACACCAGTCCGGAAGACTGGGTGCCCACGGATGCCGCCTCGTATATGACGATCAACTGGAACACCCAGAAGACCGTTGGGGCATTCCGCAAGCTTTTCGATCAGATCCGGGGCGAGGGGGCATTGAGCAGCGCCATCGCGCGGGACTTGTCTGATCAGCTCGGAGTGGACTTCGAAAAAGAGGTGCTGCAGAAGATTGGCGGCCGGTTCACATACGTGACCTGGTTCGAAATGCCGGCACGCGTCAACAGCAGCACCGGCCTGGTGGGCGTGCGGCTGGTGGACGCGGCAGGATTCCAGAGCACGCTGGAGAAAATGATGACCAAAGGCGGTGCCACGGCGGCAAAGCAGTCGTATCGCGGGATCACGTACTATCAGTTTCAGACCGGGCGGCAGCAGGACACCGATGCGACACTCGTCCGGCCCCCCACACCCTGCCTGGGTCTGGTGGGGGACTACCTGCTGCTGTCAGACAGTACGAAGTGTCTGGAGGCGGCGATCGCGAGCAAGTACGACGGGTCCCAGGCGCTGGCCGACGAACTGGACTTTAAACTGATCGCCAGCCGCATCGAGCAGTATCCGGGCACGACCCGGCCGGGCATGCTGGCCTTCCAGCGCCCGGAGGAGTCGATGCGTTCGTTTTATGAGTTGGCGATGTCTCCCGCGATCCGTTTGCAACTGGAAGAAGCAGCCAAGACCAATTCCGCCTTGCGGGCGCTGCACACGGCGCTGCAAGATAATCCGCTCCCCCCGTTCGCGGACATCGCCAAGTATCTGGCCCCGGCCGGCGGGCTGATGGTCAACGACGAGACGGGTATCCACTACACGGCCTTCGGGCTGAAACGCGAATAGACACCGTAATGGGCGGGACGGCCCGTACCCGCCGTCATGGTTTCTCGCGTGCGGCTCGGTTGCATTCCCGGCCAATCTCCGCTAATTCTATAGCTTGGAGTTGGTTGCGCACCGTGGGTTGGACGTTGACGTAAGGTGGTGGATTGATGCCCGAAGAAATCGCCAAGGATGAACAGACTCCGGCTCCCCAGGCCAAGCGGATCCTGTTGGTGGACGATGATGCCGAGATCATCGAGGCCATGCGCTATGCGCTGGAGGCGAAGGGCTACGCCATCTTGGTTGCCCGGGACGGCAATCAAGGGCTCGCCTTGGCCGAACGGGAGGACCCCGATCTGGTGATCCTGGACATGATGATGCCCAAGCGGAGTGGGTTCCTGGTGCTCGAGAAGCTGCGGCGGACGCGCCCGGTGCCGGTACGGATCATCATGATCACCGCCAATGAGGGTAGCCGGCACAAGGCGTACGCGGAGATGCTGGGCGTGGATGATTACATCCGTAAGCCATTCGGCATGGACCGTCTGATGGCGAGTGTCGAGCGGCTGTTGGGTTAAGCGAGCCAGATGATGGACGAACGTGGGCAGGATTTCCCGGAAACCGTCAGGACTTCCACGCAGCCGACCGAGGGCTGGCATTAGGCCACCGCGCTCGAGGCCACCTGACTCCTTTGTGTCGATATATCGCATGCGGTTTGATGAAGCCAGCACGCGCTACGCCGAGTTTGGCCCGTTCTTCGCAAGCTACATCGCGGGCGTTGCCGCCGTCCTCCGCCAGTACCGCATCGCGAGTTAGAGTCTGCCACGCCACGATCGCGGCCACCAGCCGGCTGGGGACGCGACAAGCCCGTCCCATCTCGGTTGAGGTGGGCAGTGAAGAACGCTATGTCGAAGAAGCTGGATTGGGCGCTGGTGATCGATGTCGAGTCCACCTGCTGGGAACACGAGCCGCCCCGGGGGCAGACGAGCGAGATCATCGAAGTCGGGTTGTGCGTCGTCGACCTGCAACTGCTCGAACGCCGTGAACGGCGCAGCATCATGGTCCGCCCCGGCATGTCGGAGGTGAGCGAATTCTGTACACAGCTCACCGGCATCACGCCCGACATGCTGTCTGACGCTGCGCCCCTATCCGACGCCCTGCAACTGCTGCACGACGAGTTCCGCTGCAGCGAACGGCTCTTCGCCAGCTGGGGCGACTACGACCGCAACCAGTTCATGCGGAACTGCCGCACGTACAACCTGAAATACCCGTTCGGCCCGACTCACCTGAACGTGAAAAACCTCTTCTCCGCCGCGTTCGGCCTGACGTGCGAACTGGGCATCGACGCGGCGTGCGCCCGGCTGGGTGTCACGATGGAGGGGGCACATCACCGTGGCGTGGACGACGCCTGGAATGTGGCCCGCATCCTCTGCCTGCTGCTCAAACGCATTCGCCGCGCCACAGCCTAGCCTGGCTGCCGGCTGACCCGCGGCTGGTCGACTTCCCTTCTCGGCTTCGAATTAACCCTCTGTCGCGGGAGCAGGTGCTGCGGGCTCCTGGGCCGGCGACTTTTCAGCTTCGCCGTCCGCGGCGGCCGGTTTGGCGGGTTCTGTGGCAGGTGGTTTGGCGGGTTCCGCAGCGGGTGACTCCGGTGCGTCCAGTTTCGGGGTCAGGAACAGGAACACTGGCGTATCGCGCGGCGGAATACGTTCGGTGTAGGCCGTGAACAGCAGTGTCTCGTTGGCTGCCGAGCTCTCGATGGGCAGGTCCAGCATGGCCGTGGAGAAATTGGACACGCAGATGAATTCGCCGCCATCGGCGTAGTAGAAACGCTCCTTGCCTTCCTCATCCGACCAGAAGCCGCTGCCGGCAAACACCCAGGGGTACGCCAGGGCCTGGCCGGTCTTCACATGCCGTACCCACTCCTGGGCCTTGACCCGTTGCGTCTGCCCGTGTTCGTCGCGCCAGAGGACATCCACGGCCACTTCGGTACCCTGTGCCGGCCGATACGTCGGCTCGAACTGAACCGGCGGGCCGGGCTGCGCGCCCAGCGCCAGCAGGGCCCCGTGCACGAACCGGGCCGGTGTGTGTACGGCTATGATCGACTCATGTTCCTTCGTCTGTTTGGGGCAGGCGAACATCTCGAGCAGCCCTTCCCGCAGGCACACATGCCCGCCGGCAATGACCTGTTTCTGCTTGATGTCGATCCACACTTCGTAGTCCTTGGCGACGCGCAACCAGTCCTTTTCCGGTTCCAAGGGGGTGCGAGCCGTTTCTTTTCCGGCGGGCGGCGCGGACGGTTCCGTCGGCGTGTCCCCAGCCGTATCGGCCGCCGCCGTCGGCTGGCCCGCGGGTGTCGCGTCTTCCACGGGTGTCTGAGCGCGACACGCGGCGCTGGTCAGCAGCAACGAGAGCGTGAGACAGGTTGCGGTGGCGCTCATCCGGCCGCGTCCCAGGCACCACACGGTGCTCAAATAGGTTCTGATCGGTCCTGATCCTGCGCTCGTCCCTCGCATGTTCGTCCTCATGTTCAATTCCTCACGGGTTCGGGGGGGCGCGCCGCGTCACCCGGCGCAGCGGCGGCCTGCGCGGCTGGTGCGTGGCACAGCCGGTGCTCTCCCACCGCACAACCGGGTCGTGCCGATCAGGTCGTGCTGATGTACTGGTCAGGGTCCAGGCCAGCCGCCTGGACCAACTCCTGACTGCCGATGATACTATACGCAGTTCAGCGAGGGCAAACCGTATCGTGAAGGTGGTGGGAGCGGATGTTGAGACAGAACGCGGACGGCACCAGGTTTGCGGCGGGAGCTGGGGAGGAAGTGGCACCGGCGGCCGGTAGACGACGGGACAAGCGGGGCAGCCGCTGGACGCAGCTCCCTGCACACGATCAATGGGAGGCGTGGCAACACGACCTGGCGAGCCGGCCGCAGCCGGCGGACCTCGCCCAACTGGCCAGGTCCCCCGGCACCCATCCGCTCCGCTGGGCCGTGCCTGACGATTATGACGCGCGGCCTGCACCCCGGCTGCTCAAACGCCTCACCCGCTATGCGACGCGCAAGAAGTTGCCTGCGGGGGTTGTTCAGTCGCTGGGCGACTGGCTGAACACGGCCGTTGCGGCCCGGTCGGATGCCGGGTGGGCGCTGGAGTCCATTGCGTGGTGTCATCTCCTGCCGCGGCTTGCGACGTCGATTGCCGAGCCGTTGTGGCGCGCGCTCTACGAGACCTTATTCGAGGCCATTGGATCAGCGGCGGACAGCGCGGTGTACGACGAGCCGGTGCGCCATCAGTTGCTCAACGCCGAGCTGCCGCTGACGTTGGCGTTTGTCCTGCCGGAGCTGCAGCCCTGCCGGGAGTTGGTGTTGCCGGCGTCGAGTGCCCTGTCATTTGGACTGGTCGAGTTGCTCGACGGTGAGGGACTGGTGTGTGCCGCGCACGTCGAGCATTTCCGCGGCCTGCTTGCCTGTTGGACACGGTGCGCACTGCTGGACGACGCGGCCCACTGGGGCAGTTTCGACGACGACGCGCGCGCGCAGTTCGCCTGCCTGGCCCGGCAGGCGCTGCGGTTGACGCGCCCGGACGGTACGCTCGTCCTGTCACGCGGCACCAGCGGCCAGTGGTGTCCCGAGCTGATTCAGGCGGCGGTAGCCCGCGGCAGTCGCAAGGACAGGCGACTGGCGAAACGAGTGTTGCCTGACAAGGACGCCCCCAAAGACGACCGTCCCGCACACAAGCTGCCGCCGCCGTCGGTGTATTCCGAATGGGGGGAGGTCTGTGTGATGCGGACAGCCTGGTGGCGCAAGTGTCCGCAGTTCGCGTGCCTGTTCGGCGGGCAGCGCCTGCGGTCGGAGCTGACGGCCGCCAAGCACACGTTGTGGTCGGGCGACGTGGCACCGCAGGTGCGCGTGGACGGCCAGCTTCTGGAGCGTCGGTCGGACTGGATTGAGGTGTGCTGGCATACAGACGACGATGTCGATTACCTGGAACTGGAGGCTGACTGCGACGGCCCCTGGCAGCTTCAGCGCCAGATGCTGTTGGCGCGGAAGGATCACTTCCTGCTGCTCTCCGACGTGGTGCTCGGTCCGCAGGCGGCGGCCATCGAGTACGAGTTGCGGCTCCCCCTGGCAGACGGTATTCGGTGTGAGTGGGCGGAGGAGACGCGTGAAGGACTGTTGGGCAACCGCCGGTCGCTGTGTGCGGTGATGCCGCTGTCGCTGCCCGAGTGGCGCGCGGCGCCGGCGCACGGCGCGCTGCAGTCGCAGGGGAACGTGCTGCAGCTGACGATCACCGAGACAGCGCGGCGGCTCTACGCGCCGCTGCTGTTCGATCTCGTGCCGCAGCGAGTCCGGCAGCCGCGCACCTGGCGCCAGCTCACGGTGGCGGAAGAGCTGCAGCAGCAGCCGCGCGAGGTGGCCGTCGGGTATCGAGTGCAATTAGGCCGCGCGCAGTGGCTGCTCTACCGTTCGTTGGCGCCGCGCCGCAACCGCTCGGTGCTCGGCCAGAACGTCGCGGACGAGTTCGTTGCCGCACGCTTCAGCCGCGATGGTGAACTGGATCAACTGATAGAGATTCAATAGCGATGTCCAATCTGGCTGACGCGCGTCGAAGAATCGCGGACAATGTGGCGGAGGTTCGGCAGCGGATGGCGGAGGCGGCACGCCGTAGTGGCCGCACGGCCGACGACGTACTGCTGGTGGCCGTCACCAAGTACGTGGGGGTGGAGATCATGCGTCTGCTGATCGACGCTGGCTGCCTTGCGCTGGGGGAGAGCCGCCCGCAGGATCTGTGGGCGAAGGCCGACGCCATCGCCGACATGCCTGTGCAGTGGCACATGATCGGGCACCTGCAGCGGAACAAGATCCGGCGCACCTGGCCGCGGCTCAGCTGGCTGCATTCCGTCGACAGCCAGCGGCTGCTCGTAGCGCTGGACCGGGAGGCCGCGGCCCGGTCTGAGCCGCTGCCCGTGCTGCTGGAGGTCAACGTGTCCGGGGACCGGGACAAGACAGGCTTTGCGTGCGACGAGGTCGCGGCGCTGGCCCACCAACTCGGCCAATGGCCGCACCTGGAGATCGCCGGACTGATGGCCATGTCGGCGCTGGAGAGCAACGCCGAATCGGCGCGCCAGGATTTCGCGCAGCTGCGCGCGCTGCGCGATGCGCTGCAGCCCCAGTGCCCGCCAGGAATCGTCCTGCGGCACCTGTCGATGGGGATGAGCCGCGACTACGAGGTGGCGATTGAAGAGGGTGCGACGATGGTGCGGATCGGAAGTGCCCTGCTGGAGGGTGTGCTCGCATGATCGAGATCGGCCACCATGCGGAAGGAGTGGTGCTCCCGGTACGCGCGCAGGCCGGGGCCCGGGCAAACGCCATTCGCGGCGTCCAGGATGGAGCGCTGAAGGTGGCCGTGACACAGATTGCCGAGAAGGGCAAGGCCAACAGGGCGATTGCCGACGTTCTGTGCAAGTCGCTGCAGCTGCGCCGCTCGCAGGTGACGCTGATTGCCGGTGACATTTCCCCTCAGAAACGGTTCCTGATTCGCGGTGTCTCGGCCGCCGAACTGGCTGCACGTCTCGACCGGTTCGTCTCCGCGTGACGCGCGCGGTCCCGCCTGCCCCCGCCTGGCCGCGTTCCCGCGCTCATGCATCCCCCGCATCCCGGCAACCGGTCGGGGGGGCCGGTAGATCCTTCTTTACATGGACAGAGAAATCCCTGACAATAGGGTGACTCAACCGTGTGGCGTCGGCCGACCTCTCTCACTCAGGGAGGTCGCGTTTTTTTTGCCTGGGTGTGGAGCTTGCCGAATGACCGATCAAATCCCCATGACGCGCGATGGATACAATCGCAAGCGAGCGGAAGTGGCTCGTCTCGAACAGGATGAGATGCCGGTGATCCTGGAGAAAATCGCCGCGGCGCGGGACGAGGGCGATCTGAGCGAGAATGCCGAGTATCATGCCCAGCGTGAAGCGCAAGGGTTGCTGCAGGCCCGGATCAACAAACTCAAGAGCGACCTGGCGCGAGCCGTGATCGTGGACCCCACCAAGCTGCCCACGGATCAGGTGGCGTTCGGCGCGACGGTCGTGGTCCGCGATCTGGACCTGGATGACGAGGAGGAGTTCACGCTCGTCGGAGCCGGTGACGAGGACTACGACGCCGGCCGCTTCCTGATCACCAGCCCGATCGGTCAGGGACTGCTGGGCAAGAAAGTCGGCGACCAGGTCGAGATCCCCGTGCCGCGGGGTGTGCTCCGCTACGAAGTGCTCTCCATCTGCTACGACGAACGGTAAATACGACGGACGGTAAACGCGCTCGGCTCGCCAGCCGACCAGTCGTCAGGCCTGGGCCACCGCGTTCCGGCCGGTCACACGTAAGGCTCGCGGTCCTCGGGCAAGTAGAGCAGCGCGCCGCAGCTCTTGCAGGACACGGGCTTGGATTGCAGGAGTTCGTTGATGGTCTGGGTTGTGAGTACGTGGTAGCAGCAGCTGCACACGTTGCCGTCGACCTGAGCCAGCGTATCCTCGCCCCGCGCGCGGGCGATCCGTACGTAGTCGGCCTTGAAATCGCTCGGCAACGCCTGTTCGGCCTGGCTGAGTTCGAGCGTCACGCGGCGGAGCTCCGCTTCGAGACGCTCTTGCTTGCCCTGGGTCTCCACGCGGAGACTCTCCAGCGCCGCCGCCGCGCTGTTGCGATCCGACTCGGTCTTGGTCAGTTCTGCCTGCAGCACGTCGATTTTCTCGAGCGCCTCAAGGATCTCGTCCGACAGTACGCTGTTGGCCTGCTTGTCAGCGGCGATCTGTTCCTTGAGCGTCTGGTACTCCCGATTGCCGCTGCAGGTGTTCAGCTTGATCTGCAGGTCCTGGATGCGGTGTTCGCGCTCACGCAGCTGCAGTTGCTTGCTGTCCGCCGACACGCGGGTCTGCGTCAAGGCTTCCTTCGCCTTGGCCAGGGCGTCTTCGAGCCGAGCCAACAGCGCCTCGGCCGCGCGGACCTGTTTGGGACACCGGTCCAGCCGTCCCTTGAGATCGGTGATCTGGCGATGGATGCGATGCAGTTCTCGTAAAGCGGCCGCCGACACAGTCATGGTATGTATCACCCCCATACAGGATGTTTCAGTTGTGCCCGGGGCAGGACCCGGCGGTTGTGTACGGACCGGTCCCCGCCAACAAACAAAAAACCGCCGGTCAACGGACCGGCGGCACCCGAATTCTGGTGTCCCGCAAGCGGCGCGGCCTGCAGGAGCGGCATGGTAAGATCAACTCGCCGTGCTGCGCAGAAACCCAGCCAGTTGCTGGCTGCGCACCGGGTGCTGCAGCTTCCGCACCGCCTTGGCTTCAATCTGGCGGACCCGTTCACGCGTGACGCGGAAGATGCGTCCCACTTCCTCCAGCGTATAGGTGTACCCGTCTCCGAGACCGTACCGCAACCGGATGATTTCACGTTCACGGTATGTGAGCGTCTTGAGGAGACTTTCGATCTTCTCGCGCAGAATACCGTTGTTTGCTGAACGTACTGGATTTTCACTGGAGGAGTCTTCAATGAACTCGCCGAAGCAACAGTCGTCGCCATCCCCGACCGGCCGATCCAGGCTGACCGGGTGGCGTCCGATGTCGAGCACCCGTTTGACCTCGTCGAGGGACAGGCCGGCGCGCCGCGCGACTTCTTCAGTTGTCGGTTCTCGGCGGTATTCCTGCAAGAGCCTCTTCTGAATATTCCGGAGTTTTGACAGCACGTCAATCATATGGACGGGGATGCGGATGGTGCGGGCCTGGTCGGCGATGGCCCGTGTGATTGCCTGGCGGATCCACCAGGTGGCGTAG
>Ga0123333_10000530_pt1 | contig 42612 bp, 41 predicted proteins | sample BioC12SIPDNA_3_FD_89957 | JGI IMG/M metagenome (GOLD analysis project Ga0123333, IMG submission 89957) | Anaerobic biogas reactor microbial communites from Washington, USA - Biogas_R2_B C12 SIP DNA | ecosystem: Engineered > Bioreactor > Anaerobic > Unclassified | place: Washington, USA...
TCTGAACGAAACAGGACGCATCGATCATGTGATCGGTGTCCTTGGTGTACGGGACCGTCACCACCACATAATCCGATTCGGCCAGCAGCCTCGGCAAACCCTCCAGCCCGGAGAGAGACTCTACATAGTCGGGCTTGGCACCGGGATACGCGTCCACCGCCAGTATCCGCATGCCGAAGGCTTCGGCGCGTTTGGCAGTGGCTCGGCCCACGCTGCCAAATCCGATCAAGCCAATGGTCTGGCCCGTCAGCTCGCAAAGGCAGCTGCGCAGTTCGGCCAGCGACCACTCGTGCTTTTGCTGGCGCAGGATGAACTGGCGGATGCCTCGTGTGAAGGACAGCAACATGGCAAAGACGCTCTCGGCGAGGCAGGCGCTGTGTGTCCCGACGGCGCTGGTGAGGAGCACATCGCTCTCCACCAACTCGCGGATGGCGACGTAGGCGTTCGCGCCCGAGCTGGGTGAATGAATCCACTTGAGTTGCTTGGCGGCAAGGAATGCATCGCGGGTGATCCATCCGATATAGATATCGGCGTCAGCCAACGCGGCTGCGAGGTTCTCACGGCTTGGCTCGTGCACAAACTCGACTCCGGCGAACTCACCGCGGAGTCGCTCCATGTGCGTCTCTAGGCCCATGTTGTTCGCGCCAATCAACACCTTCATCGCAGCTACCCCCTGTCAGAAATTCCAGCCTCAACACGGCGCTATTGTTGCGCCCGTATGCGGGGGTGTCAAGGAGGCTGTTCGCCGCGCGATGTCAATCCGGGCCCGTCTTTGCTTACAGGTCGAGAAGAGCAAAGCCAAGGTTCATGTTCGCGGCGTGCCAGAGCACGCCAGGGACGATGCTGCGCGTGCAAAGATAGAGATATCCCCAGATGAGCCCGCTGGGATAGGCCAGGCTAAAGACGCCGGCTATCGCCTCCAGCGGTGAGGCTCCCTGGAGCACGGCGATCGGGACGTGCAGCGCGTTGAACAGCAGAGCGGAGACGACGAGCGCATTGAGCGGGTTCGCGAGCGCACGCTCCAAGCGAGGCAGGAGCATGCCGCGGACCAATAGCTCTTCCGGCAGGGCGTTGATCAGCATTCCGACGAGATAGAGGGCAAGTGTCTGGTATAGAGGGAGCCGCAACAGCACGCCGGATGCCAGGCCGAAAACGGTCGTCAGGCCGATGAGGGCGCCGGTCAGCCGCCAATACGGCCTGGCCAGGGCGCGGGCATTCCGCGTACCACCGATCGCCGCCAGAAGCAGGATGGCCGGGAGCGTCTGCTTGAGCGTGCTGGAGATGGCCAGGAACGCGTCCTGCCTGAGCCAGCCGGGCACCCCAGAGGCCTGCACGCTCCCGATGATGGTAGCAAAGAAGCCGCTCACCCAGCGCTGCCAGGGTTGCAGAAGCCAGATGCCGAAATCCAGCAACTGAACGCACAACAAGAGCAGAGTGAGCGCGAGTACTAGCGAAAGCTCCGTCCATGGCCGCCTGATGCAGGGCGGTTCTCCTGGGTGCAGGGTGAATGCGCGGATCAGGACCGCGTAGATGGCGATTAGCGCGAGATTGCCCACGGATAGGGCCAGCCCAAGTGGCCCACGGATCACTAGCGCCACGATCGGCCCGACGATTAGCCAGCCTCGGAGTAAAGGTGTCTCGAGTAGCCTCTGCCGGTAGTGCCCTGCCGTGGCGGCGACAAACGCTGCAGAGTCGGAAATGGCCTTCATCGCGCACCTCCAGGTGGCATGTCGGCAAGGGCCGGCACTTGGCACCTTGGCGCTGCCCGTTCGGCGCAGCGCGGGTTGATTGCGATTATAGCGCAGGGTCAGCATGGCGGGTAGGCTACGGCAAGGGTTTGAGGCCGAGAGCCTTGGGCGGGCGCGAGGGGATGGCCATCGGAAGGCTGCAGCGCCGCCCTGCCGCCGCTTGCCTCGGGGGATGCCGTGTTCCCTGCGGGGCAAGGACTTGGATCGATCGGGTGGTAGACGCGTCCTGCCCTCCGCTCTATACTTGGCCGCACACCCTGGACGAGAAAGGAGCCCGATATGGCTCATGAGCGCCGCCAGCGCCTACTGATGGATTGGGGCTGGAAGTTCCACCGCGGCGATGTTCCCAGTGAGGCGGGAACGGATTACGGCTCAGTCATAGAAGTCTGCAAGGCGGAGTCAGGCCAAGGCCCGGCACGCGTGCTGTATAACGAGCATGGTTGGCAGGACGTGCGCCTGCCCCATGACTGGGTCGTCGCAGAACCCTTTGACCCGTCCCTCCCGGGCGCCCATCACTGCAAACCGCGCGGAATTGGTTGGTACCGCCGGACCTTCTCTCTCAGCCAGGATCGCGCAGGCATGCGGGCGGTGCTGCAGTTTGACGGCGTTGCCACCCGGGCCCAGGTCTGGGTGAACGGCAGGCTGGTGGCGCGCAGCCAAAGCGGCTACACGCCCTTCTGTGCCGATATCACCGACTGCCTCAACTATGATGACACCGCGAACGTTGTCGCTGTGCGCGTGGATGCAACAGAGCACGAGGGTTGGTGGTACGAGGGCGCCGGCATCTACCGGCACGTCTGGCTGGTGCTCGCCGACCGCGTATCCGTCGATACTTCTGGGGTATGGGTTAACCCTCAGCGCGAGGATGCGGAGCTGGGGCTATGGCGCGTGCCCGTAGAGACCACGCTCTACAATGCAGGTTCTGCGGCCGAACACGTCTCCCTGGTCTCGAGCATCGAGACTTATGAGGGGCGCGTCGTCGCGCAGGCCGAGTCCGTCGCCGAGGTCCCGGCTCGCGGCCAGGCCGTTGTCCATCAGTCCATGAGCGTCCGCCACCCGGCGCTATGGTCCCTGGAGAGGCCTACGCTGTACCGGCTTCGGAGCCAGATACTGCGCGAAGGCACTCCCGCGGATCAGGAAGAGACTTCCTTTGGCTTTCGCACGCTCAGATTCTCTGCGGATGAGGGCTTCTTTCTGAACGAGGTGCCCGTCAAGCTGAAAGGAACGTGCAACCACCAGGATCATGCCGGCCTTGGCGTGGCCTTGCCGGACCGCATCCAAGCCTACCGTGTCCAGCGGCTCAAGACGATGGGCAGCAACGCCTATCGATCGGCCCACAACCCTCCTGCGCCGGAGCTTCTGGACGCCTGTGACGCTCTGGGGATGCTCGTCATGGATGAGGCGCGCCGGTTCAGCAGCTCGGCGGAGGGGCTTGCCGAGCTGGAGACCATGATCCGCCGTGATCGGAACCATCCCTCGATCATTCTGTGGTCCATCTTTAACGAGGAGCCGCTCCAGGCCACTGAGGCGGGCATGCGGACCGCGGAGAGCATGCGCGCACGCGTTCGCGCGCTGGATAGCTCCCGCCCGGTGACGGGGGCCATGAACCATGGTTGGCTGGAAGCCACAGATGGCGTGCCTGCGAATGCGGCCGTGGCCCTGGATGTCATCGGCATCAACTACAACCTCAGCCAGTACGATGCGGTGCGTGCCCTCTATCCGGACAAGCCCATCGTGGCGAGCGAGTCAGCGGCTGCCAGCACCACGCGCGGCATGTACGATCGCGAGGGGGGCTACATCCCGGCCTACGATCACAAGGAATATGACTTTGGCTCCAGTGTTCGCGATGCGTGGCGTGCTGTCGCGGAGCGCCGGGATGTCATGGGAACCTTCCTGTGGACCGGAATCGAGTACCGCGGTGAAGAGCGCTGGCCCACCATCCAGTCGCAGAGTGGCATGCTCGATATCTGCTGCCAGCCCAAGGATAACGCCTGGCTGTGCCGTGCCCTATGGAGCGCGGATCCGGCGATGGTCCACATCCTGCCGCACTGGAACTGGTCCGGCCGTGAGGGACAAACCATCGAGGTGTGGTGCTACTCCAACTGCGAGTCCGTAGAGCTCTACTTTGATGGTCAGAGCCTCGGCGAGCAGCCCGCAAATCCCTATGAGCCCCCTCGGTGGCACGTGCCCTACCGGCGCGGCGTGCTCCAGGCCCTCGGGAAGCGAGAAGGTGTGGCCGTCGCGCAGGACTTCGCCGAGACGACGGGCGGCCCTGCGGCGCTGCAACTCGCCAACGGCGTCTCTCTGTTGCGCTCAGATGGTGAAGACGCCTGCCCGGTGGAGGTGAGCACGCTTGACGTCGATGGGAATATGGTGCCAACCGCCGATGATCTGGTGCGTTTTACGTTGCACGGCGATGGCGAGATCATCGGGGTGGGCAACGGAGATCCCCAGAGCCATGAGCCTGACGCCGCCGCCGAACGGCGGCTGTTCAACGGCAAGTGCCAGGTTATCGTTCGAGCGGGGTTTGCGCCGGGAGAGCTGACGCTGGTGGCGGAAGCCGATGGACTGGTGCCCGCCAGCTTGCGCATTCCCGTAGCCGCCGTTTGTCGGCGGCCCTATCTGCCCGAGGCACAGCCCCGCTGGCGGCTAGATCGCTGGCATGTGGCACCACTATCGGCTCAGCCGATCGAGCCTGAGGAGTTCCTGCGAAGGGGCGTTTCCATGGCCCTCCACTCGGCCCGGTTGGGACCCGGTTCGGACGCCATCACGGCCGAAGAGGCGGGTTACCTCAGCATGGCGGCCCTGACGCCCGTGCCCGGCGGTCCGCGGGAGGGGCTTGGGCTAGAGTTCTCCGCCATTCGCGGCTCGGCAACGGTCCTGGTGATGCCCTTTTCAGAGCACCAACCGGATCTGGCCACTGCACTGGTCGCGCACAAAGAGGACCCCGGTGAGGGACCACTGTCCGTGGATCTTGCCCGGCTGCCCGAGGGGACGCGCCAGGTGGCAGTCCTCGTCACCGTACAGGCCGCTGCTTCCGGAGCCGGATTGGTCGGCGATGTGCGTTGGGCTACCGCACGGTAGCACCGAGGAGGAAAGATGACAGATCAGGGTGCCTGGTCGCAGTTCCGAAAGATGGAGATCCCCCTCTGGGAGGGTACCGCCCCAGGTTCGGAAGATTGGACACAGTTGGAGACGGATGGCTACCTCGATAGCGGGCTGCACGTGGTGCGGAACGTGGTCCGGCCGACGCTGACCCCGTTCATTCCGGCAGATCCCGCGGGGCCGACGGTGATTGTGGCCCCCGGGGGAGCCTGGCACTTTCTCGCGTGGGACCACGAGGGGATCCAGGTGGCAGAGTGGCTGCGCGCGCGCGGCATCGCCGCGTTCATCCTCAAGTACCGTCTGCTGCCCACGGGCGATACGTTTCCGCGGGACTATGAAGAGCGACTAGCCGAGGCGCGGGCTGACCTCATGGGCTGGTTGGCGCCATACCTGCCACTGATCAGCGCCGATGCGCTGCAGGCGATCCGGCTCGTGCGCTCTCGCGCGAGCGAGTGGGGTATCCGACCCAATCAGGTGGGGATCATGGGGTTCTCCGCCGGTGGTACGGTGACCTCACTGGCTAGCCTGCGGTACAGCCCTGAAAGCAGGCCGGATTTCGCGGCGCCTATCTATGGAGCCGGCGCTCCCGGCGAGGTGCCTGCGGATGCGCCGCCGATCTTTATTGCCTGTGCGCAGGACGACGACTTGATGCCACGCAGCATGGAGATGTTCAATCGCTGGCGGGCCTCTGGCCGCGAGGCCGAACTGCATCTTTACGCCCGTGGCGGCCACGGGTTCGGCATGAACCAGACCGGACTGCCCGCCCAGGGCTGGATCGACCGGTTCTACGAGTGGCTGCAGATAGCGGTCGCCGAGTAAGCAACCACACCATCGTGCAGGGGCGGCGGGACGTCCATCGTTGGGCGTCCCGTTCTCTGTCTGTGGCAGGCGCAGCGGTATACAGCCCGTGAGTTAGCCGTAGCAGGCAGATAGCGTAGGGCCATGGGCCAAGTACCATGATGGCGTTCGGCACTCGACGTCGTGCGCGCAAGTCTGCGCCAAGCCGACCGTGATGGCCACCACATCGTACGGCAGCCGCGGCGCTCTGCCGGGGCGGCGTCAGCCTCGGCCGAGGGCAGAACGGCCTGAGACGGGATGGCGCGGCAGGAGCACCGCTACTGCGGCGGCAACAGAGGACAGAGCGAGGAGGGCAGCGGACCGGGCCGCGCAACAGGGCCGCACACGGATCATTCAGCCGTCGGGAGCGATGAAGGCCGGGTGAGCTATAAGATCGTGTCACGTACGGCCGATGGGCGCTGGAGCATCAGGGGGGCAACGCACCGGGATGGTCGGACTGCTGAGCCTGGTGCCCTACAACTCTTGCCTCTGCAGCGCCAGGCAGGCCCCGGCCAGCGCGACGCCGATGAAGGTGAGGGCTACAAGCGCGGCCTGCCAAACGTCCGGCCTGGAGCCAAGTCCGAGCTCCGCGGCTTGGGTCACCAGCGCGGGGGGGAGCCAGCCTCGCAGGCCGGGGAGCGAGCCCACCAGGCTCAGGGTCAGCCAAAAGCCGAGCGAGAGGGCGCCGGCGGCGACGGTGCTGCGAGCCAGGGTGCTGGCCAGCACAGTCAGGGCCAGGATGACGGAAAGATACAGGGCGCCCGCGAGGTTGAGCAGCAGGAAGTCAACGAAAGCTGGCCCGCCAAAGAGGATGATCGAGTAATAGAGCGCGCCCAGTCCGCCGAGCGCCAACGCGATCAGCAACATGCCCAACAGCGCTAGGTATTTGCTGAGCACGATCTGCCAGCGGATGACCGGGCGGGCCAGCACCATCGCCAGGGTGCCGCGCTCGCGCTCGGCGACGATGCACGCCATGGCCACCAGAATGATCGCCAGCGGGTAGTTCTCGGAAAAGTTAGCGAGGTACTGGACGATCGCTTCGTGTATCGAAGGCTCCGGCAGCTGGATCACGATGCCCTGCATGGATTCGCTCATCATGGCAAAGATATCGCCCATGTAGCGGGCCGTAAGCGGCGAGAGGATCCCAAAGAACAGTAACACCACGCAGAGGACCAACAGGCGGCGCGAGCGGACCAGCTCAAGCCACTCTTTGGCGAGCAGTGCTCTCACAGAGTCTCCTCCTCGCTCTGTTCCACCAACCGTGCAAAGATGTCCTCCAGCGTAGGACGGACCTGTTCGTACCGAAGCAGCTGCTCGCCGAGTGGAGCCAATAGCACGGGGAGCGCACGGCGGGCGGAATCCGTGTCGGTTGCCATCACGCGGAGGGTGTTGTCCACGGGCTCTACACTGGCGGCCCAGGGCTGAGCGGCCAAGGTCTTGAGGAGATCGGCCGCGGGGCCAGGGGCGGGCGCCAGTTCGATCTCAAAGGCGGGGGCCGCAAAGCGAGCCCGCAGGGTCTCCTGGTCCGCCTCGGCCAGCAACCGCCCTCGGGATATCACCGCCACCCGGTCGCAAATTCGGTCGACGTCGGCAAGAATGTGCGTGGAGAGGAACACCGTCGTGTCGCCGGAGAGCCGTTCGATGAGGGCGAGCACGTCACGGCGGCCCAGTGGATCCAGCGCTGACGTGGGTTCGTCCAAGAGGAGGACAGGGGGACGGCCAACCAGCGCGCTGGCGATCCCAAGGCGCTGGCGCATCCCTCGAGAGTAACCTCCGACACGGCGCGCGCCCGCCTCTGCGAGGTCCACCAGTTGGAGAAGCTCATCGGCGCGGCCATGTGCTCCAGCGCCCAAACCCAGCAGGCGCCCGGCGTAGATCAGATACTCGCGCCCTGTCATCCACCCGTAAAAGGCGGGCTCCTCCGGCAGGTAGCCCACGGCGCGCCGTGCGGCGATGTCGTCGGGCGAGACGCGCTGCCCCGCCACATAGGCTTTGCCCGCGGTGGGGCGGATCAGCCCCGCGAGGATCTTGATCGTGGTGGTCTTGCCGGCGCCGTTGGGCCCCAGAAAGCCAAAGACGCTGTGCTCTGGCACCTCCAGGCACAGGCTGTCCAGCGCCAGATGGTGGTCGAACCGCCGAGTCAGTTCTTGGCAGCTGATGGCGGAAGCGCTCACGTCAGTCCTCGCGGCCGAACAGATAGTACGCCAGGGGGCCCAGGAGATTGACCAGCACGATGATCGCCGCCCATACGATCTTGTTGCCTCCGCGCACGCGCTCACGGTGATAGAGATCCCACAGCGCGGCCACCAAGAGCCCGAGCTGCAGCAGCACGAGCGGGGCCAGGAGGGGCAACAGGCGAACCACGTCAAAGCGCTCCATCGGTGCTCCTTCGGGGGCTCTGTGGCCAAGGCCCCGCAGCTGTTCAGTCTAGACCGATTGCTTCAGGGTGTCATGCTTTCTGGCGCGTCTCTGTTCTGGTGGAGGCCTCGTTCTTGGGAGTGCGTAGACCCGCGGCGGTGTGCTGCGCTGGATCGGGCGAGGGCGGGATGCGGCTGTTAGCTGAGCAGGCGTATCGCCAGGCGCCTTCGTTCCGCATCCGCGAGGCCGATCGCCTCCATGTAGCCGGCCGCGCCGCCGTACCGAGTCCTCCAATGGTCCAGAAGCGCGCGCATCGTCTCGGGCTCACTGAGCGGCTCAAAGGGAGGTTCCTGGCCGTTCGCCAGTGCCTCCTGTGTCTCTTGCAGCCAACCTGGCCTCAGCAGCCGTCCTGACTCGGCATAGTCCGCGATGATGACCTCATCCGGCACGCCCACCAACGCCAGCAGCAGCGCTGTAATGATCCCGGTCCGATCCTTGCCAGCCTGGCAATGATACAGGACACCCCCCGCAGGTGCACTGTCGATCGCCCTCAAGACAGCCGCAATGGGTGCCTGGTAGTTCTCCACAAAGAGGATGTACTCGTCGCCGCGGGTGGCTGCCTGCTCCAGCAGCCTCATCATCTCGCCATCCAGTGGTAGCATCGAGATGTGCAGCCTGCCAAGGCCGGCCTCCAGGGCATCGAGTGGGATATCGTAGGGATGAGCGGCAATCTCGGAGGCAGAGCGCAAATCCAAGATCGTCCGGATGCCGTGTGCCAGCAGATTCCTCCAACCTCCTTCGGCCAGGTGAGTCAGGACGTCCGAACGAACGATCCGGCCTGGTCTTATCGCTTCGGGTCCATGGCCATTTTGGGCTGCGAGGCCGCCCAGATCGCGTACGTTGGTGCAACCCGGCCATGCGAGCCGGCGCTCGTCCAGTAAGGCGGCGCTATGCATGTCTGCGTATCCTTTCCATCGCCCGTGCCGTTACGAGTCCGGGCTTGAGGGCGCTACACGCGGCAAGCACGTCTTGGCGCGGTCTTGTCCACGTGCTAGACTGCTCTTGCGGACGGTGCCGCACGCCTGCCGCGTTCCATCCAGCTACGCACGGTGCGTGCGGCCAGTGGCCACAGGCAGAGTGCCAGAGACGCGCCCGCGAGATCCGTCAACGCGTCCCACAGAGAGGCCGTCCTGCCCGGCACAAAGCTCTGGTGCCACTCATCTATCGATCCATAGAGCACGGCAAACGCCGCGGAACTGACGCGCGGGTGAAGCACCAGCCATCGAGGCAGGATCTCCGCTCTCGTACTGAGCGTTCGCCAGACCAGCAGGCCCACGATGCCGTATATGGCGGCATGGCTGCCATAGTTGAACACGTCACGCGTCAGGCTGCCTCGCTCGCCTGGGCCCGGGAGGGAGGGCTGGTCAGACAGGATCCAGATGAGCGCGAGGCACGCTGCCAACGGGAGTTCGTGCGTCATCCAGGTGGGGAAGGCCCGTCGCTTGCGTCCACCCGAGTGCCGGTTTGTCCGGGCACTCAACGGCCGCCTCGCTTGTTCCAGAATCCGTCAAAGGTATTCATTAGAACCAGACCGATCGCAAGCGCCAGGACAAAATCCCATCGGCCGGTGAGTGCCAACACCATGGCCGCAAACAGAACGATGATGTCCAGCCAGAATATGAGCCGTGTGCCGTCACGATTCATGATGCTCCCCCAAAAGACCGCCGACGGGCGCAGTATAGCATGGAGTGTTGCTGGATTTCAACGGGGTCCGAAGGCAGCTTGCGCCGGGCCAGAGTAGGGGGACGAACGATGGAGAGGCTTCTAGTTGATCATGCCCGGCTCGTCGCCACGATGGATGCCGAGAGGCGTGAGATCGCGGACGGAGCCATCTGGATCGAGGGAGGGCTCATACGGTGGGTCGGTCCGGCGGATGAACTGGATCCCAGCGTCAGGGAGCTGGCTGGCCGCGAGCAGGGGTTTCACCGCCTCGATGCGTCGCGGCTGGTCATCATGCCTGGCATGGTCAACACCCACCATCACCTCTTCCAGTCTCTCACCCGCGCGCTTCCAGGGGCGCAGGATCGACCGCTCTTCGATTGGCTGGTGAACCACTATCCGCGCTGGAGCCGGCTCACCCCCGAGATGGTGTACGTCAGTGCCCAGGTGGCCCTGTGCGAGCTCGTGCTCACCGGAGCTACCACGGTCAGCGATCACCTGTATCTCTACGCCAACGGTGCGCGGATTGACGACGAGATCCGCGCGGCTCAGGAACTTGGCGTGCGCTTTCACCCGTGCCGGGGCAGCATGTCGATCGGCGAATCCAAGGGCGGCTTACCCCCAGACGCTACGGTTGAGGATGAGGACGCCCTCCTGCTGGATACGCGTGAGGCGATCGAGCGCTGGCATGATTCCACGCCGGGAGCCATGTGCCGGATCGCGGTCGCGCCGTGCGCCCCCTTTAATGTATCGGAGGACCTGATGCGCAGGTCCGCAGAGTTGGCGCGCGCCTACGGCGTACTTCTCCACACGCATGTGGCCGAGACCCGAGATGAGGAAGAGTATACTCTGGAGCGAGTGGGCATGCGGCCCGCTGCCTATATGGCTTCGCTTGGCTGGGTGGGGCCGGATGTCTGGTGGGCTCACGCCGTGCACCTCAACTCGGATGAGATCGCGCTGCTAGCGGAGACGAACACCGGCGTGGCACACTGTCCCTCCAGCAACATGCGCCTGGGCTCAGGGATCGCCCCTGTGCGCGCGATGCTGGATGCGGGCGTCCGCGTGAGCCTGGCGGTAGATGGGAGCGCGAGTAACGACTCAAGCAATATGCTGGCGGAGGCCCGCCAGGCGATGCTGCTGCAGCGCGTTCTCTCGGGAGCCGAGGCGCTCTCGGCGCGTCAGGCGTTGGAGATGGCCACCCTGGGCGGCGCGGCGGTGCTGTGTCGCGACGATCTGGGCGCCCTCGCGCCGGGGATGTGTGCCGATCTGATAGGGTATGATGTGGAGCAACTGCCGCTGGCCGGAGCTCAGGCTGATCCGCTGGGAGCGCTGCTGTTCTGCATACCCGGACACGTCGATCTCAGTGTCATCAACGGGCGCGTCATCGTGGAGGGCGGGCAACTGCTCACGGCCGATGTGCCTGCTCTGGTTGCCCGGCACAACGCCCAAAGCCGCCTCCTGTGGAGCGGATAGCGGACTGAGTGTCCAGCGGTGGGCATGCTGCGCGCCCACTCCGGTTATCTCTTTGCCTCAAGGTTAGGCGACTAAGTATTATGGCGGATGTAAGGCGTGCGGCAGGGTTGACGAATGCCTTAGCGGGTGCTAGAATTCACGACATCAGTCAACAAAAGGAAAGAAGACGAAAGCTACTATGTCTCGAAGGCTATACCGTCAAGAACGGCTTGATCTGATACTGGACAAACTGCAGCAGACCGGGTACGTTTCGGTCTCAGAGTTGAGCGATGATCTGGGTGTTTCCGCTGTGACCATCCGCACGGATCTGGATAGTCTCGAGGCGGATGGTCAGCTACAACGCACCCATGGCGGGGCCGTACCGCTGCATTCCAGTGATGAGATCCTGTCGTTCTCGGCCCGGCAACGAACGCAGGCGCAGATCAAGGATCGGATCGGTGCCGCTGCCGCCGCCCTGGTGAGGGACGGCGAGTCCGTCGTTCTGGATGCGAGCACCACGGCGTGGCATATGGCGAGGCACCTGCTGAATCATCGTGATCTCGCCGTAGTGACCACGGGGCTGCACGTGGCTGTTGAGTTGTTGCGTGCCCCGGGAATCAACGTGATGATACCTGGGGGTAGGATATGGCGCGAGTCCGGCTCTGTCATTGGGCCGTCTTCTCGGCCGGCATCTAACGATATCAACCTGCAGAAGGTGTTTTTCAGTGGGCGCGGCTTTACGATGGAGACTGGTCTGTCGGACCCCAATCGTGACGAGGTCGAGCTCAAACGCGAGTACGTTCGGGCTGGGCGCGAGATCACAGTGATGGTGGATTCCAGCAAGTTCGGAACGGTCGCCTTCTCTACCATCGTGTCAGTGGATCAGATCCATCGGTTGATCACGGATCAGGACGCTCCAGTTGAGATACTCGAGGCACTGAGGGAGCGGGGGGTAGAGGTGATCGTGGTCTAGCTCCAGCGGGCCTCGCAGCACCCACGGCACGATATTTCAAGGAGGCAATATGGGCCAGTGGCGGGAGGCTTACAGCGTTCTTGCCGATCACCTCAGCGCGCGTGGCATCGATGTGCCGGGCGTGCTGGCGGCTCTACGGGCGCAGCACATCGAGACCCCTTCCTGGGGCTATGCCGATTCTGGCACGCGGTTCAAGGTGTTCAACCAGCCCGGCGCCGCTCGGACGGCCAGGGAGAAGCTTGCGGACGCCGCCCAGGTCCACAGGTACACCGGAGTGGCCCCCTCGGTAGCGCTGCACATCCCCTGGGATCGCGTAGACGACTATGGCGTGCTCAAGGAGCATGCTGCCTCGCTGGGCCTTGAGCTGGGCGCGATTAACCCCAATCTCTTCCAGGATGACGCGTACCGGCTTGGGTCCCTGACCAACCCGGATCCGGCCATTCGCCGTCTTGCCATCGATCACTGTCTGGAGTGCATCGAGATCGCCCGGACGGTGGGCTCCCGAGACATCAGCCTCTGGCTGGCCGATGGTACATCATCCCCCGGGCAGGATAGCATTCGTGGTCGCAAGCATCGCCTGATCGACGCTCTGAGCGAGATCTACGCCGCGATGCCGGACCCCATGCGCCTGCTCATCGAGTACAAGTTCTTTGAGCCCGCCTTTTACATGACCGATCTCGGCGATTGGGGCATGTCTTACCTCATGGCGTCGCGGCTGGGTGAGCGCGCCAAGGTCCTGGTTGATCTGGGACACCACCCCCTGGGGACCAATATCGAGCAGATTGTCGCGCTGCTGCTGGACGAAGGGCGTCTCGGAGGTTTCCACTTTAACAATAAAAAGTACGCTGATGACGATCTCACTGTGGGCTCCATCAATCCCTATGAGTTGTTCCTGATCTTTTGCGAGCTGATCGACGCAGAGTGCGATCCATCGGTTGACGTGGATGTGGCCTATATGCTCGATGAGTCCGTCAACCTCAAGCCCAAGATCCCCGCGCTGATCCAATCCGTCATCAATGTGCAGGTGGCCTACGCGCAAGCCCTGCTGGTCGATCGGACATCGCTGAGAGAGGCGCAGGAGAGCGGCTGCATCATCAAGGCAGAGGAGATCCTGCTGGATGCCTACCGCACCGATGTTCGCCCGCTGCTCGCCGCGATGAGGGAGGAGATCGGGCTTGATCCCGATCCGCTGCAGGCCTACCTGCGCAGTGGCTACCAGGACAAGATCGTTGCGGAACGCGGCGTGGCGGATGGCGGCGCCGGTTTTCAGGGGGCATGAGAATGGACGAGCAAGCCCTGGCCACTCTGGACTCGCTGGTGGCCATGTCGCTGGAGTTGGGGCGGTCCGAGCGTGACCTGGTGATCCTGGGAGAGGGCAATACGTCCGCTGATGTGGGAGATGGCACCTTCTGGGTCAAGGCGAGCGGGACCCAACTCGCTCAGGCGACACCCTCGTCCTTTGTACGGTTGCGGCTGGATCCCGTCTGCGCCATTGCCGAGCGCACATCCTGCACCGATCGCGATCTCAAGGTCCTCCTCGACGAGGCCCGTGTGGATTCGGGCGATCCTCGCAGGCCCTCGGTGGAGACGGTGCTGCATGCCCTGGCGCTCAGGGAGATGGGCGTTCGCTTTATCGCGCACACGCACCCGGTTGCCGTCAACGCCGTGATGTGCTCGCAGGCCGTGGAGCTGGCGATTTCCGGGAGGTTGTTCCCTGACGAGATCGTCGTCTGTGGGCCGGCCCCCGCCTATGTGCCGTACACCGATCCGGGCTTTGAGCTGGCCGTGGCCGTTCGAGAGGCGATGCACATCTACGCGGAGGAATGGGGCATGCCGCCCAAGGTGATCCTGATGCAGAATCACGGGCTCATCGCTCTGGGAGCCTCGCCGCAGGAAGTGGACAACATCACCTCCATGTACGTCAAGACCTGTCGCGTGCTGTTGGGCACCGCCGCACTGGGGGGCGCGCATTACCTCACCCCGGCCAACGTCGATCGGATCCACACAAGGCCCGATGAACTTTATCGCCGGAGGGCATTGGCAGGGCAGTAACAGGAGAGAAGCATCGTGACTCGCTCAAGCAAGATCGACGCATACCGCCGCGCCACGTCTCCCCTTCCGGAACGGCACTGGATCTGGCCGCTTTATGGCCAGGGACTGGAGAGTCTGGGGCGTGACGGGCAGCCGATCGCGGTGCCGCTCCCCATCCCCGGCCCGGACGAGCTGCTGGTGAGACACGATGCGGTGGGCCTCTGCTTTTCGGACACAAAGGTCATCTCCGCCGGAGAATCGCATCCACGGCTGAACGGGCGCAACATGCGGGAGAATCCCGTGGTGCTGGGCCATGAGGTGGCGCTCACCGTGGTCGCCGTCGGCGAGTGCCTGCTGGATCGGTTCTCTTGTGGCGAGCGGTACATCATCCAGGCCGATATCTACTATCAAGGCATCGGGCTGGCCTACGGCTATGCGCTGCAGGGCGGCCTTTCCCAGTACAACGTCGTGGGCAAGGAGATCCTGAACGGGGACGAAGGCTGCTATCTCCTCCCCATGTCCGAGGAGACGGGCTATGCCCAGGGAGCGCTGACGGAGCCCTGGGCGTGCGTGGTGGCCTCCTACGGCATCGCGTATCGCACCCGCTGGAAGGGCGGCGGTCGGGTGCTCGTGGCGGCCGGCCCCGCAACGGATCCGGCCACTTCCCTGGGGGATCCCTTCGATCCCGAGGACCTTCCATCGGAGATCGTGGCGCTCGGCCTTCCGGAACGTCTGAAGGTCGAACTGCTCTCTGCCGCAGGCGAGCGGGGCGTCACCTGTGTCTCCGCGGACACGCTCGAGGGCCTGCCTGGGGGGGCCTGGGATGATATCGTATTGCTGGGGCCCGATGCGGCCCTCTACGAGCGGCTCGAGCCTCTGGCCGCTCGGGGAGCAATACTGGCTCTCATTGGGGCGGAGGGACTGGATGCGCCGGCCCAGGTGGATATCGGCCGGCTGCACTATGACCACATCGGACTCTTGGGCACGGCCTCAACGAGGATCGAGGCAGCCTATGCGCCGATCCGTGGGGACTTGCTGCCCGGCGGGCGCCTGGCCCTCGTGGGTGCCGCCGGCCCCATGGGGCAGATGCACTTTCAGCGCGCGCTTCAAGCGGACACCCCGCCGCGGCTGATCGTCGCAACATCGCGGGTGATGGATCGCCTCGCTCTCTTGCCGGCCAAGTTTGCAGAGCTCATCGCATCTCATAGCAACGAAACTCAGGTGCTCACGATGGCCTCCCAGGGGCGGCAGCCGAAAGCCTTCAACCGCCAGATGTGGGATGCGACGGAAGGGGAAGGGTATGACGATGTCATCATCCTGGCTCCGAGCGCGCTGGTCGTCTCCGATGCTCTGGCGATGATGGCCTCGGGCGGTGTCGTGAACGTGTTCGCGGGATTGCCTCGCGGCACGCGTGGTCCCCTGGATCTCTGTGCTGTCGTGGAGCGTGGCGTGCGCCTTGTGGGCTCCAGCGGTTCGTTGATCGGCGATCTTCGCCACATGCTGGACGTCACCGAGACGGGTGCGCTCGATCCGAACCTGTCAGTGGTGGCGATAGCGGGGCTCTGCGCCGCTCGCGAGGGGCTGGAGGGAGTCATGAACAGCCGCTATCCTGGCAAAGTGGTGATCTACCCTCAGGTTCTGGACTTTCCACTCACCATGCTGTCGGATCTGGAGGACCGGCTGCCTCGGGTGCACGCTCTGCTGGGGCCTAACGCCAGCTGGACCGTCGCGGCCGAGCGCGCGTTCCTCGAAGAGTTGCTGCCGTGAGCGGCGTGGGACGGCTGGCCGGCAAGGCCGCCCTCGTGACGGGGGCCGCGCAAGGCCTCGGACGCGCTCTCGTCGAGCGCCTGGCTCGAGAAGGTGCCCGTGTGGCCGTTGCGGACATCGCCGATTCTGCAGCCCGCGCGACTGCGGCTGAGGTGGCGGCCGAGACGGGAGTGGATGTGTTCGCCGTACACGCCGACGTCACCGATCCCGTGGGCACCGAAGCCGCTCTGGAGGAGGCCGCAGCGCGTTTGGGCCGTCTGGACGTTGTCGTATCCAACGCCGGCATCCTTTTCTCAGGGGCGGTGGATGATATCGACCCGGCCCGGTGGGCAGCGGTCATCGCCGTGAATCTGACGGGATACTTTCACGTCGCTCGTGCAGCCGCGCGCATCATGAAGCGCCAGGGCGGCGGCGTGATCATTCAGATCAACAGCAAGTCCGGCAAGAAGGGGAGCTACAAGAACTCGGCCTATGCCGCAAGCAAATTCGGAGGCATTGGCCTGACGCAGTCGCTGGCGCTGGAGTTGGCGGAGGACCATATCCGGGTGAATGCCATCTGCCCCGGCAATCTGCTGGATTCTCCCCTCTGGGTGAACAGCCTGTACGCGCAGTATGCGGAGCGATGGGGCATCACTCCGGAGCAAGTACGGGCGCGCTATGTAGAGCAGGTACCCATGAAGCGCGGCTGCACGTATGAGGATGTCGCCAACGTGCTTGTGTTTCTCGCTTCGGACGAGTCCTCGTACATGACGGGGCAGGCCGTGAATGTGACCGGGGGACAGGAGATGAGCTGATGGACAATGGAGTCATATTCGGCGCAGGCGCGATCGGTCGTGGTTTTATGGGGCAACTGTTCACCGCATCGGGCTATGCCGTTACCTTTGTCGATATCGATGCTTCTCTCATCGCGACGATTAACCAGCGCGGAGCCTATACGCTCACGCTGGTCGATGCTTCGGGCAGCCGCGATGCACAGGTAAGCCCGGTGAAGGGGTTGTTGAGCACGGACTCGGACGCGGTGACGGCCGAACTGGCAACGGCCACCCTCGGGGCGACCGCCGTCGGCACGCGTGCGTTGGCAGAGATCGCGCCTCTGATCGCACGGGGGGTTCGGCGCAGGATGGATGCCGGTGTTCAGGTGCCCCTGAACATCCTGGTGTGCGAGAACATCCCACAGGCCGCGGGCACACTGAGGGCCTTGGTGGAATCCCACCTGACGGCCGAAGCACAGGTCTACGCGCGCCAGCACCTTGGGCTGGCCGACGTCGTCATCGGGCGGATGGTGCCGGAGCCCACCCGCGAGATGCGCGCACGCGATCTGAGCGCCATCGTCGCAGAGCCCTATGCCGAGTTGCCGGTGGATCGGGCGGGGCTCATCGGTGAGCCGCCCCGGATCATGGGGATGCATGCCGTGCAGCCCTTTTCGCCCTGGATCGCCCGAAAGCTGTTCCTTCATAACGCCGTGCACGCGCTGATGGGTTACCTGGGCTACCGCCGCGGGCTCCAGTATGGGTACGAGGCTTTGGAGGACCCCATCGTCCGGCCCGTGCTCGCCGCAGCGATGGGCGAGGCGGAGGCCGGGCTGGCCGCGGTACACGGCTTTGACGTCGGCGATCTCATGGGGCACGTGGCCAGGCTCTGGCCCCGCTTGGCCAACCGGGCATTGGCTGATCCAGTGCGCCGGCTGGCGCGTGATCCACTCCGCAAGCTGGCTTCCGATGACCGTCTGGTAGGCCCAGCCCGGTGCGCCGAGAAGGCAGGGGTGTCGCCGGACGGCCTGGCGTGGGGGATCGCCGGGGCTCTGAGCTACGATGCGGCGGGGGATTCGGCGGCCATGGAGATTCAGCGCCGGATAGCGGAGGAAGGCGTGGAGGCCGTACTCCAGTCGGTGTCCGGCATCGCGCCCAAAGAGCCACTGGGCGGTCTCGTCCTGGAGAGGTACGCGCTCCTGCGCGAGGGCGAGTGGCTCGCCTGATCTCTGCCCCGGCCGCGCTGGCGGCGCTTGCGCCCAAAGGGATTCTGTAGCCCGTGGAGGCTTACCAGCGCATCTGGCAGGAGCGGCCTGGCCGCGTACGACTTGGAGGCTGACAACAGTGATCGTGACCGTCACGCTCAACCCCAGCTTGGATCGCACGCTGCATTTCGGGTTCGTTGGCTGGGGGATGGTGAACCGGGCGACAAGCTCCGCGCTCGACTACAGCGGTAAGGGTGTGAATGTGTCGGTAGCGCTCAGAAATCTGGGGCAGCCCTCTATCATCATGGGCCTGGCCGCTGGTTCTGGCGGCAGACTGCTGGTCGAGGGGCTGCGGGCTCGGGACTTCCGCTGCGAGTTCGTCGAGACAATGGGAGAGACGCGGTCGAATATCACGGTGATCGAGGACGGCACAGGCCGCTCCATGAAGTTGAACGAGCCGGGAGCCCCCGTAACGCCGGCCGTGCTTTCTGAACTGCAGGATCGATTGGCTGCGCTGCTCTCGCCCGGGGATATTGTGGCGCTGGCGGGCAGCTTGCCCCCTGGAGCGCCTGTGGACACCTATGCTCGCTTGATCTCAGTCGCGCACCGCCACGGTGCGCGGGTGGCGCTGGATTCTAGCGGGCCGGCCCTGGCGGCCGGATGTCAGGCTGTTCCGGACCTGATCAAGCCCAATGAGCACGAAGCGGCCGAGCTGTTGGGGCGATCCACAGCCGGCCGGTTGCCCGAGACGTTGTCTGCGCTGCGCGGGCTGGGCCCTGACAGGGTGTTGCTGTCCCTGGGCGCGGCGGGCGCTGCTTTCGCCGGCGAAGGGCGATCCTGGTGCGCCACGCCGCCCGCAGTGGCCGAGGTAAACAGCGTGGGTGCCGGAGATGCAGCGCTGGCGGGAGCCCTGGCGGCCTGGTCGCTCGATCGATCCGGCGATGAGCTGTTGCGCCTGGCCGTCGCCACGGGCACTGCCGCCGCGTGCCTGGATGGTACCGCGTTTCCGGATCGCGCAGCCGTGGATGCGCTGCTCCCGCAAGTGAGAGTGGAGGTGCTGGAATCATGGCCGTGACCGATGCCCGCGCGTACACCGTCATCCTGATTTCGACCTCGGTGGATGCACGTGTATCGCTGGGGCCGGGGCGCATCTGGACCGATGATTTGACTGACCCTCGGAACGCGCGGGAGGGGGACACGACCTACGGCGCCGATGCCTGGCGGGAGGCCAGCGAGTACATTGAGCGGAAGCTGCATCCCCGTGGAGAGATGCAGGGCATGGGCTCGTTCGTGCGCGAGGGTGAGGAGCTTGCGGCCTTGCCGCCGTTTCCCGGCGATGCTTCTCTGCTCTACGAGGACTATATGCCAGAGGAGTTGCAGCCACAGGCGCGGTCGCTTCGTTGGCTCCTCGTGACGGACGGTCGCGGACGGCTCAGGGGTGGGTATACCGGCGCCGAACGGCCGGACTGCCATATCCTTCATCTGACGAGCCGCGCCGCCCCTCCGGAGTACCTCGCCTTTCTGCACGATTGCCGTATTCCCTACCTGGTTCTGGGTCAGGAACGCGTGGATCTGCCGCTGGCCATGCGCCGCCTGCGGACCGATCTCGGCATCGAGTGTGTTCTGTCTGAGGCGGGAGGGCGCCTGAATGGCGCCTTGTTGCGAGCCGGACTGGTGGATGAACTGCACCTCATCCTGCGGCCCGAACTGATCGGTGGGAGCCGTACCCCGGCACTGTTTGACGGCCCCGATCTCACTCCCGATCAATGGCCGGACCCGCTGCGGCTGGACGCGGCGACGGTGCGAGCCGGCGGATACCTGTGGCTGCGCTACTCGGTGGCCGCAAAGCATGGAACAGCGCACGGTTAGCGACAAGGGCGAGCGACAAGGAGAAAGCATGTCGGATAGACAAATCACGGCGGGTGTGCAGGATCTCTCGCGGGAGGATCTGCTGGAGATGCTGCGGCGCATGTGGGAGATCCGCATATTCGAGAATACGGTCTACGATCTGCTCGGGCAGAACGTGATCAAGGGCGCCTCGCACCTCTACGCCGGTCAGGAGGCCGTAGCAGTCGGGGCGATCGCCGCCTTGCGGCCCGATGACTATATCACCAGCACCCACCGCGGGCACGGGCATTGCCATGCGCACGGCGACGCCTTTGCAGATACCCCGGAGGAGAAGCAGGATCATCTCAACAAGATGATGGCCGAACTGTGCGGGCGTGCCACGGGATACTGCCGGGGGCGCGGCGGTTCTATGCACATCGCGGATGTTCAGAAAGGAAACCTCGGCGCCACGGGCATCGTGGGCGGCAACATCCCGGTGGCCACCGGCGCTGCGCTTTCCGTCAAAATGCAGGGCCAGGATCGTGCGGTCCTCTGCTTCTTTGGCGATGGCGCCACGAACACCGGGAACTTTCACGAGTCTCTGAACATGGCCGCAGCGTGGCGCCTACCAGTCATCTACATCGTCGAGAATAACCTCTACGGCATGTCCGTGCCTTTTGAGGCCGTCAGCTCCGTGGTGGATGTGGCAGCGAGAGCCTCGGCTTATGACATCCCCGGTGTGGTGGTGGACGGCATGGACCCCCTGGCGGTCTATGAGGCGGTTGCCGCGGCGCTGGAGCGCGCCCGCCGGGGGGAGGGGCCGACGCTCATCGAATGCAAGACCTACCGCTGGTACGGTCACTCGCGCTCGGACCCGCGCAAGTACCGCTCAAAGGAAGAGGAGCAGGCCTGGCGGGACCGGGATCCGATCATCGGCTTTGGTCGAAGGCTGGTGGAGGCGGGCTTGGCCACAGAGGAGGAAGTGGAAGCGGTCGAGACGCGGGCCGAACAGGCCGTTGAGCGCGCCACCGAGTTCGCTCTGGCTTCCCCTCAGCCCGACCCGTCGGAAGTGGAAGAGGACGTGTACCTCCTCAGCCCCTTCTCGCCGGCGGCCGTGGAGGCGGAGAGGCGCCTTGCGGCGCGCGTGCGTACCGATCCTTCCATGAAAAGCCAGCCCTATTGGGAGGCAATCCGCGACGCTCTCGCCGAAGAGATGGATCGTGACGAACGGGTGTTCGTCATGGGAGAGGATGTGGGTCTCTACGGTGGGGCCTATGGCGCCACTCGCGGACTCTACGAGCGCTACGGCGGCGATCGTGTGAAGGATACGCCGATCTCCGAGGCCCTCATCGGCGGGTCTGCGGTGGGCGCGGCCATGACCGGCCTGAGGCCTGTGGCGGAGATCATGTACGTCGACTTTACCCCCTTGGCGATGGATCAGATTGCCAACCAGGGCGCCAAGAACCGCTACATGTTTGGTGGCAAGACCTGCGTGCCGATGGTCATTCGCACCGAGGGAGGCGCCGGACGCTCGATCGCGGCCCACCATTCGCAGAGTCTGGAGGCCCTCTGGACGCACTTTCCGGGGATCTACGTGGTGATGCCCGCGACGCCGTACGATGCCAAGGGCCTGCTGAAGGCCGCGATCCGAGATGACAACCCGGTGATGTTCATCGAACACAAGATGCTCTATGGGCTCCAGGGGCCGGTGCCAGATGAGGACTATGTCATCCCCCTGGGGTTGGCGGATATCAAGCGAGAGGGTACCGAAGTCAGCATCATCACCTATTCCCGCATGGTGCACCGTGCGCTCGAGGCGGCAGAACAATTGGCGGCGGAGGGCGTCAGCGTCGAGGTGGTGGATCTGCGCTCGCTCAAACCGCTCGACATGGATACGGTGGCTGCTTCGGTACGCAAGACGGGGCGCGTGGTGGGCGTGACGGAGGCGTACAAGACGGGCAGCTTCCTCACCGAGCTCTTTACCCGCATCAATGAGGTTGCCTTTGACTATCTGGACGCGCCCATGGTCCGCGTGTCCGCTGCCGATGTGCCCGTGCCGATGGCGGAGTCGCTCGAGGACGCGGCCATCCCCGGGGTGCAGGCGATCATCGATGGGGTACGCCGTGTCATGAGGCATGCGTAGACGAGGAGCTGAGGGGGCTGGAGGTACTCATGGCCAGAGTGGTGATCTTGCCCAAGTTGGGCCAGACGATGGAGCAGGGGACGATCGTAGAGTGGCTGGTGCGGGAGGGAGATAGCGTCGCGCGCGGCGATATCCTCTTTCAGGTAGAGTCGGACAAGGCTGTCCTCGAGGCAGAATCACGCTATCGCGGCACGCTGCTCAAGATACTGGTGCCCGCGGATGTAGAGATCCCGGTGCTGGCTCCCGTTGCCATCATAGGTGAGCCGGGGGAGGACATCTCGGGGTTGCTTTCCGAGTTGGACGCCGGCGGCTCGGCGGCACCTTCCGCCATGGCAGAGGAAAACGAGGACGTCGCCGAAGGGATTAGGACGCCTTCGGCCGTGAGCTCGCTCGAGGATGCCGTTGCCGGTGAGCCGCAGACGGCGGAGCGAGAGACCACGGCTGGCCGACGGGTGTTTGCCTCACCCAGGGCACGCCGCCTCGCCGCGGAGCAGAAGCTTGACCTCGCAGACGTTCAGGGCAGCGGCCCGGGCGGGCGCATCGTCGAGGCCGATGTTCGGGAACACCTTGCAGCCCTTCCGCCAGCCACCCCGCTGGCGCGACGGTTGGCGGCGAGTGAGGGCGTGCTCCTCTCCGATCTCGCAGCTGCCGGCACGCGCATCACGGCGGATGCAGTGCGAGCGGCGGCTTCTGGAGCTGCCGGGGTGCTCGGCCCGCCAGCGGCGCCCGAACGGCTTGTCTCATCGGCCACAGGCGGTGTGATACCGCTGCGCGGCGTGCGCGCCATCATCGCCGAACGTATGGCGAACTCGGTGCACACCGCGGCCGCCATCACGTTGCATAGCGAGGTGGATGCCACGTCCTTTGTCGCCATGAGGGAAAGCCTGCGCGACGCGCTCAAGGATGAGCTGGGATTTGGCGTGGGCTATAACGACCTCCTGGGCGTGATCGTGGCGCGCTGCCTGGTCGAGTACCCCTACATGAATGTCCAGCTGACTGCGGAAGGCATCCGGCAGATGCCTTCCGTGAACGTCGGTCTGGCGGTGGATAGCGAGCGTGGCTTGCTTGTGCCGGTGGTGCGGAACGCGGACGCGCTCGGCATTCGCGAGTTCGCGCGCACTCTGCGCGACCTGGTCGAGCGTGCACGACAGGGTCGTTCGTCTCCCGATGAGCTCAGTGGCGGAACCTTTACGATCACCAACCTCGGCATGCTCGGCGTTGATCTGTTTACGCCGATCATCAATCTGCCCGAGTGCGCCATACTGGGAGTGGGTCGCATCCGCTCTCTACCCGCGGTGCTGGACGGACAGATTGTCGTCCGGCAGAAGATGTGGCTGAGTCTCACGGCGGACCATCGCCTGGTGGATGGCGGGCCGGCGGCGCGCTTTCTGCAGGGTATTGCGCGCTATGTTGAGGCGCCCTATCTCCTGCTCGCGTAGACGACGCCGTAAAACGGATGGGAAGCAGAAAGGAACGGGCACATGGTCAGTCTGTACGGCTGCAACTATAGCAAACGAGAGCTTTTGGCACACGTAGGAACTCTGGACCAGGTGGGGGGCGTCCGTGTGCTGTCCCTTGAGGACGGGCGCGCCCGCGAGGTCCGCGTGGCCCGCTTTGAGACAGGCTCAGGCTTTTCGTTTGAAGTGCTCCTGGACCGGGGTATGGATATCGGTTCTGCTCAGCATCGCGGCGCGGCGCTGGCCTGGGCCTCGGCCACGGGAGCTGCCCATCCTGCCTATCACGAACGAGAGGGATTGGGCTGGCTGCGAACCTTCCACGGTGGCCTGTTGGCGGGCTGTGGTCTTACCTCCGCGGGGGCGCCCTGTGTGGACGACGGCGAGGCGCTGGGCCTGCACGGACGCCTGAATCATCTGCCTGCGGAGGGCATCTGGGTGGACGGCGGGTGGCGGCGCGATGAGCAGGGCGAGGACATCTACGAGATGTGGGCCCGGGGCCGGGTGCGACAGGCTGTGGTATTCGGCGAGAATGTCACGCTCACCCGGCGGGTGTCCGCACACCTCGGTGACTCCAGGTTGTTTGTGCGCGACGTCGTGACCAACGAGGGGTTTCGGCGGATCCCGCATATGATGCTTTACCACTGCAATTTCGGGTTCCCCCTGCTCAGCGCCAGCGCCGAACTCGTCTCTCCCTCCCGCCGTGTGACGCCACGCGATGCAGAAGCGGAGAAGGGGATGGAGAGCTATCGGACGTACGAGGAGCCCACGGCAGGCTACGCGGAGCAGTGTTTCTATCACGATATGGTGGCGGATGAGGCCGGTTACGTTACCGTGTTGCTGGCTAACCGCGGTTTCCGTGGAGGTCTGGGCCTCGGTGCCTATGTGCGTTACCGCCAGGATTCCCTGCCCTGCTTTACCCAGTGGAAGATGGTGGGCCAGGGCGACTATGTCACAGGTCTGGAGCCGGCCAACTGCCAGGTGGAGGGCCGCGATGAGGATCGCGAGAGGGGAATCCTCCAGTATCTGGAGCCCGGAGAGTCCCGCGAGTACCAGCTCGAGATCGGCGTACTCGATGGTTTGGCGGATATCAATGCCCTGGCGGAGAACATACGCAGCCGCGCCGCATGAGCCCGCGCGCGGTCATGTCTCCTGCCATGGGGGCAACTCGGGGCAAGCTTCTGCGGCGCTTGCAGTATCTATGGATCGGCGAGGCCGCGAACGTTATCGTACAGCCCGGCGTTGTGGTTGTTCTGCAGAGGACGTTGGGCCAGCCGGTAGGGTTGGCAGGCTGGTACGGGCTCGGGCTAACGGTCTGGATCGTGTGCCAGGGGGCCATCTACTGGCGCCGCAAGGCTCGCGCCCTCAGGCGTGACTCGCGGTTGGAGCCTGCGACTCTGCGTCTGTTCAGCGTGTTCAAGGCGCTGAACTGGGCCTTGCTTGGCGGTTTGCCTCTGGTGCTGTGCAGCCGAGTGGCCGCAGGGGTTGCGGTGTTCGCATCGCCGCTGGATGGTCTCGTGGCGTATGCGTACGGGCTGCTGGCCTTGGGCGAACAGATCAACTACTACTACCTGCAGCTGGCGTACGATAACCGAGCGGACCTGGCCTGGCTTTGGCTCCATAGGCGACTAAAGGAGCCTGCGCTGGCCCGTGACTTGCGCCTGGACGAGCGTGACCATGCCCGCTGATCAGCGGGCTGAGAGTCGTCGCGATCCGCTCTTTGCCTCCTACCCGGATCTGGCAGCGGAGATCGAATGCCAGCGTGCCGGCTCAAGCTGGGCGTTGACGGGGGCTTCGGCGCTCGTCGTCTCCGGGCCGGATATGCTGATGGAGATTGGCAAGCCGCGGCACTGGCGGCACGATCGCGATGGCGCGGCTCACATCGGCCTCGGCGCGATTGGAGGCTCTCTCGAGGCCGGAGAGACCCTGTTGGCGTGTCTGGAGCGCGAGGGGCGAGAGGAGCTCGGCACCGCGCTGGAGATTCAGAGTGCCGAGGAGACAGCCTTCTGCTTTGATGAGCAGAGGGTCTCCCGGGTGACCCCTGCTCCACGGGCAGCCCACCCGCTGCCGTGCCTGATCACGGTCGGGGAGAACCGCTACAGAAGGACGGCCATCGCCGCTCGGACTCTGGCCATCGCGACATACTGGGCCAGGGTGTCCGGCGAGACGCGGCTTGGGGATCTGTATGGCCTTGTGGCCATCCCGATCGCGGCCGTCAGCGATCTCCTGGCGGCGCTTCCGGTGCCGGGGCAGGAGCTGCTCGCCTGGCCGGGCGTGCGCGTTGCGCTGTCCGGTCCCCTGCCACCTGAAGCCATAGTCGAACCCGTCTGGACCATCCAGACGCTGCGGCAAGTGCTCTTGGCTGGCGACCTCAGCGCACCGCCCTCACTTGCAATAGAGGGGATGCGTCGCTTCTACCGATGACCCTCCCCCCGCTATCACGGTGGAACCAGACGGCCTCCTGGGCCGCCGCCGCTTCCACTGACGGCCGGGCTCCGGCATCAATCCTCAGCGCTCAACTGCCAGACGAGACCGTACCGGTCGATGAGCTGGCCGTACCAGGGGCTCCAGAAGGTGATCTGTGGCGTCATCAACACCTCTCCGCCTTCGGCCAGCACAGCAAAGGCACGGTCGATTTCCTCGCGCGCCATCCGGTTCACCATCAGGCTGATGCGATCGCCCGATGGCACGAGCGCTTCTGCTAAGCTGTCGGCGAGCATCACCGTCGTTCCGTGGATCTCGAGGGTGCCGTGCATCACAAGATGCTGCGTGCTCTCCGGCTCCGTGCCTTCGGGAGCCTCGCTACGCAGCAGGATGTGGGGCTCGCCTCCAAAGGCGCGCGCATAGAGCGCCAGGGCATCCCGGCACGTTCCAGGAAAATGGATATACGGTGAGACCGGCATGCGCCCTCCGATCTTGTTCTTCGCTGCAAAGGATCAGCGCCCGCTGAGCCGAGGCAGGCAGACCCTTCTGAAACGATATCCCTTGCGGGTTTGCGGGCTGACGATCCGGGAACAATGTGGATCGTCAGCCTCAACGGCTTGCCTAGATGATCTCCAGCGCCTTGCCCACCGTGGCAAAGGTCTCCAACACGCGATCGAGCTGCTCATAGGTGTGCGTGGACATGTAGCTGGTGCGAAGGAGCGAGGCAGTGGGCGCCACGGCCGGGGGCACCACCGGGTTCACATAGATTCCGGCCTCAAACAGCGCGCGCCAGCAGGCAAAGGTCTTGTTCTCGTCGCCGATGAGAATGGGGATGATCGGAGTCTGGCTGTTCCCGATCTCAAAGCCCATGGATCTGTAGCCCTGGCGCATGTACTCGGAGATCTCGTGGACGCGCTGAACCCGCTCCGGCTCTGCCTTGATGATGCGAAGGGCCGTCTGAACGGCCGCGACATTGGACGGGGGCATGCTGGCGGAAAAGATCAGCGAGCGGGCGTTGTGCTTGATGTAGTCGATCACGGTGGCATCACCAACAACGACGCCCCCCAGGGAAGCGAAAGCCTTGCTGAACGTGCCCATCACCAGGTCTACCTGGTCGGTAAGGCCAAAGTGCGCGCCAGTACCTCGCCCATTGGCCAGCACGCCCATGGAATGGGCATCGTCTACCATCAGTCGGGCGCCGTAGCGCTGGCAGACCTCGAGGATCTCTGGAAGCGGCGCGATGTCGCCACCCATGCTGAATACGCCATCCACCGCCACCAGCGCTGGCTTGCCACCCAGCCCATCCAGAATCTGGGCCAGATGGGCCATGTCGTTGTGCCGGTAACGCTTCATCTCTCCGAAGGAAAGCCTGCAGCCGTCAACGATGCTGGCGTGGTCATCCCGATCGGTCACCACATACTCTCCGCGCCCAACCAGTGAGGAGATCACGCCGAGGTTGACACCCATGCCCGTGCTGAATACCAGGCCGGCCTCTTTCCCCACAAAGTCGGCGAGTTCCTGTTCGAGCTCGTTGTGCATGGCCAGGTTCCCGTTGAGAAAACGAGATCCGGTACAACTGGTGCCGTAACGCTCTATGGCCTTGATCGCCGCCTCTCGGACACGGGGATCTGTGGTCAGGCCGAGATAGTTGTTGGATCCGATCATGATCATGCGCCGGCCTTCAACAACGACCTCGGTGCCCTCGGTGTCCTGCAAGGGAATAAAGTACGGGTAAAATCCAGCACGGCGGGCGTCATCGGCCCGGGTGAAGGTGCGGCACTTTTCGAACAGATCCATCCGAGAATCCTCCCTCGTATCCTTCCGTTGCGCAGACCGAACCCGAGGGCTCCGCGCCCAAGTTGGGCGCATTGTACGTGCGTTGCACAGGCTTGTCGAATGCTCTCGCTGCCAGATCTGTGGCGGCTCAGGCACCAACGCCGCTGCATACGGGACCCAACGGGTTTTCGCCCTTAGGTTTTGCCTTTATGCAAAGTGATGTTACAATAGCCCGGCATGTGAGCTGAAAGAGCACGAGGAGAATCAGCATGAACGAGCAGATCGAGGCGTTTCTGACGTCGCTGATGGAGGAGAAGGGCTACTCGAGCAACACGATCGTCGCCTATCGGAACGATCTGACGCAGTTCTGCGACTATCTACGCGAAGCGCAGGTCTCCTCCTGGGACGCGGTGACGCCTCAGCATCTCGCCAAGTATGTTGATTCACTTCGAAACGACCATGAGTACGCCTCGGCCACGGTGGCTCGCAAAGTCGCGGCGGCCAAATCCTACTTCAGGCATCTGGTCGATTGCGGCGCCCTCAACCGGGACCCAAGCGACAAGCTCGATTCCCCCAAGGTACGCAAGTATCTGCCCACTTCCATCTCCGAGGAGGAAGTGGAACGTCTGCTGAAGGCTCCGATGAGCAACGAGACGGTTCGAGGGCTGCGGGATTGCGCCCTCCTGGAGACGCTGTACGCCACCGGTATGCGTGTGAGCGAGGTGGTCGCGCTGAACGTGTCCGATGTGGACGTGGAGGGCGGCTACATCCAGTGCGTGAGTGGTTCCGGCCACAATCGCGAGCGGGATATTCCCGTCTATCGGCGCGCAGCGGAGGCGCTCCAGAGCTATCTGGAGAAGGGGCGCCCCGAACTGGTCCGGGAGGGCGACGAGGTGGCGCTCTTTGTCAACCATCGGGGCCGCAGGTTGACGCGCCAGGGCCTCTGGCTCATCATCAAGAGATATGTTACAGAATCGGGCATCACCGCGGCCGTCACGCCACATACTCTGAGGCACAGCTTTGCGACTCATCTGCTCAACGGGGGCGCCGACGTGCGCCAGGTGCAGGGGTTGCTGGGGCACGCCAACATCTCGACCACCCAGGTCTATGCGCAGGTTAGTCAGGAAAAGCTGCGAGAAGTCTACGACGAGGCGCATCCCCGCGCCCGCTAAGGTCGCCCGGCATCGTCTGTGCCCGGCCCGACTTTCCCTACGTCCGGCCATACTGCGAAGGGGGATTGCCGATGGAGCCCCACGTAACCTATGATGTTGTTTCCCGCGCGGCCGCCGCCGTGCGACAGCGCATTGGTCTGGTTCCCCAGGTCGCTCTGATCCTCGGATCGGGCCTCAGTCATCTGGCGGAGCGTATCCAGGATGCTGCCCGCGTGCCCTATACGGATGTGCCGCATCTTGTGCAGTCCACCGTGCCGGGACACGCGGGTCAGTTCGTGGCTGGCATGTTGAGCGGGGTTCCCGTCGTGGCCATGCAGGGGAGAGTGCACTTTTACGAGGGCTATTCTGCTGCGGAGATTACCCTCCCTGTCCGCGTGATGGGGGCTCTTGGCGCGGAGATTCTGATCGTGACCAACGCGGCCGGCGGGCTCGATCCCGACTATGTGGTGGGTGACGTGATGATCATCACGGATCACATCTTTCTGCCGGGGCTGGCGGGCGCAAATCCCCTGCGAGGGCCCAACGATGATCGCCTGGGCGTCCGGTTCCCGGATATGACCCCCGCCTATGATCCCAGGCTGGTCCAGTTGGTGCGCATGGTCGCCCATGCGGAGGGCATAGACCTGCGCGAGGGCGTGTACGCCATGGTCGCCGGCCCAAGCTATGAGACGCAGGCGGAGATCCGCTTTTTGCGGGCCGTGGGTGCGGATGCCGTGGGGATGTCCACCGCGCCTGAGGTGGTGGTGGCGCGGCACTCTGGGATGCGGGTACTGGGATTGTCGCTGATCACCAACGTGCCCGGGGATTTTGCGGGCGATACAGCTCCGGCGGATGCAATGCACAAGCAGGTTCTCGCTGTGGGAGAGGATGCCGTGCCGCGCCTGACGCGCCTGGTCAGCGGGGTGCTGGAGAGAATAGGCGCTACACGGGAGGCCTAGCGTGCTGGACATTATCGCCTTCATGCTGGACCTGGTCGATCGCTACGTCATCTGGGTGTACGTTGCCTGCCTGTTGGGGATCATCCTGAACCTGTACAGGTACACTCAGGCGCGGGCGGCGCGCGCCAACACGATATTCACGGTAGAGCGTGAGGCCGCCGCACACCGCGAGGGACGCGCCATGTCCAACGTGGGGCTTCTCCTCGGACTGACTGCTGTGGTCCTTGTGCTGCAGTTCTACGTGCTTCCTGCGGTCGATACCAGCGAGTTGGTGCAGGCCACAACAACGCCAGCGCAGGATGAGCCGACGGCAACGCCGCGGCCGACGCTGGCCCCCACTTCTGCGGCCGTGGACGGCCCGCCTACGCTGACCCGGCAGCCTGTTACGCCCACCGCGGAGCCGACATTCACCCCCGCGGTGACGGCCACGCCGGTTACGCCCACGCCGCCACCTTCATCGTGCGCCGATCCGAATACCTGTATTACGTCCCCCGGGGCGAGTGCCGTGCTGAGCGGGATGGTCGCGATCCGCGGCAGTGCGCAGCACCCCAACTTTCAGTTCTACAAGATCGAGTACGGACTGGGCGAAGACCCTGCCGGATGGAACTCGATCGGGGAGACAGTAGGGCACCCCGTTGAGAACGGCACACTAATGACCTTTGATTCGGCAGCCCTGCCCAATGGCGTCTACTGGCTGCGACTGACGGTCGTCGATATCACGGGGAACTTTCCGAATCCGCACCGTGTGAGGGTTGTCATTGAGAACTAGATCCGCTGGTCGTGTGGCGCTTCTCGCCGGGCTGTTCCTGCTGCTGGCCTCCGGTTGTGGCGGGTCGGCACCGGAGGGTCTTGGAGCCGATGCGGGGGGCGCTCAGCTGATGCCCGATTCAGTAGCCAGCCCGAGTGCAACGGCGGCGCCCGTGGCCATCGTCGTGCCGACGCTCGAACGCACGAACACCCCTCAACCCACGGCGAGCCCATCTCCGACGGCGGCGCCCCCACTGAGTCTGGTGGGCAGCTATCCGATCGATGGTGACGGCGCCGTCCAGCCGCAGCGACCGCTGGTGCTCGCCTTTGACCGTGCACTGGATCTGCCTTCGCTGCAGGCCTCCCTGGTTATCTCTCCCACGGTGACCGGGCGCTTTGAGTGGCAGGAGCCGCACCGCGTGGCCTTCTATCCCGATGGTGGGTGGGACGGTCACGAAGCCTGGCAGGTGAGTCTCGACCCGGGCGCTTATGCGGCCGACGGCGGCTCGCTCGCGCAGGCCTGGTCGGTCTCGTTCAGTACGGGGGGCCGCGGCACCCCTCTGCCGGTCCTGATGTACCATCACGTGGAGGAACTGGGGCCCGACGCGACCGAGGGCAAGAAGGATTGGACGGTGTCGCCTCAGGCGTTCCAGCAACAGATGGCCTATCTGCAGGAGGCAGGCTGGCACAGCATCTCTTCTGCGGCACTCGCAGGCTACCTGCTGGATGGCGAGCCTTTGTCGCCTCGCCCCGTGATGATCTCGGTGGACGATGGCAACCGCAGTTTTTACGAGAATGGCTGGCCGATCATTCAGGCCACAGGGCTGCGCCCGGTGATGTTCCTGGTGGCCCAGTTTGCGGACTATTCTGGCTATGTCAGCTGGGACGAGGCACGAGCGCTTGTGGCCGGTGGGGCCTGGATCGGCTCTCACGGCTATTCCCACCGCAGCATGCACGAAGTGCCCCTGGAGGAGCTTGCCTGGGAGTTGAGTGACTCCCGTGCCGTTCTGGAGAGCGAACTCGGCGTAGCCATCGACGCGTTCTGTTTTCCTTACGGCGGGCGTACGGACGCCTCGCTGGCCGCTCTGCCCGGCTATGGCTATAGAACCGGATACTCGCTGAACCCGACCTACTGGCAGAGGCCGGAGGATCCCTTCTTCATTGGGCGGCTGCGCGTAGACTATCGCACGACCATGGAGGAGTTCGCCGAGATGCTGCCCGACTAGCGATCCTCCCGCCGGCGCCTCAGCGCGATGTGCAGGGGTCGTTCCAGGGCAGCAAGCCCCGCTTCAGGAATAGCCTCTCCCAATGTCGGATGGGCGTGGACCGTGCGCTCCAGTTCTTCGAGAGTGAACTCGTAGCGCCGGAGCAGCGTACCCTCCAGGATCAGGTCGCTGGCGTGTGCCCCAAGAGCATGCATGCCCAGCACCGTGTGGTGTTCCGCTTCGGAGACGATCTTGATAAAGCCTTCGGTATCCCCATAGGCCAACGCCTTGCCGTTGGCAGCCAGCGGGAACACTCCGGTGATGACTTGATGGCCGGCCTCTCGCGCCTGAGCCTCGGTGAGCCCCACGCCGGCCGCTTCCGGCAGAGAAAAGATGCAACTGGGCACGGCCGCATAATCCATGCGGGCCACGTGCCCGAGTGCGTCCTCTGCGGCCACAATGCCCTGAGCCGTGGCTACATGAGCCAGCATGGGGCCACCATCGGCACAATCGCCCACCGCATAGATGCCGGGCACGCTCGTCCGCATCCGGTCATCTACCGGTATCCCGCGACGGGTGGGCTGTATGCCTAGGGCCTCCAGGCCAAGGTCCGCGGTGTTGGGGGCACGCCCGATCGCTGAGAGAACGCCCTCCGCCTCGACCGCAGAGTCGCCGTCTTTCTCGGATGAGAGCATCACTCGGTAGCCTGTCTCGGTCCTGTCGACGCGCGTGACCCGCGTATCCGTGAGGATCTTGATTCCCTTACGCCGCAGGCTGCGCGCGAGCATGTCACTGATCGTTTCATCCATCAGCGGCGCGATACGAGGCAGCATCTCCACCAGGGTTACCTCTACGCCCATGGCGTTCATGAGGCTTGCAAACTCGGCGCCGATGGCGCCGCTGCCGACGACACACAGGCTGGCCGGCAGGTGTTCAATCTCCAGTATGCTTCTGGATGTCAGGATACCCGGTTCGCTCAGCCCGGGGATGGGCACATCCAGGTGACGCGAGCCCGTTGCGAGGATGATGCTATCGGCAACGATGCTCTCCTCGCCCTCGGAGGACGTCACTCGGAGCGTGTCGGCCCGAGCGAGCCTGGCATGGCCCTCCAGCACGGTGACGCCGGCGCCCTTGAGCAGCGTGCGCACCGAGCGCGTGAGCTTGCTGCGGATCTCCTCCTTGCGAGCCTGCACGGCTGCCCAATCCACGGATACGTCGCTGACGTGGATGCCATATTCGCCGGCGCGCCGGGCAAGCTCCAGCACCTCGGCGCTGCGCAGCAACGCTTTGGTGGGGATGCATCCTTCATTGAGACAGACGCCGCCGATACGCTCCCGCTCCACGCATACCACCGTCGCGCCGAGCTGGGCCGCACGCAGCGCTGCGACATAACCGCCAGGACCGGTACCCACGATCGCGATGTTTGCCTGCTTCATTGCTATCCTCCCCGTGAGGGCCAGGGGCGCTCCAAAAGGCCCAGCCGCACCATCTCCCGCAGCACGTGCGAGCTGTCGACGATCCAGGGGCCGTCGGAACGTAGGCGTACCTCCACGACCTGTCCCTCCGCGATGCCAAACTCGCGTTCGCCATCCAGGGCCACCATGGAGGGCACCTGCGCCATCAGTCGCACAGTCTCGCCGACTCGGATCTCCCGCACCGCCGCGATGCCCACCACCAGCGGCAACCCCGGGCCGAAGGGCGCGAGCACGCGCCGGGGCGACGTTGCATCCAGAGTGACAGCCAGGCCGAAGGAATCTTCGGGCGCCACAGGTCTCAGAACCCCCGCGATTGCGGAGAGCCCGATGGTGGCGGGATCCGCTCGGGTCACTACCAGTTCACGCAGCTCCTCAGCTTCCCACACCGCTTTGGAGCCGGCAAAGCGTCCTCTCAGAAGGGCCAGATCCACCAGGGCCAGATCGGGCAGCCGGCCTGGCGTGAGCACTTCCAGCCACTTGTGCCTCAGGGCCGTCCGTTGAAGGCACACCTGGCGGCGGGCCACCGCACCGGCCGCCAGGCCTGCGACGGTGGCTTCGGTAAAGCTCGGCAGGACGTTGTTGGTTCCGGTAGAGAGCGGCAGCAGAGGCGTTTCCCCAGCACTGCGCGCCACGGCTCGCGCTGTGCCATCTCCCCCAAGGATGAGCACGCAGCCCGCCTGTGCCTCCCGCAGGAGCGCGCCGGCTCGGGTCGAATCGCCAGCAGAGCCATCGCAGGTCATCCCGAGCCACTCTACGGGTGGTACCGGATGTCCCTCGCCGGCCAGTGTGTCCAGCGCCTGGCGCGCCAGACCGTGTTGGTCAGGCATCACCAGCAGTCTCTCGACGCCCGCCACGGATAGCCCCTGCAACAGCCGCCGCAGCATGGTGACTTTGTCGTGATCGCTGACGGTGGTCGCTCCCGCCACCAGCCTGCGAATGTCCCGTCCGGAAGCCGGGTTGGCGATGATGCCGACCGTGCCCGGGACGCCCAAGCGCGTGTTCAGGTCCGGGCCTCCCGGTAGAAGGCGTCCACGGCGGCCTTATCGGGAAGCGAGGTCTGCGCGCCCAGGATGGTGGTGGCCAGCGTGCCCGCACAGGTCGCATAGTCCACGGCGTCCACAAGATCCATCCCGCGGTCCAGCGAGGCTACGAGGCCGCCGATAAAGGCATCTCCGGCGGCAGTAGTGTCCACCGCATGGACGCGACGCGCCGGGATGTGTAGTGGCTTTCCTTCCCCTACCAGGAGCGCCCCCTGCTCTCCCAGGGTCACGATCACGACGGGTACCCCAACGGCCTGAAGCTCAATGGCCGCGGTCCGCGCGCTGTCCAGATCGATCACGTTGATTTCGCTGAGGCTCGTGGCTTCGGTTTCGTTCACGACGAGGCAGTACACACCCTCGAGGAACTCTGTGTCTACGGGATAGGCTGGCGCCGGGTTGAGCACCACCGGTACGCCTTTGGAGGCCGCGACCTGGATGCCATGGCGCACGACATCCAGGGGAATCTCAAACTGGCATACCAGAAAGCTGGCGCCCCAGATCAGGGGTGTGGCCTGTTCCACGTCCGCCTGGCTGACCCTGGCATTCGCCCCCGGCGCTACGACGATGGAGTTCTCCCCATCTTCCTGAACCTGGATCAACGCGATCCCGGTCGGCTCACGCCTGTCCTGGACGATGTGACCGGCCTCGACCCCCTGCATGAGCATGTTATCCAGGAGCGCCTGTCCGAAGCGGTCATGGCCGACTCGGCCAAGCATGGTGACGTGAGCCCCCAAGCGCGCGGCCGCGGCGGCCTGGTTCGCCCCTTTGCCACCTGGGACCATATCAAAGCCGTGCCCGTGAACGGTCTCCCCGGGCCGGGGGATCCGCTCCGTGCGCACGATGAGATCCATGTTCAGGCTGCCCAACACCACAACGTCGCCCAACGTCGCTGCCTCCTTGACGACTTGAACCAACGCGATTCTAGGTGGTGAAGAGAGAGGAGTCAATCCTCTTTGGGCAGGGGCCTAGCCGGCTCTGGTCCCGTTGGTGGACGCGGCCCGGGCAGCGGTGCGTGCGATGAACCGGGCCATGTCGATGATGGTGCGTTCGTGCACCCCTTCGCCGACCACTCCAGCCGAGTCCTCGGCCGTCACGCGAAACGTCAGCAGACGGCCCTCGACCTTTTCCAGCGTGGCTCGGGCTGTGACATGATGTCCGAGCGGTGTGGCGGCAACATGCCGCACGTCGATCCGGGATCCCACAGTGCACTGCCCGGCCGGCAAAAGGCGATCCACGGCGCGGACGGCCGCCTGCTCCATGAGGCCGATCATCTGTGGGGTGGCAAGGACCTCGGGGCTGCCGCTACCCCATCGGCTGGCCAGATGCTCAGGGGCTACCAAAAGTGTCAGTTCGCTGCTCAAGCCGGCTTGAATAGGATTCTCTGTAATCATATGTTCTCCTGTATAGATGAGGGGAGCCGAGTCCGAAGACTCGGCTCCATAGCGATCCATGTCGGGGGCGAGGTCAGGCCGGAACTGGCTCGGCCTCCGTGCGCTCTATTGAGGAGGTCTCCTCCAGGAGCGCGCGGAACTGCTCGGCATCGAGCGTCTCCTCTTCAATCAGGCTCAGGGCTACCCGATCCAGCGTATGGCGGTTCTCCCTGAGGACTTGCCTGGCTCGCTCATAGGCGCGGTCGACGAGTTGCTTGATCTCCCGGTCGATAGCCGTCGCGATCTCTTCACCGTAATCGCGTTGCTCGGATATCTCGCGTCCCAAAAAGATCAACTCTTCCTTCTGGCCAAAGCTACGCTGCCCAAGGGTATCGGTCATGGCATATTCCGTGATCATCGATCGGGCAATGTCCGTGACCCGCTTGATGTCGTTCTTGGCGCCGGTGGTGACGTCGCCAAAGACCAGTTCCTCAGCCGCGCGGCCACCGAGCAACCCGGCCATCTCCGATTCGAAACGGGCCTTGCTGTACAGCGTGCGGTCATCCTCGGGCAGCGTCATGGTGTAGCCGCCCATGCCACCGCGGCCAATGATCGTGATCTTGTGCACCGGATCGGTGTGTTCGATCTTGGATTGTACGATCGCATGGCCGGCCTCGTGGTAGGCGATGAGGCGCTTCTCATCAACCGTGATCAGCCTGCTGCGGCGCTCCGGCCCGGCGATCACACGCTCCACGGCCTCCTGCAACTCTGTCATCGTGATGGCTGTCAGGTTGCTGCGTGCGGCCAGAATCGCCGCCTCGTTCACCAGGTTCTCCAGGTCAGCCCCGGTAAAGCCAGGGGTCTGCTTGGCCAGCGTAGACAGATCCACATCGGGTGCCAGCGGCTTGCCTCGCGCATGAACCTTCAGGATGTCCTCGCGGCCGCGACGGTCCGGACGGTCGATCACCACGCGGCGGTCAAAGCGCCCAGGGCGCAGCAGCGCGGGGTCGAGAATGTCCGGCCGGTTGGTGGCCGCCAGGATGATGATCTTGGTATCGGTGTCAAACCCGTCCATCTCCACGAGGATCTGGTTCAGGGTTTGCTCGCGTTCGTCATGGCTGCCACCCAGGCCCGCTCCGCGCTGCCGACCCACCGCGTCGATCTCGTCGACGAAAATGATGCAGGGACTGTTGCGCTTGGCCTGGTCGAACAGGTCACGGACGCGGCTGGCGCCGACGCCCACGAACATCTCGACGAACTCTGAGCCGCTGATGGAGAAGAAGGGCACTCCTGCCTCCCCTGCGACCGCTCTGGCCATGAGCGTCTTGCCGGTGCCCGGTTGCCCCACCAGCAGGACACCCTTGGGGATACGCGCCCCCAGCGATGTGAAGCGAGCGGGATCGCGCAGAAACTCTACGATCTCCTGAAGCTCCTGCTTGGCCTCGTCCACGCCGGCGACGTCCTCAAAGGTGACGGACGGGCGATCGGCGCTGACCATGCGCGCACGGCTCTTGCTGAACGAGAGCGCCTGGTTGTTGCCCGATTGCGCCTGGCGCATCATAAAGATCAGGAAGACGAACATGAGAATCAGCGGGATCCCCTGGATCAGGAGGATGCCCCAGGTCTCCCAGGTGCTGGGGGCCAACGCGGCCACCGCTCCGACGGAGCCCAGTTGTTCCGGGCTGACGCCGAGGCCGAGCAGCGTTTCCGCCAGGCCCACGCCGGTTTCCAGGCGCGATGTATAGACCGCGGTCTGCGAGCCTTCTCGTACCGAGAGAATCAGCGCGCCCTCTGCATCTACCGCCAGTTCCTCGACGCTCCCCTGCTTGACCAGCCGGGCGACCTGCGCGAGATCGATTTCTGTAGATTCGGCGGTCTGCCCCGCGAAGGAATAGAACAGCGCTACGCTGGCTACGAGTATCAGCAGGTACACAAACGCATTTCTTGACCAGGCTGGTTTCATGGGCCTGAAGGTCCTCCACAGGCGATCGGTGTGTCAGCATTTACCATAATAGATTCTACCACCGATCGGGCGAACAGAAAAACGGCGCGCCCAACACGGGGCGGCCGTGCGCTGTGACCTGGCAACTGAGGATGCCCTGTCACAGATCGGAAGCGAGCATGAGGTGGGCCCACCTGGATTCGAACCAGGGACCAACCGGTTATGAGCCAGTCGCTCTGCCGCTGAGCTATGGGCCCCGTCTCGCGGCCTTTGGCTCCTCTCCGTGGCTCGTACGCTCCGCCGGAGAGGAACGGCTTGGATATTAGCATAGTGGGAGGGCAGCGTCAATCACCGGTCGGGAGCGCGCCACGGTGATGATCTCGACCCACTACCAGCAGGTGAACCCACCGTCGACGACCAGGTTCAGGCCAGTGCAAAAGGTTGACGCCTGACCGGCGAGAAAGATGGCGGGCCCTACCATCTCATCCACTGTCGCGATCCGGGCGAGGGGTGTGTCGGCCGCAAAGGCGACGAGTTGTTCAGACACCTCTGCTCTCTGGTTCATGGGCGTGAGCGTGTAGCCCGGGCTGATGGCGTTCACGCGGATGCCTCGATCGGCCCACTCCATGGCCAGGCTCCTGGTCAGGTGTATGACGGCTGCCTTGGCGCTGTTGTAGTGGGCCTGGAGCAATCCGCGATTGACGATCATGCCGGACATGGATGCGATATTGATGATAGATCCGCTCCTCTGTAGCAACATGACGCGTGCCTCCGCCTGGCAGGAGAGGAACACTCCCGTGAGATCCACATCGATCGTCCTGCGCCACACGTCTTCGGGCATCTCCTCGGCGGCGCGGGCGTTCGCAATGCCTGCGCAGTTGACGGCGATGTCCAGCGTGAGCCAGCCCCGCGCAACGGCATCGATCGCTTCCGTCAGGTCGGAGGCGACGGTCACGTCGCCGGTGAGTGCCAGCGAATCGCCGCCATTCTGCTGGATCTCGTCCGCTGTTGCCTGGCACCCTTTGGCATCGCAGTCAAAGCAGGCGACGCGCGCGCCGGCCTGGGCCAGCCCCAGGGCGATCCCTTGGCCGATACCGCTGCCCGCACCGCTAACAAAGGCATTACGACCCCGCAGGCTGAACGCGTCCATGGTGAACATCTCTCTCTCCTGTTCCGTGTGCTCGTATCGGCTGGCTCACCGCTTACGGTGCCGCGACATGCTAAAAGAACGACCGGTAGGACTCTGATGCACATAGCGTCCAGGATCTTGACAGGCAGGGCAAAGTGCCGTATACTGTAGTTACCCTAGGGGGGTATGGTATCACATGGCCCTTCTGTGAGGGAATCTGGAGTTTGGAAGGTTAACCCATGAGCGACAACATTTTGTACGTGAGCGACGCCACCTATCAGCAGGACGTTCTTCAGAGCGACAAGCCCGTCTTGGTCGACTTCTGGGCCCCCTGGTGTGGCCCCTGCCGGATGATCGCCCCGGTCATTGAGCAGCTGGCCGACGAGTATGCCGGGCGGTTTGTGGTGGCCAAGGTGAACACGGATGACAACCCGCGCACGCCAGGAAGCCTGGGAATCCGCGGAATCCCGACCATGGTGCTCTACCTCAATGGCGAAGAGCAAGAGCGGCTCGTCGGTGTGCGCCCGAAGGAAGAGCTCAAGGGCAAGATAGAGTCGATTCTGGCCAAGGTCAAGGCATAACGTTTCCTCTTGGCCGGCTGATCGGGGGTATTAACCATTTCCGTATCGTGAGGTGAGTGCATGCCGTTCTACGAGTATCGCTGCCAGCAGTGTGGGCATCTGTTCGAGCAGTACGTTCGGTCGCTGTTCAGCTCGGCGACGGAAGCCTGCCCGAAGTGTGGCAGCACCGAAAGCAAACGTGTCGTCTCGAGGCTCGGCGCTTACAGCCGATCGGGCTCTGCGGCGTCAGCTGGTGGCTGTGCCCCTTCGGGTGGTTGAGGCTTTCCTCGTCGAGGCTAAGGCCTCGGCGTGGGGCCAGTTGGCCCCCTACAGATGCAGGTGAACGTGGGTACAATGTTAACGGCTGAAGCTCGTCAGGATTTGCTCGCGCGCCTCCGAAGGATCGAGGGCCAGGCGCGGGGCATCCAGCGCATGATTGAGGAAGAACGCGATTGCCGCGAGGTGCTCAACCAGCTTGCTTCGGTGCGTGTCGCCACGCAGAACGTGAGTCGAGAGCTGGTGCGCGGCTATCTTCAGGGTTGCCTCAACCGTCCCGACTGTGTCTCTGATGATATGGCCCTGAACGATCTGGTGGATTTCATCATGCGGGCCTGAGGGTCAGCACGCGTGGAGGTTAATCGATAGATGGCGCTGCTGGGGATTCCGATCAGGGATTTGGCGTTGCCAGCCCTGTTGTTGCTCTGGATCGTGCTGATGCGCGTGGTACTGCCCAAGCTCGGCGTGCCCACCTGAATGAGCGCCGCCTGCGGGCCGTCGGCCCGCGATGAGGACGCGACCGAGGTCGGAACAGACGATCAGTAGTCTGTAGTGCTGCTCTGCGGTCAGCGGAGGCCCCCTTCCAGGAGGAAGGGGGCCTCTCTACGTTGTTGGTGATCGAATCGGAACTGTTGTATGCTGGCGTGGTCGTTGGCGCCGCAGATACAGGCGTTGTGGGGGGATTGGTTCTGGCGGTCCCTCTCTGGCCAGCGTCTTCGGCTGGTAGAGCGGTTCGCCTGTGCCGCATCCTGGTGGCCGCTTCGTTTGGCCGGATCCCATCACGCTACCGTGGCCGTCTCGCACCGGGAAGCCTGCCTGGGCTGCACAGCGCTGGCGACGCGACCGCGGCGATCGGCTGGCCGACGCACGGGAGGTTCACTTTGGAGGAACGATGGATCGCACGATAGCCAGTGCCGAAGAAGTCGAGCCCGCATGGCTCACGCGCCTGTTGCGAGACCGGAGAATCATCGGAGGCGATGTGTCGGTCGATGCTGTCAGGCCGGGCCAGGGCGCCGGCACCTTCGCCAGCACTGTCTGGCATCTGGCTGTAGAGTATCGCGGCGATCCGCCAGCGCAGGCGCCACGGCGGCTGTTTCTGAAGGTCACGTCGGGTTCGGCGAGCCCCTCGGAGTTTGCCGCTAAGGAGCACCGGTTCTACACGATGCTCGCGCCCGCCATGGAGGGCGGCCCTGGCGCTCACCTGCCGATTCCCTGTTACGACGCGTCCTTCGATGCCACCACCGGAGCGGCGCATCTGTTGTTGGCCGATATCTCAGAGAGTCACGAGGCACAGTCCCAGCCAGATGAAAGGGTCGGTAGGCTGGCCGTGGACGCCCTGGCCGCGCTGCACGCCGCCTGGTGGGACTCGCCGCGATTGGGGAGAGATATCGGGCGGCTACCCTCTCTGGAGGAGCGCCGGCGCGACGTCGCGAATGCCCGTTCGGCTACGGCTACCTTTTTTGACCGCTGCGGCGACGCCTTGCCCGCCCGCTGGCGTCGCAACTATGAGCGGGTGCTGGACGGCCTGCCGGGCCTGTACGGGCGCCACGCCACCGGCCGCAACTTGACCCTGGCTCACGGCGACGCCCATTTGGGCAACTACCTGTTCCCGCTGGCGGGCTCGGACGCCGGCTCGCCACGTGCGGCCCACATGCTAGACTGGCAGTTCTGGCATCCCACGATCGGCGGCACCGACCTCGCCTTTTTGATCGCACGGTGGGAGCCGGAGGTGCGCCGAGGCCTGGAATCGACCCTGTTGCGTCGTTACCACGCCGCGTTGCTCGGCCATGGCGTCACGGGCTACTCCTGGGATGACTGCTTTGATGATTATCGCCTCTCGGTGATCCTGGTGTCCGTCTTTATCCCAGTCTGGCAGTGCACCCTCTGGGGCTGGGCACCCAACCTCCCCGCTGTGGCGACGGTGATGTCGGCGTACGAGGAGCTCGGGTGCGAGGAGCTGCTAGGACGGAGCCACGTGTGATGGTCGGCGCGCCCGCCGGCTCAATGCGCCGCAGAGTGCTCGGTGCGTTCCGAAGGCCTGCCGAGTCGGCGCCGCGGCTCCCGGCAGGCCTTTGTGTGACTTTTGCCAAGAGAGGGTCGCCGCTGTGCCTCCGGGCCCCGTCAAGCTCGAACTCTGATGGCCGTTCCTGATCGCCGGTTGCGGGTATGGGGTCGGCATCGCGCGGCACCGGCGTTGACGCCCCTCTCCGCCTCCTCTAGAATGCAGCCATGAGCGATTGTTCCGCGCCGCGTTCACCAGGTTGTTCCCAGGGCCTTCGCCATGGGCCCACCCCCACCTGGGGCGGGGGCCCCGTTTCGGGGCCCACATGTCCATCGCCGGGGCGCTGGCCAACGCACTGCGTGCCGGGCATCGCATTGGCTGCGAGACCATCCAGATGTTCACCCGGTCGCCCAGCCGCTGGGGCGGGCCGCGCCTGGGTGATGAGCAGGTCGAGCAGTTTCGCACCGTCCGTGGAGAGACGGGGATCGATCCGGTGATCGCCCATGCATCGTACCTCATCAACCTGGCCTCGCCCGATCAGGCACTCTGGGAGCGCTCTCTGGCCCTGGCGGCTGAGGAGCTGTCGCGTGCGGCGCGGCTGGGGCTCGATGGGTATGTGATCCACCCGGGGGCTCACACCGGCTCGGGAGAAAAGCGCGGCCTGGAACGGGTGGCGGCAGCGCTGGAGCGGCTTTTGTCGAATTCCGACACCGGCGCGGTTCGTATCCTCCTGGAGACAACCTCCGGGGCGGGCACACACCTGGGCTATCGCCTGGATCATCTCGCCTGGCTGATCGAGAACGCTGGCGGAGGATCGCGCCTGGGTGTGTGCCTCGATACGGCCCACTTGTACGGCGCAGGCTATGCGCTTGCCGACCGGGCCTCGTATCGTTCTTTCTGGTCCGAGTTCGACGCCTATCTGGACATCGCGCGCTTGGGAGCTCTCCATCTCAACGACTCGAAAAAGGAACTTGGCAGCCGGGGTGATCGGCATGAGCAGCTCGGGGAGGGATTGATCGGTGCGGATGCGTTCTACCGGCTCGTGAACGACGAGCGGCTCGTACACGTGCCCATGATCCTGGAGACCCCCAAGAGCGATGATCTTCATGAAGACGTCCGCAATCTGGCATTCCTGCGCGATCTTGTGGCGATGCACGCCGATTCCGATCATAAGGAGTAACCGATGAA
>Ga0123333_10000533_pt1 | contig 42474 bp, 32 predicted proteins | sample BioC12SIPDNA_3_FD_89957 | JGI IMG/M metagenome (GOLD analysis project Ga0123333, IMG submission 89957) | Anaerobic biogas reactor microbial communites from Washington, USA - Biogas_R2_B C12 SIP DNA | ecosystem: Engineered > Bioreactor > Anaerobic > Unclassified | place: Washington, USA...
ATCGCCAGACAAATCCCCAGGAAGATGACACGCGTGCGGAAGACTGCAAGCACGACTCCGGCGACGGCGACTCCGACGAGAAACGCAATGGTGGCCCACACGACAGGCCCTCCTGGTGGCAAGCCTGATAGCGATTTGATTCACACTCCGATGACTCTCGCTGCATCGAGATGGCGGATCAGTGAGACATGATATTCAGAACTGTGCCGATGACGAACAGCACGGCAAACACACCCCACAGGGCGCGGCTGAGCAGCGCCAGCGGCCACCAGTAAAACATGACAGTCGCCAGGTACAGAAATACATACGGAAACACGATTGACAGGCGCAGCGGGTTGCGCCAGGGGATCTGTCTGAGGTAATCCACCCAATAGCCATAGGCCGCATAGACCAGGAAAATGAAACCGCCCACCCAGAACGACCAGGATTTCCCACCCAGAAACAGGATGATACTGATGACCGCAGCTGGAATACTCAGCGCGTAGATGATCCAGCCGATCTTCAAGGTGTAGGTCTCGAAGAATCGCCTGCGCAGCGCGAAATGGACGATCAGGGCGATCTGAAAGAAGAACGCCCAGGCCACGAACAGTATATCCAGTCGATCCATGCCAGGCATGTTGTCACTTCCAGTCAACCGGCCGCGTTGGATCAGTTCTGCTTCTCCAGGACGATCAGATCGTCGCTCCAGTCAGGGATGAACAGACATCCGTCGTGGTAATCCATGCTGCAGATCAAGGGCAGGTTCAGGTTAAGCGGATTGTTTTCGGCGGGATTGTTGCGCGCGCCCGGCTCGGCTGCCCCCTTTCCAGCGATTGTCGAGATGATCCCGGCGGGGTCAATCATGCGCACCACGTGGTTGTACGTGTCGCCGACGAAGACGTTGCCCGCCTCGTCCAGTGACAGCGCGAAAGGTCCATCGAAACGCGCACTCGGGTCGCTGCCGAACGTGGCCTCCAGCGCCGGGACTCCGGAGATAGCCGGGCCAGGTTCGCCGGTCCCGGCCACCAGCGAAACGACGCCCCGGCTAACCTGGATCCGCCGCACGCAGTAGTTTCTGCTGTCCAGGACGTAGAGGTCTCCCTCCGGTCCCAGGCGGAGGTCGTAGATCCAGTTGAAGCGGGCCTCCTCGAAGGAGACGGTCTCCCGCTGGAAGCCAGGTTGGCCGCTGCCGAGCACCCGCAGGGGCCGTCCAGCGAGGTCGAGCTGCCAGACCCGACAGCCTTCGATCTCGTGCGCCCACACGCTGCCGCCCGGCGAGGCTGTTCCATGAACGCCGTCGTACACGCAGTTGCCGATGTCACGGAAGCCGAGCCTGCCGGTGTCAGCGAACAACTCCACACCTCGCTGCGCGGGCCGGAGACGAAAGATCTGGTTCGTGCCATTGCTCGAAACCAGCAACGAACCGTCCGGCAGCTCGGTGATGTAGTGCGGATGTTTTATGTCAAATGAAATGTGGACGCGGCTCAGGCCTTTGTTCACCGCACCGGCCGTCCAGAGCCACTCGTCCTCAGCGGTGAGCTGGCCCAGCCAGTGCTCGTTGTAGTGGAGGAAGTAGTGTGCACCGCTCCCGCCGTGGAACCCGAAGTTGACGTAGCCGCGCGCCCAGGGCTCTTCCGGCGGGAAATTGAAAATCCGCTTGATGCGCCATTGCATGGTCACCCTCCCATTGCCGCTCCGGTCATTGGTGCGGGCTTGATTCGCCCAGCACGCGCACCACCGCACCGGTGCCATCCTCCGCCCGAATGTGCTCCCCCAGCGCGGCCGCGCGCGCCCGGATCGCCGGGCTGGAGATCGCTTCTGTGAGCGCGGCGGCCAGCCGTTCCGCCGAAAGCTGCCGCCGCGGGATCGGTTGCGGCCCTGCACCCAGCGCGGCCACCCGGCCAGCCCAGAAGTGCTGGTCGGCAAAGAAAGGCACTACGATCGTTGGCTTGCCCGCAGCCAGGCTCGCACCCGTCGTGCCTGCGCCCCCGTGATGGACGATCGCTGCCATCCGCGGGAAGAGCCAATCGAAAGGGGCCGACTCGATGGCGAAAACATTCGCGGGCAGATCGCCGGGTTTCAGCCCGCCCCATCCGGTCAGCATCAGGCCGCGCTGGCCCGCGCGAGCCAGCGCGCTGAGCACGAGTTCCGCGGCCTGTTCCGGGTTCCGACCGGTCATGCTGCCAAAGCCGACGAACACCGGCGGCGGGCCGGAGGCGAGGAAGTCAACCAGGCCGTCCGGCGGTTGCCAGCCTGCGGGCGCGGGCAGGAACCAGTAGCCGGTAATGTGGATATGGTCGCCCCATTCCGGCGCCCGGGGCTGCACGGCCGGACTGAAGCCGTAGAAGCAGGTCAGGCGCTCTCGTTCCCACGCGCTGAACTCGCTGTGACGCGGTAGCGGCGGCAGCCCCAGGGATTCGCCTCGCCACGCGCTGATCACGGGGCGCATGGCCCGCCAGAATAGCTCGCCGGTCAGCGCGTAGGTCAGCCGGTTGTAGGCGCCGCCCAGCAACGGCACTGGCGGCAGCATGCCACTGGGATAGACGGCAGTCGTGTGCACATGCTGCAGGTAGGCCGCGAACGCGGGTATCCCCAGCTTCTCCGCAATGGAGCGCGCCGGAAATGCTGCCAGAATCGGGTAGAGGATCAGGTCGGTGCGCTGCGCATGACAGGCAGCCCAATAGTCATCGGCGGCCTGCCGCAGCAGCGGCCGCGCAGCGTCCATCATGCCGCGCATGAAGCGGACCGGGTTGCGGTCGCTTTCCAGCCACATCTGGCCGGCTTCCCCCTCGAGCAGACCGCGTGGATCGCCGGCCACCGGCCGGAAACCGAGGCCGTGTTCGGCCACGAAAGGTTCGAAGCACGCGTGCGCTGCCAGTGTGACGCTATGACCTGCCGAGGCCAGTCCACGGCCCAACGCGACGTAGGGCTGCACGTCTCCGCGCGAGCCGAGCGTCAGGATGGTGATATTCATCTGGACCTCGGGATGGTCGATAAAACGCCCATGCTTGCCTCTTGACGCTCAGAATACGTATGGGATGAACATTCGCGTCTGTCGCATGTAGGCTGCGTAGGTCGGGCCGAAAAAGCGGAGGTTCTCCCGCTCCTCGGCCCGGGCGGTCGCGATCAGGCAGACAGTCGCAGCGGCTGCCAGCCCCGCGCCAGGCCAGGACGGCGCCTTCCAGAAGGCTCCCCACGCCAGCAGGAGCAGCGAACTGTACATGGGATGGCGGATGGTCCGAAAGATTCCGGTCGTCACCAGCTCGGCCGTCTTCTCGAATGGCAGAAGGCCCACCTCGTGCCGCGCCTGTGCAGCATGCCGCGCCAGCCGCAGTTGCCGCAAGCCGAACGCGAGTGGAACGAGTGAGAGGATCAGGAGCGCCCACGAGAGGAGCTGGTTCCAGGCCAGCGGATCGCGAAACCAGGCCGGCGCATTCAGAACGACCAGCGCAGCGATCGCCTCCCACGCCCAGAAACGCCAGAAACCGTGGCTGTGCGGCCGGCGCAAGGAGGCGCGCGAGACGTAGATCAGCCCGGCGGACGCAAGTGCGAAGATCGCGGCTTGAAGCGTGACCATCGTGTCAACTGCCTTCGGAAGTGGTCACAGTGTGCTCCCTTTGCGCGCGGCCCAGGAGGCCTGCGTGAGGCTAGTATAGCACCGGCAACAGGGGAATGCCAGAGCAGGCGCTCTGGAGGTGTTTGTGCTACAATCTGCTGCGCATGAAGACCTACAACGATTTGACCCCTGCCGGCAAGTTGCACCGGCTACGCGAGCTGGGCAGACCGGCCGCGTTAATCTTCCTGCGCCATGAGGTGCCGGGCGCCTGAACGAGACGCCGCGCGCCCCATTTTCGCCATCGGGCCGCGCTGCGCTATACTCTCACTCAGCAAAGTGTATCCCACGTCTCATCGACCAGCATGATGCTCAACCGCAATGACGCCGAGCTGAATCGGGTGATCCGGACCGCGCGAGACCTGGTCCGCGATGCCCTGCGACCCGATCTCGACCTTGACGCGTTCCTGGCCGAGGTGCTGCGACGGACGCGCGAGCTCGCGCCGTTCGATGTCGGCCTCCTCTTCCTGCGCGAGGGCGACCGGGTGCGCGTCCGCGCCGCGGATGAGGCGCACCGCGCGGATGAAGGCATGTCCTTCCCCCTTGCGGACTGCGTCAGCGGCCAAAGCATGCTGCGCCGCGAGCCCATCTTCATCCCCGACCTTGCAGAGATGTCCGCAGAATTGCGCCGGGTCTACAAGCCCTCGCGCAGCTCGGCCCAACCCATGCGCAGCGAGCTGGTGGTCCCCCTGCTCATCGGCGAAGAGGCGATCGGCGCGCTGAACATCGAGAGCGCGGCGCCGCACGCGTTCGCGGCCGAACAGATCGAGGTCCTCCGCCTGCTGGCCGACCACGCCGCGCTCGCCATCGAGCTGGCCCGCTCTCACCAGGAGGCCGCCGCGCTGAGCGCGATCAGCCTGCAGCTGGCACGCGAGACCGAGCTCGCGGATATCGTGCGCACCGTGCTCGAGCGCAGCCTGGGCCTTGTCGGCGGCCGCTTCGGCCAGATCCTCTTGAGCGAGGGCGCGGACCTGGTCGTCCACTACACCACCAATCTCCCCCCGCGCGACATCGGCCTCCGCTTTGCGGTGCACAATTCCGTCAGCGGGCTCGCGGTGACCGAGCGGCGCCCGGTCATCGTCCCCGACGTGTCGCAGCCGGAATACTTCCTGGTCGCGCCCTCGTCGGACGCGCGCGCCGCGCGCCTGATCCCCCAGACCTCGGGCGCGCCGCGCTACCAGCGCGTGCTCGAGCGCGAGAAAGAGCGCATCCGTGCGGAGCTGGCTGTGCCGCTCTGGTCGGGCGACGGGGGGACGATCACCGGCATCCTCAACGCAGAGACGCCGCGCGAAGATGGCTTCAGCGAGGTGCAGCGCGCGGACCTGGCCGAGCTGGGCCGGCGCCGCGGGGACGAGTTCCGCGAGGCCGTGCTGCGAGGGGACACCGCCGGCCTCCACACGCTCCTCGATGCCGCTCTTGCCACCAGCGGCACGACCTTCGGCCAACTGCTCGACATCGACGGGGACGAGCTCGTCATCGTGGCCACCACGGGCGGCGAAGCCGTAGGCGCGCGCGTCCGCGCGGCCGCGTCGGTCAGCGGCGAGGCGCTCGCGCGCCGCGAGCCCTTTTACGTGCCCGATGTAGAGGGTGAGCCCCGTTACCGCCGCTACCTGGGCGAGGAAATGAAGAGCGAGCTGGCCGTGCCCCTGGTCAGTGGCGAGACCGTCTTCGGCGTGCTCAACCTGGAGAGCCCGGCGCCCGGCTTCTTCACCCCTGAGCACGCGATCACCCTCCAGGCAGTGGCAGGCCAGGCGGCAGTCGCGATCGAGCGCGCCCGCCGGTTCGAGGTGGAACGGCTGGCCGCGATCGGCGGCCTGGCCGGCGACATCGTGCACCGCCTCAACAACCCCATCGGCGCATTGAGCGGCTGGATGGACATGCTGAAGCGCAAGGACTTCTACGGCGACCTGGTGGCGCAGTATCCTTATGTCGAGCAGTTCGTCGCCCGCGCGGAGCGGGACATCCGCCGCTCCAAGTCGATCATCCAGGAGCTCCGCGCGGAGTTGAAGCGCCGGGCGCCTGCGCCGGTCATCCTGCAGACTGCGATCGCGGAGGCGCTGATGCGCGCTGGGCTGACCGGCGGAACCGGCAGCACCATCAACAGCGCCGGCAACAGCAGCGCAGGCGGGATCAACAGCGGCCGGGATCGCATCCGGATCGACGCGAACCTGCCCGCAGAGCCGGTGCGCGTCCTGGCCGGGCCGAGCTTGCCGGGCGTGTTCTGGAACCTCTTCGACAACGCCGCAAAGGCGATGCCGGATGGCGGTGTGCTGACCGTGACCGCACGCCTGGCACAGGCCGGAGATCGAATTATCGTCGAAGTTGGGGACACCGGGGTGGGCATCGAACCGTGGCGCATCGCATCTCTCTTCGAGCCGGGCGCGTCCACCACATCCAACAGCTATGCACCCGCGCACGGGCTGGGACTGTGGTGGACGAAGGGCCAGGTGGAGGGCTTCGGCGGCACGATCGAAGTCACCAGTCAACCGGGTGCAGGGACGCGCTTCACGCTGCGCCTGCGCCCCGCCTGATGGAAGGACAACAGAGCCATGCTACCAGATCGCATTCTCGTCGTCGACGACGATCCGTCCTGGCAGGAGCTCCTGGGCGAGAGCATTCAGGGGTCTGAAGCCGCGCCTCCGGGGGGCATTGCCCTGCATGTCGCTGGCTCCTATGAGGAAGCCGATGCGCTGCTCGAGCGGCAGCACTTTCACCTGGCCTTCGTCGACCTGCGGCTCAAAGAGGAGCAGCGCGAGTTGGAGGGCAAGCGACTCGTGCAGAAGATCGTCGGCCTCGACGAGGGTACGTCGGTAGTCATCGCCACGGGGCATGCGGACGTGAGCACCGCCATCACGGCCCTGCGCGAGTGGAACGTCCTCGACTTCGTGCTCAAGGACGAGTGGGACCCGGGCAAGGTCGCCCACCTCGTCGAGACCGGCCTGGCACAGGCACGGCTCGCCTACCGCAGCAAGTACGAGTCTTCCCTGGACCTGCTGCGCGGGGCACAGGGCATCTACGGCTGGACCGCGGCCATGCTGGATCTCTTCGCGCCTGCCAACGAGGTCGATCGCCCGGATCGCCGGCTGGCAGATTTCCTTAACCGGCTGCTCTACGGCCTTCAGCCGCTGCTGCCGCTCGGGGATGTGAGCGGAATGCAGGTGCTGGCAGCTACCCGCCTGGCGACCATCAAGTTCTGGAGCAAGGCATTGGGCAGCCCCGTGGCCGTCAACCTGGGGCGCACCCGCGGGTTCGACTGCGAGACCGCCGGCGGAATCGGGTTCAACCACCTGGTGCGCACCGATGAAGAGCCCGCGTTGGGCCTGGTCGGCGCCGTCAGCACTCCGGCAGTCCCACCTTTCGAGGCGTTTGTCTCGCGCCGGCCCGCTGACCCGAGATAGGACGGAGTTGATCCCATGCCATCATCAGACGAGGCCCGCATTCTCATCACCGGCGCGCGCGGCCAGATAGGCACCGAGCTGACCACCGCGCTGAGGACGCTTCACGGCGGCAACCGGGTGATCGCCACCGATGTCCAGCCGCTGCCCGATCACCTGACCGCTGGCGGCCCGAGCGAACAACTCGACGTCACAAACCGGGATGCGCTGGCGGCCGTGGTCCACAAGCACCGGATCAACACCATCTATCATCTCGCGGCCATCCTGTCAGCCACCGGCGAGGAGAAGCCCCGCCTTGCGTGGCAGGTGAACATCGGTGGGTTGTCCAATGTGCTGGAGGTCGCTCGCGAGGAGGGCGTTGGCCGGATCTACCATCCCTCGTCCATCGCGGTCTTCGGCCCCCAGACGCCCAAGGACGACACGCCCCAGGAAACCGTGCTACGGCCGACCACCATGTACGGCATCAGCAAGGTCACCGGCGAGATGCTCGGCGCCTACTATCGCCAGCGATACGGCCTGGACGTGCGCGGCATCCGCTATCCCGGCGTCATCTCCAGCGAGACGCCCCCCGGCGGCGGCACGACGGATTATGCGGTCGAGATCTTCTACGAGGCCATCCGCCGCGGCCGCTACACCTGCTTCGTCCGGGAGGACACGGTCCTGCCCATGATCTACATGCCCGACTGCATCCGCGCGACGCTGATGCTGATGGAAGCCGGCGCAAGCCAGCTCAAGCATGCCGCGGAGTACAACCTGGCCGCGCTCACCTTCTCGGCCGGCGAGCTCGCCGCGGAGATCCGCAAGCACCTGCCGGACTTCGAGATCGAATACAAGCCCGATTTTCGCCAGCAGATCGCAGACTCCTGGCCGCGGACGATCGACGATTCCGCCGCGCGCAAGGAATGGGGCTGGCGGCCCAAGTTCGATCTTCCCACGATGGTCGAGGACATGCTGGAGAAGCTGACGTCGCGGCTGGGGTGAGGGGCTGCGTGCGGAACCATTTGCTCCAGCGTTGAATCCAGGTGCCGGGCACCTTCGAGGTGCCCGGCACCTAACGACGAACCACCGCGCGGCCACCTCCGCCTCCGCGAGCCTCCCCCTACGGCGCCAGCACCACCTTCCCGAACTGATCGCCTCGTTCCAGATGCTCGTGCGCGGCGCGGCCATCGCTGAGCGGCATGACCCGGTCGATCACCGGGGCCAGCTTCCGCTGCCAGATGAGGTCCATGACCTCCCGGAAGTCGCGGTGGCTGCCCATCGTGCTGCCGAGGATGCTGATCTGCTTCCGGAAGACGAGGCGCAGATCCATATCCCCCACAGGGCCGCCCGTCCCCCCGACATTGACCAGCCGACCTCCCCGCGCGAGGGCCCGGATGCCGGGGACCCATGTGGGCGCGCCGACGTTGTCGACCACCACATCGACGCCCCGCTTGCCGGTTGCCAGGAACACGGCCTTCGACCAGTCTTCCTGCCGGTAGTTGATCGCAAAGTCTGCACCGAGAGCCTGGGCGCGCGCCATCTTCTCTTCCGTGGATGTGATCGCGTACACGGTGGCGCCGAGGTATTTGGCAATCTGCATGGCCGCGCTGTTCACCCCGCCGCCCGCGCCCACGATCGCCACGCTCTCGCCTGCCTGAAGCCTGGCACGCGCGACCAGCATGCGCCAGGCGGTCAGGTAGACCAGCAAGGGCGCGGCTGCTTCGGGAAAATCGAAATCGTCAGGGATGGGCATGAGGTTGGCCGCGGGCACGACCACGTAGTCTGCGCAGCCGCCCCACATATCCTCGCCCAGGATGTGATAGTGCGGGCTCAGGCTGTCCTCGCCCCGCAGCGTCCACTCATCCTTGCCGGTAACTACGCCCGGGTCCACCACGACGCGCGTGCCCGGGGGAGGTCCATCCGCGTTGCTCCCATAGCCTGCAACGATGCCGGCGACATCTGCGCCGCCCACGTGCGGCTTGGGTAGCCTGGCAAATGCGGGTCCGCCCTCGCGCACCCATAGATCCACGCGGTTGAGAGCAACGGCCTTGACCCGGACGAGCGCTTGCCCCGGCCCGGGTTGTGGGTCGGGCAGCTCGCCGTACTGCATGACTTCCGGGCCGCCGTGTTCCGTGAAGTAGAGAGCCTTCATGGGTCCCTCCGATGTGATTCATGCCGATCGTGCCCTTCAGTATAGCACGCACATCGAAGAGGCGCTCAACGAGCTTAGGCGGCGGCGCCTCCCGCGGCCAGCCCGTAGGAAGAGCGTCCCTGCTGCGAGGAATGGACCGTGATGCCGCTCCGGGTGAGTGCGTCGCGCATCTTGGCCCGGGCGCGGCTCAGCCGGGACTTCACGGTTCCCAGGTTCGCACCCGTCCGGTGCGCAGCCTCGTGGTATGCCAGCCCTTCGAGGTCGCACATCAACAGCACCTGCTGCTGCTCGGCCGGCAGCTTGCGGATTTCGGCCATCATCGCGCGCATCAGCTCGCTCGACTCGGCATGGTCGTGCGGTGTCGGCCGCACGTCGATCAGGCGGACATCGTTCTCCGGCAGGATCTCAGCAGCGTCCAGCTGGCGAGTGCGCCGCCTGCGCTCCCCGCGCAGCTTATCGTAACAGGTGTTGGTGACGACGCGCAGCAGCCACGCTCTGAAGGAGCCGCCATGAAACTGGTGGATGCGATCGTACACCTTGAGGAGGCTGTCCTGCACCGCATCGGCCGCGCTGTCCGCATCGCCCAGGATGCGATAGGCCACCTGGTATGCTGGTTGCTGATACGCAGAAAGCAAGGTGTTGAATGCGGAGAGGTCGCCTCTCTGCGCTGCTTCAACTAACACGTCCTCATATCTCTGCACCATCTCAACTCACTCCTCGATACAATCCCGCTTCGGGATGCCATCTCATCTCGACTTGAATAACAACGCCACAAGCTTACTTCATTCAGCTTGTGGCGTCTTTAGGCCCAACTCAAGGCTATCTTAAGGCGCCATTAAGACGCCGTCACGGCCAATTGTGGTCTGTCGGACTCAGCCCGGGCGATCCTGCGACAGGATAACGACCCCGTACGGGCCGAGCGCGACCTGGCCGTTGAAGGGCATGCCGTCATATTCGCCCTCGACCGCCTCAACGTCGAATACATCCTGCAGGCCGAAATCAGGATCGTAGCCCTGCCAGTCGCTGTTGAAGCGGACCTTCCACAGGCCGCCCGCGGGGAAGCCGATCGTATACATGCCGCGATTCGCGTTCGAGAACGACAGGACGACGATCACGCTGTCGCCCGGCCCGCCTTCCTTCCAGCGGTGGACCGCCACCACATTTTCGGCGTTGTTGGCGTGGTGCACCTGCACATGGTCGCCCGTCAGCCCGGCCGTGGTGTTGTGCCAGTTCCTTCGCAGCTTGAACATGTCCGTGTACATCTGGATGATGCCGCGATGCTCGTCGAAGTGCGACCAGTCCAGCGGGTCCTGCTCGTGGAACCACCGGTCTTCCAGCATCTCCTGCCCCTGGAAGATCATCGGGACGCCCGGCGAGGTCATCACCAGCGCTGCGCCCAGGGTCGATCGCTTCTTGGGATACCAGCTCTGCGCGTCGCCGGGAGAGATCTCCTCCGGCACGCGAGCGCTGCCGTTGGCGTCCTCATCGTGCGACTCGGTGAAGATCATCCGCGCATACGCGTCGTCGCCAATCTTGCTCTCGATGGCTTCTTTGACCGCATACATGTCACGGTGCTCGTCGGCCATGCCCACGATAGCCCCGCGCACGGTATGGACGAACCGGGAATCCCACTGTGAGCTGAATCCCGCGCCCCCTGCACCGATGTCCTTCGTCATCCATCCGTTGCCTCTGAGATCCTCGGCGATGGTAAACTTCCAGGGCTGGCGCGCCTGGACCTCCTCGTTGATCCACTGCATCAGGCTCCAACCGTCCGGCAGGTCGGCTGCAGGATCCACACCGGTGTCGTGGCCGTGCACGTGGCGGATGTAGGCCGTGGCATCGAAGCGCAGGCCGTCGCAGTGATATTCCTCGAGCCACATCAGCGCGTTGTCGCGGAAGTACTGCCGCACCTCGGGCCGCCCATAGTCGGGACGGGTATGTCCCCAGGGCGTCTCTGCGCGCCAGTCGCTGTAGAAATAGATGCCGCCGCCGTCGTTCTCGCTCCAGCCATCGAACCGCCACAGCGCATTGTCACTGGGACCCACGTGGTTGTAGACGACGTCGAGCAAGACTGCCATGCCGCGCTTGTGCGCCTCATTGACGAATCGCTTCAGGCCCAGCGGCCCGCCGTACTCCTCTTCAACTGCGAACGGGTGCGCCGGGTTGTAGCCCCAGGAATAGCCGCCGGGAAACTCGGTCGGCGGCATGACCTCGATAGCGTTGATGCCCAGGCCGGCCAGATAATCGAGCTTGGCAATCGCGGAGTCGAACGTCCCGGGCTTGCCCGGCTCCTCCACATTGAAGGTGCCGACGTGCATCTCGTAGACAACCAGCTCGTGCCAATGCGGCATCTTGAAATCGCCGTCCGACCAATCGAAGGACGGGTCAAAGATGATGCTGTTGCCGACCGAGTTGGTCACCGCGCGGGCGTATGGATCCATGCGCCACAGCTCATCCTCCCCATTGATCAGCAGGTAACGATACTGCTGGCCCGGCTTCGCGGCTGCTACGTCGGCAGACCAGTAGCCGTTTCCTTCGCTTGCCAGGGTGTTTGCGGTCTTCGACCAATCGTTGAAGTCGCCCGCCACTGCCACGCGCTCTGCATGAGGCGCCCACACGCGAAACGATACGCCACCCTCATGGATGATGGCGCCGATGCCCGGCACGCCGGCCGGCTGCAGATTCTTCCCCTTCTTTGCCATTGTTATCTTGCCTCAGATGACCGGATCAGGCTTACGCCGTGTGACGGCGGCCAAAGGAGACACCGATGGCCAGGACGAGCAGGAAGGCTACAGCCGCAACGACCCAGGGCTTCTCCTGCACATGTTTGCCAGCCTTCGTTCCCACGTCAGTGGCCCTGGCTCCGACCGTTTCTGTCACGCTCGCGGCTCTCGAGCCGACGTTCGCACCCAGCTTGCTGGCCTTCTCGGTCAGCTCGGCGCCCGCCGAGCCGGCCTTCAGGCCGAACTCCTCGGCAGCGGCCTTGACGGCGTCGACCACACGAACCAGGCTGTCCAGCTTCCTCGACAACGCATCATCGCTCGCGGCCAGCACGTCCTCGGCCGCACTTTCCACGCTGCGCACCGTATCATCGACGACGTTCTCGACGTCCTCCACGACGTCCTGTACGACGTCCTTCACATCAACATCGTTACGCTTGCTCATGTCTCAACTCCTCTACAGAATTCGATAACTGCATAATCACAATGCCAGCTTAGCATACGTTGCCTGCAGCGTCCTTAACTCCAACTGCCGCCCAGCTTAAGGACTCCTTAAGAAGCCGCCGCGGGCTCCTCGCACGGGGGCCGGTCAGCCGGCCCCCGGCGCCGCAGGATGATGGCGCCGAGCGCTGCCCCGGCCACGATCAGGGCCTGGGGTAGGTGTCTCCTTGCCATGGCCAGCGGCGACGCGGGCAGCAGGTCGGACCCGATCCGCCGCACATGGGCATCCGCGGGCTCGTTGGGCCGGTCGGTCACGCCCGCAGCCATCTGCAGGAAGCCGCGCTCCACCAGCAGTTTCTCGCGGAACAACACCTCCCACTCCTCGTGCTGGATCTTCGCATCCCGCAGAGCGCGCTCGATCTCCTGTAGTTCTCCGATCTGCGCGGTGCGGTCGAGCGCGCCGCCCGAGGCCTTGGCCCGCTTCCACAGCTCGCCCAGGCGGTCCTCCAGCTCATTGGCTTCCTTGGACCAGGTCTGGTAGGCCGGGGAAAACGCAAGCTGCTCGGCCACGATCGCCCTCACGCGGGCCGCATCGTACTGGCTGCCGCTGATCACCAGGTCGGATGGGTGCAGGATCAGCTCCACTTTGCCGGACACCAGCTTCGCCAGCTCATCGCCCACGAGGCTCGATCGACCTTTGCCAGCGAAGAACTTGAGCACCTTGATCGGCAGCTGCAGCATGAATCCCGCTGAGGTTCGGGTCACGGGATAGCCTGCGTTGTCGAGAGCCTTTTCGACGTCTTCCACGACCTGCATGTAGTCCTGGTCCTCGACGATCATGGGCAGATGCTCGGTGCTCCAGCGCTTCGCCACCGTGCGCAGCTTCAGGATGGGCGCAAAGAGCGCCATCAGGATGACCGCCAGCGCGGTGGCAATCGTGTACGGGTAGCCGTGTAGGACGCGCCGGAAGAGGGCGCGCGCACCCCTGGGCCGGTCCTCAGCATCGTTGAGCCGGGTAGCAACCAGGCCGATGATGGCCGGCAGCAGCAGAGCGGCCGCCAGCATGCCCAGTCGCACCCATCCCTCCTGCACGAACTCGGGCAGATTCACGAAGCTGAGCAGGAACACGCCGGCCTCGGGAAAGACCACCCCGACCAGGAGGGCGATCCAGATCACCGAGCCCAGGGCGATGATCGACAGATAGGTCTGCTTGTTCTGCGGCACCTTGCCGAACAGGGTGATCGTCGCCCACCCGAACACAGTATTGAGCAGCTTCCCCGCCTGGCGCGCCAGGGCAGCCAGCAAGGCCTGTACGATTGCCATACTTACATTCCTCTATATCTCACTTACGCACGTCATCCCGCTTGCACAACCGGACGCTATGCCCGCACCAGGGAGCGGCGATACCGCCACCAGGAGAAGGCAAACATCACCACACCCATCGCACCCAGCGCCACCAGGTAGACCCACGAGGGCGGGATACCCTTCAGCATAATGTTCTGGAGGTTCGGGATGCTGTAGGTCACCGGCAGCAGATAGCCCAGGTAACGCACCGGCACCGAGATGGCCATCAGCGGGAACACGAATCCGCTGAAGAACATCGCAGCCAACAGTACCAGCATCGAGAATTGGACGGCCTGGCTGTCCGATCCCGATGTGGCCGAGATCGCAAACCCGATGCCCAACGATGCAAAGATCAACAGGCCCATGGCCAGTGCCAGCCAGGCGAGCTGGCCCAGGAGCGGCACTCCAAGCAGATAGACCATCGACGCGGTGAGGATGGCGGCCAGGATGCCGACGAACACCAGGTAGCTGCCGTACTTGCCGAGCAGGATCTCGAACGCGGTCACGGGCGACACCCGGAACAACTCGATCGCGCCAAAGACCTTCTCACGCACGAGCGCCAGGGATGCGATGCTGATCGCAACATGCTGGAGGATCAGCGCGAGCACGCCGGGCGCGTAGAACGTGACGAAGGCCGGCGTGTAGGTGGCGACGGTCCGTGTCTCGGTTGTCAGCGGCGAGACCATGACATCGGCCGGAACGCCATCGACGCGGGCCAACTGAGCGTCCAGGTTGTCCAGGTCAGCCTCTGCCTGCGCGGAGCGCACGTCGACCGTTGCCTGCTCGCCTGGCTCCCCGCCGGCAGGTGCGTCCGTGTCGGGGTCCGCGCCCAGCCCCTGTCCCAGCCCGCCCAGGAGCAGCGCGGAGGCGCCGAGCAGCGCAGACGCGCGATCCATGGACGAATTGGCGCGCTGGAGCTCGGTCCGCGCGGCCTCGGTGTTGCCTGCCTGGGCAGCCGCACGCGCGCTGTTGGCAGCCGCACGCGCATCCTGCAGGTCGGTCTTGGCGGTCGCGCTCTCCTCCTTCGCCTCCTGCGCAAAGAGCATCAGGATGCGCCGGTTGATCTCTGCCACGTAGACACGGCCCAATTGGTCGACGTAAGCGGCCTGCGTGGGATCGATCTCATTGTGATAGAGGTGCAGCACCGCCTGCGAACCGCTCTGCACGGTCTCGTACGCGCGCTCGGGGAAGACCACCACGAGGTCCACCTGCCCGATGCGCAGCCGAGTCAGGGCCTCTTCCTCGCTGACCGTCTGGCCCATGTATTGCAGCTGTGGCCCCAGGCTCGTGGCATAGGCCTCGATCTGTGCGGGAACATCAGGCTCGCTGGCCGGTACGACGAACATCGCGCGCAGCTGCCGCGGCTGGTTGGTGTACCCCACGCCGACGAGCAGGAGTATGAGGAAGGGACCCAGGATCAGGCGGACGACCAGCCACGGCTGGCGCAGGATCTCCCGGATCTCCTTGCTGATGAATGACGACACGCGGATGATGGGCTTAAACATGCGCGGCCTCTTCCTGCTGCATCAGCTTCACGAAAACTTCGTCGAAGTTCGGGCGGTACGGCTCGATCCCTTCGATCTCCATGCCGGCCCCGCGCAGCAGGTCCATCACCGCTGGCATGGCGGTCGACGCGTCCTCGACAACCAGGTGGGCCTGGCCGGGCACACTGGTGTCGATGGACCGGATGCCCTCGAGACGCGAGAACAAGGGGCGGGTGGCGTGTCCTATCTGTGCGGCCCGCACTTCGATGATCTCACCCCCGAATGCGCGCAGGCGCAGATTCTCGGGCGTGTCGACCGCGATGATGTGGCCGTGGCCCAACACAGCCACGTGATCGCAGTACTCGGCCTCCGTGACATACTGCGTGGTCACGAACAGCGACCGCCCCTGCGCCTTCAGCTCACGGAAGGCATCCCAGAACTTAGCGCGGAGGATCGGGTCGATGCCCGCGGTCGGCTCGTCCAGGAAGATCAGGCTCGGATCGTGAATCAGCGAGGAGGCCAGCGCGAGGCGACGCTGCATGCCGCCGGAGATGTCGCGTGCCAGCTTACCGCGATGCTCCCAGAGCTCCACGAACTCGAGCACCTCGCGTCGCCGCGCGCGGCGGCCGAACCAGCTCATGCCGTACAGCGAAGCGGAGAAATCGATGTTCTCCTTCACCGACAGGTTGGGATACAGGATGAAGAGTTGCGGCAGGTAGCCGATTCGTTCCCGCACGTGGGTCTTCATCTGGTCTGCGGGCTGCCCGAACACGGTCACCGAGCCTTCGGTGGGCCGGTAGGCGCCGTTCATCAGGCGGATCGTCGTGGTCTTGCCGCTGCCCGAAGGTCCGATGAAGCCAAAGATCTCGCCTTCGTGGACGCTGAAGCTCAGGTTTTCGACGGCAGTCGCTTCACCGAATCGTTTGGTGGCATTTTCCATGACGATGACCGGCCGCGACGAATCCGGGCCGGTCCGGGGTTGGGCGTCCATGGTGGCGCCCGGAGAAGTCCGTAGATTGTCCTGCATCTGGCTTATATCCTCCCTCACCGGGTGAGGTCTCACCCGGTGAGAACACAATAATGATCGGCCTCATTGAACACCAGAACCGCTCCTGAGTCTTTACAGGCGACTCAAGGCGACCTTAAGGCGTGCTTAAGTGCCGCTGTGATTTCTGACATATTGGGCTTATAATGCACAGGACCATTGACCCAGAGACGCGAACGAAGAAGGAAGCCGCAACGTGCACGGAGCAGCTAAGACGCGCAAACTACTGGCCGGCGAGCCGGGTGTCATCGACGAGACGCATTACGCGTATCTGATCCACGACGCTGAGATCGCTCATTTTCTCTTTTCGCCGGACGGCAACCTGGTGTCGCAAAACACCGCGCAGCTCAAGCTCGCCGGCGCCGCAAACCTCGCGGGAACCATCCGGAGGGCCCTGTTCGAAGGCGCCTACTGGACGCCTGAGCTGGCCGACCGGCTGGCCGGCGGCGAAGTACTGCGCCTGCGCGTCGCGTTCGATGGCTCAAATCCGGACACAGGCGCATTGGGTACCGAGGGCGCACTTCCTGGACCATCCGGCGTCGTTCACCTCGAGTGCACCGTCTCATCCCTGGGCGAACAGGGGTACGCGATCCAGGCGCACGACGTCACCGATGAGGTGGAATCGAAGGCTGCGCTGCGGAACCGGGAGTTGTTCTTCAGGTCGGTCTTCCAGGCGATCCCGTATCCCACTGTTGTCTGGAAATATGAGGGCAGCGACCGGTTCACATTGCACTTCTACAATGCCTCTGCGACCGAGTACTCGAACGGCCATCTGAAGAAATTCGACGGCGCAGACCTGGATGAGTTCTACAGTCATGAGCCGAGATTCGCGCAGCGCGTCCGTGAGAGCTTCCGGACCGGCCAGCCCGTGCGCGTCGAGCAGTTGTACAAGCTGCGAACCACGGGCGAGGAGCGATACGTCCGGATCACTTCTGCGAGCGTTGGACGGGAATACGTGCTCGACTCGCTGGCCGACCTCACGGAGCTGCGCCGCACCCAGGAGGCGCTGATCGTGGCGCAGCAGGCGCTGGAGCGCTCCCTTGCGGAGAAGGAGCTGCTGCTCCAGGAAGTCCACCACCGGGTCAAGAACAACCTGAGCCTCCTCAACAGTCTGCTCGAGCTGCAGGGCGCGGTCCTCGAAAACGACCAACTGCGCGCTATCCTGCGCGACACCCAGCATCGCATCCTGTCAGTGGCCCGGGTCCACGAGGCACTCTACGCTGCTTCTGAAGTAACGCACATCGACCTTGCCGGCTATATCCAGCGCTTGGGCTCGGAGCTGTGCGAGGCGCTGGCCGGTCATGGCATAGAGGTGAAGTATGACCTGGATCGCTACTGCGTTTCGCAGGAGGGCGCGATCTACTACGGCCTGCTCGTCAATGAGCTGATCTCGAATGCCTTCAAGCATGCATTTCCCAAACGCCTGGACCGGCCCGGCAGCGTGATGGTGCGCCTGCACGTGAGGGATGATTGCATCGAGCTCAGCGTGGAGGACAACGGCATCGGGCTGCCGCCGCAGTTCTCGCCAGAACAGAGTGGTTCGCTCGGCGTCCATGTCGTTGCAATGCTCGTGGAGCAGATGGACGGCGCGGTGACGTATGAATCGCGCCCCGGCCAGGGAACGCTGGTCCGGGTGCAGATCGCGGATTGAGGGGATGACGGCATGGGGCACCTGATCGTGGTCGATGACGAGATACTGTTGCGGCGCAGCCTGGCGTACAACCTGGAGCAGTCGGGCTATCGGGTCAGCTCCGCAGGCAGGGCCGAGGATGCGCTGGGGATTGCACGCCGCGACCCGCCCGACCTGGTTCTCCTGGACATCGGCTTGCCCGGCATGGATGGCCTGCAGGCGCTGCGCGAATTCCGGCAGGAAATCGGGTGCCCGGTCATCTTCGTGACCGCACGCCGCCGCGAGCTTGACGAACAGATGGGCCTGGAGCTCGGCGCCGATGACTACATCGCCAAGCCGTTCGATTTCGGCGTTTTGTTGGCGCGCGTGAAAGCGGTGCTGCGCCGTGCCCAGCGCTCTCAGCCGCGCGACCGGCAGCCCGCAGACGATTCGGGGCCGGTCCTCCGTGTCGGCGACCTGTCCATCGATCCCTCGGCGGTGGTCGTGAGCCTGGCAGACCAGCCCCTCCAGCTGTCGCCCCGTGAGTTCGACCTGCTGCATGTGCTCGCCCTGCATGCCGGGAAGGTCCTCTCGGTCGACGATCTGCTGGCCCAGGTCTGGGGTGCCGAGTATCTCGGTGAGCCGCAGGTCGTGTACGTCCACATTCGGTGGCTCCGTGAGAAGCTCGAAGCAGACCCCAGCAAGCCGGCCCGGATCATTACTGTGCGGGGCAAGGGCTATAAGCTGGTCGATCCCGGCTCCGAAGGAATTGCCCCGATCCAGTCCGGGTAGCCTTAAGGTTGCGTTAAAGCCGCCGGTAGCTGCTCTTAAGGCCCCTGTTCCCCGGAAGCAGTATCATGATGGTAGTCCAGGCCCTGGCGGCCGGACGATCGTAGATACTGCTATACGAAGCACCGAGGACTCGCAGTGAAGGACGATCCGCGAAACAACATCGACGAGCAGCTCCTGGCCCGGTTGGCTCACAAGGCCGGGCGCACCGCCGGCGCTCTCCGCTCCACGACCCAGGCATTGCTGAACGGTGCGGACAAGGACCCGGCCCTTCGTCGCGAGCTGCTCCAGGCGATGGAATTTGAACTCATCGAGCTGCAGCGGGTCCTCGACAACGTGGTCCAGTTGAAAGCGCTCGAGAAGGGGACGGCTTCGCCGGTGCGCCGCTCCGTGCTGCCGGGCCCCTGGCTCCGCCAGCTCGCCGGCCGGTGGCAGCGCATGCAAGCGGACAAGGCTTTCACCTGGCGCATCGACGTTCCGGACACGCTTGGTCCCATCCACGTGGATGAGGACCGGCTGGAACAGGGCGTGAACAATCTGCTGGCCAACACGGTCCGCCGCGCGCGGCCCGGCTCGACGGTGAGCGTTAAGGCATCGATGGACCGCGAGTGGCTGCTCCTAAGCGTGACCTGTGACCAGCTCTCACTCAGCCCGGAGGAGTACGATCGCGCGTGCGACCTCCTCCACGTCTCCGGCGCAGAGGGCCGTTTTCCGGTCAGCACGGGCCTGGGGCTCTATGTCACCAGGCAGTGGCTCCGGCAGGAGGGCGGCGATCTCGTACCCGTCCTGCCACCGGCCGCCCATGCCTGGGGTGGTTTTGCCATGCGCTTGCCATTGGCCGGGTCCGCCCCTGCTCGTGCGCAACATCTCGAGGATCTCACTCCCAACCCCGGCGACCCCGCCCCATCCTGAACCGACCGGAGGTCTTCACCGGCGATTTCCTGTTCGAGCCACTTACACTATAATGACATCCGTCCACGCCCGGATTGAGGCAACGATGATGACAGATCCCAGCCCGTCTCCCGAACGGGAAGCGCAGCTGCGCATCCTCCTCGTGCAGACGCCGGCAGTGATATGGACGACCGATCGAGACCTGCGGTATACCTCTACCGAAGGCGCAGGTCTGGCCGCGCTCAGGCTCACGCCGGGTGAGCTGATCGGAAAATCCGTTGCTCACACCGGCGAGGAAGGCTCTGCAGCAGCGGAAATTGTGCTCCAGGCGCACCGCCGCGCGCTGGCCGGCGAAAACGTCACCTATCACCTCCAGTGGGGGGACGCGTTCTTTGAAGGACACGTCCAACCCTTGCGCGGGGCAAGCGGCCAGATTGAGGGTTGCATCGGGGTAGCACTGGACATCTCCGAGCGGCTGCGCTCGTATCAGCTGCTCGAACGAAGAGTCGATGAACGCACGCGCGAGCTCTCATGGCTGCTGGCGTTTTCCCGACAGGCAGCCGCGACGCTCGATGTCAGTGCGCTCACAGACCTGGTCGTCGACGAGGTCACGCGCCTGGTGGACACCACTGAAACCGCACTGTTCATGCTGGATGGCGATGTCCTCAAGGTGGTGGCCCAACGTGGACGCGACCGGGACACCGCACCGGAGGAAGTGAGGATCGCCTTGGACGAGGCGGGCCGGGCCTTTCTGAACCGGGACGATCCGGCGCCCGTCGTCCACTCCGACCTGGCATCGGGTGGGGATGCCAGCGCCCAGCGCGGCGCGGCGATTCGCTGCGTGGCGGGCCGCTGGCTGGATCAAACGCACGGGCTGCGCAGCATCATGTGGGTGCCGATGGCCGCCAAGAACACTGTCACGGGCGGGTTGTGCGTGGCCCATGCGGAGCCCGGCAAATATTCGGAGCGCGATGCAGCTCTCATCCAGGCCGTCGCCAGCCAGGCCGCGGTGGCGATCGAAAACGCGCGCCTCTACGAACAGGCCCGGGAGCTGGCGGTGCTGCAGGAGCGGCAGCGCCTGGCGCGCGATCTGCACGACTCCGTGACACAGTCGCTGTACAGCCTGACGCTCATGGCCGAGGCTGCCCGCCGCCTCGTCAACGCGGGCAACATCGAGCGGGGCGGAGGCTATCTGGCTCGCATCGGCGAATCTGCGCAGCAGCTGCTCAAGGAAATGCGCCTGCTGGTGTACGAGCTTCGGCCGCTCATCCTCGAGCGGGATGGCCTGGCCGCGGCATTGAAGCAGCGGCTCGAGACGGTGGAGAACCGCACCGGCGTCGAAACCAGCCTGGTCGTCGAGGGCAGCGGGCTCGTCCCCGAGCTTATCGAGGTCGAGCTCTTCCGCATTGCCCAGGAAGCATTGAACAACTCGCTGAAGCACTCCGGCGCGTCATCGGTGTTGGTCCGGCTGAACACGGCGCCCGCGGAAGTCACCCTAGCGATCAGCGACAACGGCCGGGGCTTTATCCCGGGCGCCGTGGGGGACAAGGGCGGCCTGGGGCTTGTGAGCATGAAGGAGCGCACGCACCGCCTTGGCGGACGGCTCGACATCGAGTCCGGCCCGGGCGCTGGCGCCTCGATCACGGTGTGCATCCCGATCCCGGGAGCCGGGGAGAAGTGAGGGTAGCTATGCCGGACGGAGAACGCATCCGGATCATCATCGCGGACGATCACGCGATCGTGCGAGAAGGTCTGCGCGCACTGATCGAAACCGAACCCGACATGGAACTGGTCGGCGAGGCGGCTGACGGCTACGAGGCGGTCCGTCTTCAGCAGGCGCTGCGGCCCGACGTTACCCTCCTGGACCTGGTGATGCCCCGCATGGACGGTCTGGCCGCGCTGGTAGAGATCCGGGAGGCAGATCCGGACGCGCACATCCTGGTGCTGACCAGTTTTGCCGAGGATGACCGCGTCTTCCCCGCGATCATGGCCGGCGCGCTCGGCTATCTGCTCAAGGACGCCGCGCCCCAGGAGCTGCTCAAGGCGATCCGGGATGTTGCCTGCGGGGACGTCTCCCTGCATCCGGCCATCGCGCGCCGCGTCATCAAGGAGCTGAACCGGCCGCACGAATCACGACCGGCAGCGGAGCCGCTGACCGAGCGCGAGTCGCAGGTGCTCATCCTGGTCGCGCAAGGACTGTCGAACCAGGAGATTGCGGGCAAACTGGTGATCAGCGAGCGCACCGTCCGCACCCACGTGAGCAACATCCTGGGCAAGCTGCACCTGGCAAACCGCACCCAGGCAGCCAGGTTCGCGCTGCGCGAAGGCCTGGCGAAGCTGGAGGACGAATGAACGCGCGCAAGGTCCTGCTCGTGGCTGCGCTGCTGCTGGCATCGTGTGGGCCTTTCCAGACGCCCACGGTGGCACCCGGACCTGCCACACGCCCAGACATGCCTGGCCTCGCCACGCCTGAGCCCACCGTTGAGGCTTCGAAGTCCGGGCCCGCGACCCGCCCGCCCGTTACGCCGGCGCCGCCGGACCGCAGCGCGCCCCGCATCGTTGCGCCCCTCTTCGGGCCGGCCTGGGGAGACCGGGAGGTGTACCGCCGCGGGCTGGTGACCGGCGAGCACGGGATCCTGGAGGGCCTGCCCGGCGCGAGCGAGTATCGGATCGAGCTGGACATCGGCGAAAGCTTCACCACGATCGAGGGCCGCCAACAGGTCCACTACACGAATCGCGAGCAGGCTGCCATCGATCGCGTCTTCTTGCGCCTGTTCCCGAACGCGCTCGGCGGAGAAATGGTCGTCTCCGCTGTGCAGGCCGGCGGAATCGCAATCAGCCCCGAATACCGGTTCGAGCGCACCGCGCTCGAAGTGCCGCTGCCGCAGCCCCTCGAACCGGGCCAAAGCACGGTCGTGGCGCTGGATTACCGGATCACTGCGCCCGAGACCCTCGACAAGGGCTACGGCCTGATCAGCTACACCAGGGACATCCTTGCCCTGGACACTCCCTATGCGGCGATCCCTGTCTTCGACGACGAGGGTTGGAATGTGGAGACGCCGCCGGCCAACGCGGACACCAGCTACAACGATGCCGGCTTCTACCTGGTGCGGGTCACCGCGCCGGCCGCGCTCCACCTCGTGGCTTCCGGGGTGGTCGTAGAGCAGGAGCAAGAAGACGCCGCGCAGACCGTGACCTTCGCGCTCGGTCCCGCGCGCGACTTCTTCATCGCGGGCAGCACCCGCTATGTCTCCCGGACGGTACAACTGGGCGAGACGCAGGTCAACAGCTATGCGCTGGAGGGCGAGGAGGACGCGGCCAGGGTGGCGCTGGACGCCGCAGTCAACGCGCTGCGCATCTTCGGGAAGCGGTTCGGAGCCTACCCATACACGGAGTTCGACGTGGCCGCCACGCCCATGCTGGCGCTCGGCATCGAGTATCCCGGCACGGTGGGAATCAGCGAGAAGGTCTACGATGCCGGCGAGAACCCCGACAGGCAGCGGCAAGTGCAGATACTCGAAAGCACCGTGGCCCACGAGGTGGCGCACCAGTGGTTCTATAATCTTGTCGGCAACGACCAGGTCGATGAGCCGTGGCTCGATGAGGCCGCCGCCGAATACCTGATGTGCACCTACTTCCTCGATCTCTACGGACAGGAAGCTGCGCAGAGCTGTCGCGGATCATGGGAGGCACGTTGGGATCGCGTCGATCGTCTCCCCAAGGCCGTTGGCCTACCCGCAGGGGATTATGAGCCCAGGGAGTATTCGCCGATCGTGTATGGTCGGGGCCCGATCTTCCTCGACGCACTGGCTGACCGGATGGGCCAGCCGGTGTTCGACCGCTTCCTGGCCGGCTACGTGGCGCAATTCCGCTGGGAGATTGCCACTGCCTCGGATTTCCGGTCGATGGCCGAGGATGCGTGTAAATGCGAGCTGGACGATCTCTACCGCGAGTGGCTGGACCCGGCCTCGGCCGATTGAGCAGACCGAAGCGTGACCTTCACGTTCGTCCCAGCACCGGGCGTGGTGTTGATCTCGAGCTGCGCGCCCAGGTGCTGCGCCCGTTCATGCATCGTGCGCAGGCCCATGCCTCCCGCTTCGCTGCCGGCTTCAGGATCGAAACCTATGCCGTCATCAGCAATCTCCATCACGGACAGCCCGGGACGATAACAGAGATGCACCTTGATGAGCGTCGCCTGAGCATGCTTCAGTGAGTTGTTCAGCGCCTCGCGCGCAATGTGATAGAGCTCCTGCTGAACGAACATTGGCAGCGTCTCGTCGCCATCCTGGATGAGTTCCGCGCGCACGCCGCCCCGGACTTCGACGCCCTGTAGGCGGGCGCGCAGGGCCGCTGCCAGCCCCGTGCGCTCTATCTCCGGGGGCTGGAGCTCGTAGATCAGCAGGCGCATCTCCCGCAGCGCGTCGCGCGAGGTATCGCGCAGCGCGCGCAGGTGATCCGTCACCTGTTCCGCGTTGCCCGCCTCCACCTGGCGGGCAGCGGCCTCTGCATACAACGTCATGCTGTAGAGCGACTGCGTCACAGAGTCGTGCAGCTCCCGTGCCAGCCGGTTGCGCTCGTCCAGCGCGGCCGCCTGCCCCTCGCGCTCGCGCAGCCGCGCGCTCTCGATGGCAAGCGCGACCTGGTCAGCCAGGCTCTGGGCCTCGCTGATGTCGTCCTCGTCGAACGAGCGGGAGTCGCGGTAGTACAGGGCCAGGATGCCATACGGCTGGCCGCCGACAAACAGCGGCGTCATGAGCATTGCGGAGAATGACGCCATCAGCTTCCGGATCGGGGGACGCTGCAAATAGGGGGGCATTGCCTGCCCTTCATACATTTCGATAAGGTGGGCGGCAATGTTGGTCACCGGGATCGGCCGGTTTTCCTGCAGGACGCGGCCCGCGATGCTCCCATCATAGGGCAGCGAGGCAGCTTCCCCGGAATCCCGATCCAATCCGCAGCCCGCCTGGACGCACAACAACTGCTCGCCCGAGGGGATCTGCTCCAGCCTGAAGATCGCCGCGCCGTCGCTCTTCAGCATCCGGCAGGCATGGGTGACGATGAAATCGAGAGTGTCGTCGAGCTTCCTGCGCCGGTTCAAGGCGGCGACGATCTCGCGCATCCCATCCGCAATACGGCGGAATCGCTCCGCTTCCGCACGGCGCTCGCGCTCCTCCGCGTGAAGCGCGGCAATCTCGGCAGTTCGCTCCTGCACGCGAAGCTCCAGACCTTTATACGCGGCCTGCAGCGCGTCCTGTGCCTCCACGCGTGCCGCCAGCTCCAGCTCCAGTGCGCCGTGGAGCCGCGCGTTCGTGAGCAGGATGCCGGCCAGCTCCGCCAGACGGCCGATGGTGCTCAGTTCCTCAGCCTCGTATGTCTTGGAGTACATCAGCCTGGTCAGGCCGATGACCCCCGCCACCTGCCCCTCGACGAACAGCGGCACGCCCATGGCCGGTCCGATCGGATCGCCCTCGAAGCTCGCCGAACGGCCCTCCCAGAACCGGTAATTGTCGACGGCCAGCGGCCGTGCTTCCGCCCAGATCCGGCCGGCCAGGCCCTCACCGCGCTTCAGCCGCACGCCGATGCGGCTCTGGAACATGCCCGTGCCGACATGCGCAACTAAATCATCACGCTCCCTGTCCACGAGATACAGCCAGCCGTATGCTGCGCCGGCCAGCATGACCGACCGGTCGACCAGCGCGCGAAGCAGTTCCTGGACATCGCGCGCACTGGCCACGCCGACCGCCGTGTCGTGCAGGGCCTCGAGGGTGTCTCTCTGGCGCACCAGCACTTCTTCGCGCTCGCGCAGCGCACGCGCGGTGGACGAGAGTTCGTTCGACGTCCGTTGCTGCGCGGCCAACGCGCGCACCAGCAGGTCGGCAAAGCGCTCCACGAGCACCGACAGCACCAACAGGAAGACGGCGAACGCCAGGCCGGCTTCGAGCCAGTCTCGCAGGCCGGTTGGATTCAGCGGTTGGGTGATCAGACCGTCGAGCAGTCCCCGGCTAGCGAGGAAGGTGAAGACCGCATAGATCAGCAGGCTGATGACGGCCGAACCGTAACCCGCGCGTGTCCCTAGCAGGAGAGCCGCCACCACCGGCATGGCCACCAGGTAGAGTCGCCCGCTCCCGGCCAGGCCCAAGCGCGCCAGGCTGGCAACGCCGTTGGCATACGCCAGCCCCATGAGGCCGAACGCGCGCGTGCTCTCGGGAAGGGAAGGCGCGAGCGCCAGCGCGACAAATGCAATATAGATGCCGAGGTAAGCCCACAGCAGGGGCGTGATGGCCCCAGCCACATAGGCGTTGATCAACGGTGTGATGTAAGCAGGCAGCCCTGCAATCGCTATCACCGATAGGAGCGCATAGAGCGCACGCCTGCGCCACACCCGCAAGGTCGGGCCCAACAGCTCCCGGCCGTCTGATCCGCTCGTTGACCCGTTCATGCCCGTAGTTTAGCACAAGCCGCTCACAAAGAGGGAATCACGGCGAGATCCTGCTCAGGTCCGATATTAAGAACTCTTAACTTGACTCTCACGTAACGTCATGGTTCATAATGCTCGCCTGGAGGTCAAAATGAGCAAGTACACCGTGCGGCAGGTCGCCGATATGGCAGACATCACAGTGCGGACGCTGCACCACTACGACGCACTGGGGCTGTTGCGGCCGGCAGACCGCTCCGCAGCGGGATACCGGCTGTATGGGGAAGCCGACCTGCTGCGGCTCCAGCAGATTCTGTTCTTTCGCGAGCTTGGATTCTCGCTGGAACAGATAGGGGCCATCATCGAAGATCCCCAATTCGACCAGGTCCGCGCGCTGGAGGATCATCGCCACATGTTGCAGGCGCAGGTTGCACGGCTCAAACGCCTCCTGACAACCGTCGAAAAGACCATCGCACATCTCACGGAGGGAAAAATGGCACTGACCGATGCGGAGCTCTATGAGGGCTTCTCAAAAGACGAAGTCGAGCGCTACAAGCGCGAGGCAAGAGAGGAGTATGGCACGGAGGTAGTGGAAGAATCCGAGCGCCGCGCCAAGGGCATGACCAAGGGGCAATGGCAGGGGGTGAAGGACGAAGGCGAAGCTGTGACGCAGGCGTTGGCCGGCTTGATCGACCGTCCGGTCGACGACCCTGAGGTGCAGGCGCTCATCGCGCGACACTACAAGTGGGTCTCGACCTTCTGGACGCCCGATGCGGACGCGTACCGGGGCCTCGGGCAACTCTACACGGACAACCCGGAGTTCCGGGAGACTTATGACAGGTACCATGTTGGACTGGCGGACTTCCTGCGGGAAGCGATGACTTACTACAGCGAACACTCGATGTAGCATTCAAACGCATGGTGCTCGCCCGATATTGCGAAAGTAATGTTTCTCGTTTATTGTTAAGCGGAGCATTATTCGGGAGAGCACCATGACCAGCGTACAGCGCGGGCGGGGGTTGACCTGCGACATGGTCAGTCTGCCGTCGGCGCGTCTTGCAGACCTCGGCGCACTACTGGAGTTTGTCGACGTTTTCTGCGAGCAAGCCGGCATAGATTCAGATGACCACTTCGACCTGCGGCTGGCCGTGGAAGAAGTATGCGCCAATGTGATGATGCACGGTTACGAAGATCGCGCACCGGGCCCTCTGGAACTCTCCTTTTGCTCAGACGGACAGCAGGTTGCCGTCACCATCTCTGATCGAGCCAGGGAATTCGATCCCGAGCTCGCGCCGCCCCCGGACCTCCAGTTGCCAGCCGGAGAGCGGGAGCCGGGCGGGTTTGGTTGGCACCTCGTTCGCAACCTGATGGACCAGGTGCAGTATCGCTACGATGCGGCCTACGGCAATACCGTGACGCTGATCAAGTACCTGCATGCTGCCGAGAGCGTCGAGTATCCGCGTCCATAGCCGCGGAGGCATTTCATGGAATTGAAGGACTACATCCGGCCGTTGCGCAAGTGGTGGTGGCTCATCGTTGCCGCCACCCTGGTCGCGACCGTCTCCAGCTACCTGGCGACCCGCGAACAGCCGCCCATCTACAGGACGCGGACGACGATCATGGTCGGCTCGGCGATCGAGAACCCAAATCCCAACGGAAACGAATTCTGGCTCACCCAGCAGCTGGCCAACACCTATGCCGACATCGTCAAACGCGACAACATTCGAATCGCAGTCATGTCGCGCCTCGGTCTGCCCTGGGTGCCGGATTACACCGCGCGCGTCGTTGAAAACACCCAGCTGATCGAAATCTCGGTGACTGACACGGACCCCGCACGCGCGCAGCTGGTGGCCCAGGCGCTCACGGATGAGTTGATCCACATCAGCCCCTCGGGCACGAACCAGGAGGACCAACAGCGGCAGGCATTCATCAGCCAGCAGTTGAACGACCTGGAAGCGAAGATCGAAGAGACCCAGACCGAGATCGATCGCAAGCAGGCCGAGCTGGCCAATATGTTCAGTGCGCGCCAGATCGCGGATACGCAGACGCAGATCTCGGGCCTGCAGAACAAGAAGCTGACCCTTCAAGCCAACTATTCATCGCTCCTCAGCAGCACGCAGCGAGGCGCGCTGAACAGCATCAACATCATCGAACCGGCCGCACTGCCCACCGCGCCGGTCGGCCCGAACAAGAGCGCCACCATCCTGCTGGCCGCGGCCATCGGCTTCCTGCTGGCCGCAGGCGCAGCGTACCTGCTCGAATATCTCGACGACACGATTAAGAATCCGGAGGAGGTCCAGAAGGCGCTCAACCTGACAACCCTGGGCGCGGTGCCGCAGCACGAGGACATCGGACCCGGAAACGAGCTGGCAATCCTCTCGAACAGCCAGTCCGCGGCCACCGAGGCGTACCGCGTCCTGCGCACCAACCTGCAGTTTTCCGCGATCGACCATCCGCTGCGCACGCTGCTGATCACCAGCCCTGCACCGGGCGAAGGCAAGTCGCTCACTGCCGCGAACCTGGCCGCTGCACTGGCACAGGCAGGACGCAAGGTGATCATCGCCGATGCTGACCTGCACAAGCCGCGCGTCCATCGTGTGTTCCGCATTCGGAACAGTGTCGGACTGACCACTGCGCTGCTGGACGATCACCCCGATCTCGATGAATTGATCCAGGAAGGCCCGGTGCCCAATCTGTGGGTGCTGACGTCAGGCCCCCTGCCCCCCAACCCGGCCGAGCTGCTCGGCTCCGCACGCGCGAGGGAGCTGATCGCTCAGCTGCTGGAGCGCGCGGACGTGCTGGTCTTCGACAGCCCGCCGATCGTGGCGCTGGCCGATGCGGCGATCCTGAGCACGCAGACCGACGGCGTGCTGCTGGTGCTGGATGCGGCGAGTACGCGCCGCGATGTTGCGCGCCGCGCGGTTGAGGCGCTCCGCCGCGTCAATGCCCGCGTGCTGGGGGTTGTCCTCAACCGGATGCCGATCAAGGGCGAGGGCTACTACTATTACTATTACCAATCCGACGCGCAAGAATCACGCAGCGGGAGCGGCCTGACCGGCGTGCTGCGCAACGGCAGAAAACGCTCCCGGCGCCGGCCGGCCACGCCGCCCGTCACGGTCCCTCACAGCGGTGACACGGGCTGAAGTCGTCGCGCCAGCTACACCCCCGGACCGGCTCCTGACCGCCCGATAGGATCGCGCCCGATGACCGCCCCCCCTGCCGGTCCAATGCGAGATCGAGATCACGCCCCTGGTGGCCCGGCCCGGACTGGGCGAGCTGATCGTCTTCTTTGCCGGCGATGCCCTCGTCGCGCACGGGCTGCGATAAGCACCTCGGCTGCACCTCTTGAAACTCCGTCTTCACCCTCGCCTGCCGTCCTACCCCGGAACTGTGGACATACCTGGCACGTCACAACGATAAAAAGCTGGTATAATCCAGGTAGACTGGCGCCGCAGCGGGCTCTTGCCCAACGTGTTTTTAGCGTTCCGGCCTGGCTGCGATTACAGGAGGAGGGCTTCAATGTTCATCACCCGCGCCGCCGTAGCTCGTGTATCCCTGCTGGCTCTGATCGTGGCGATAGCTCTGGTCGCGACTGCCTGTCGCGCCAGGCCAACGCCGGTTACGACCGGGCCATCTACACCCGCGCCAGGCGTATCCGCGTCCGGCTCAACTGTGACCGGCGCGACCACAGCCGCCGGCTCCGCTGAAGCCGCAGCTGTACTGACCCCGCAGCCCACGCCGGGCCTCCAGTACCGGCTGTCAGAAGGCAGCGAGCAGCCCGCGCCCGTGGGCGTGCTCCCGCCAGCCCCTTCCCGACCGCTGCCCGCGGCGGACACGCAGAAGCTGCTGGGCCGGCTGCCCGCGCTGGAAGGCCAGGCAGGCGATGTCATGGAGCTGAACCTCCCAACCGACACGCTGCCCGCCCCGCGCCCGGGGACGACGATCAAGGAGACATTCCCTCCCCCGCCCGCGCCCACCGGCGCGCCTGAGGTGACAGCCGGCCCGCTCGAAGTGCTGCGTTACGGGCCCGAGGGCGATGTCGCGGTCGCGCCCAATCTCAGCATCACCTTCAACCAGCCCATGGTGGCCCTGACCGGGCTCAGCGACCTGGCCCGGGGCGATGTGCCCGTGCGCCTGTCGCCCCAGCCCGAGGGCCAGTGGCGGTGGGTCGGCACCAAGACGCTCCTTTTCGAGCCCGCGGCAAAGACCGGCTTCGCGGCAGGCCGGTTCCCGGCAGCCACGCAATATACGGTCGAGATTCCCGCGGGCACGACATCGGCCACGGGCGGCAAGCTTGACCAGGAAGTCACCTTCACCTTTACGACCCCTGCGCCTGCGATCGAAAGATCGTTCCCCAATAGCGGACCGACGCGGCGGGACACCCCCTTGTTCATTTCGTTCAACCAGCGCATCGATCCCGTAGCCGTCCTGAAGACGATTTCCGTCAAGGCGGGCGAACGCACCTATGCCGTCGAGCTGATCGGCGAAGAGGAGGCAAGGGCGGACCAGCTGCTCTCCGGCCGCGTGCGGGCTGCACAGGATGGCCGGTGGCTGGCTTTCCGCACGACCGAGTTGCTGCCCGCGGACGCGTCCGTGACGGTCACCGTCGGGCCCGGCACGCCCTCCGCAGAAGGCCCATTGACTTCGGCCGCGGCCGAGACCTTCTCCTTCCGCACCTACGGCCCGCTCAAGGTCATCCAGGCGCAGTGTGGCTGGGGCAGCGAATGCACGCCGTTCATGCCGTGGCAGATCGAATTCTCGAACCCGCTGCTGCGGGAGACCGTCAGCGAGGCAACCGTCACCATCGACCCGGCCCTGTCGAGCCTTACGCTCGACGTGTACGGCAACACGCTGCAGATTCGCGGGGCCAGCCAGGGCCGCACGACCTACCGCATCACGCTGGATCGGAGCATCGGGGACGTGTTCGGCCAGACCCTCGGCCAGGATCAAACGGTGAGCATCACCGTCGGCTCGGCACAGCCTGCAATGGTTGTTTCGGGCGATAACTTCGTGGTGCTCGATCCGCTGGGCAAGCCCGCACTGTCGGCCTACACGATCAACTACAGTCGCCTGAACGTGATCGCATACGCGGTGACACCCGAGGACTGGACCGCATTCAACACCTATCTCCGAGAGCGCTACCGTACCGACCAGCCGCCCCCGATCCCGGGCAAACAGGTCTACAAGAAGACCGTAGGGGTCGAGTCGGTGGCCGACAAGCTCGTCGAGACCGCGATCGACCTGGAGGCGGCTTTCAAGCAATCCAAGGGCCATCTCGTCGTGCTTGTGAAACCCGAGCGGACGGGCCTCCCGTCCCTCCTGCAGCGCAACCGCGTGGAAGAGGCGGTCCTCTGGGTGCAACGCACGCAGATCGGCCTGGACGCGTTCACGGACGCGGGAAAGATGCTGGCCTGGGCGAACTCGCTGCAGGACGGCGCGCCGCTGGCAGATGTGGAGCTGTCACTGTGGCCGGGTTCCGGGAGTGTCCGCACCGGCGCGGATGGAACCGCGACCCTGACTCTCCCCGCGGGACGGCCCGCCCAACTGCTCGTCGCGAAATCGGGCGGCGAGACGGCCATCCTGCCCGCCAATCTGTACTTCTGGGGCGACGAGGGGTGGCAGCAGCGCCCGCTGACCGATCAGCTGCGCTGGCACGTGTTCGATGACCGCCAGATGTACCGGCCCGGCGAGGAAGTGCACATCAAAGGGTGGATCCGCCGCTGGGGCGCTGGCCCACGCGGTGACATCGCCGCCCTGGGTGGCGCGGCAGAGACGGTGAGCTACCGGCTGCAGGACAGCCGCGGCAATGAGGTCGCCACCGGCCGCGCGGATCTGAACGCGATGGGCGGTTTCGACTTCAGCTTCACATTGAACGAAGCGATGAACCTGGGCCCTGCCTATCTGCAGTTCGATGCGATCGGCTCAGGCAACCTCGACGGCCGCTCGTACGGCCACCAGATCCAGGTGCAGGAGTTCCGCCGGCCCGAGTTCGAGGTCAAGGTCAACCCCGGCGAAGGACCGTTCTTCATCGGGGAAAGCGCCACGGCCGAGGTGACGGCCAACTACTACGCGGGCGGTGCACTGCCGAACGCGCCGGTGAGCTGGCTGGTCACGTCCCGCTCCGGTTCGTACAGCCCGCCCGGCTGGGATGAATTCACGTTCGGACGGTGGACGCCCTGGTGGCGCATGTGGTGGCTGGATTCCGCGAAGCCGGTGATCGAGACGGGCCAGACGTTCACGGGCACGACCGACGCGGCCGGCATCCACCGGTTGCGCCTGGACTTCGATGCCGTGATCCCGGCCGAACCCACATCGGTCCGGCTGGAGGCGACGGTGCAGGACGTGAATCGCCAGGCTTGGACTGCGGGCGCGGATCTGCTGGTGCACCCGGCCGATCTATACGTGGGGCTTCGCACCGAGCGGCTGTTCGTCGAGCGCGATGAGCCGCTCCCGGTCGACATCATCGTCACCGATCTGGACGGCGAGGCGATCGCGGGCATCGAGGTCAAGCTGACCGCGGCGCGCCTCCAGTGGACGTGGATGGGCGACACCTACCAGGAGCAGGAGGTCAACCCGCAGCCCTGCACCGTGAAGTCGGCCGCCGAGCCGGTGCGCTGCACTTTCGAGACGCCTGAGGGCGGCACGTATCGCATTACCGCGATCGTGACCGACGCGCAGGGCCGGCCCAATCGCACGGAGCTGACCCGCTGGGTCAGCGGCGGCGACCTTGTGCCGTCGCGCGAGGTGAAGCAGGAAGAGATCACGCTCGTCCCGGACAAGCAGCAATACCGGGCGGGCGAGACGGCCGAGATCCTGGTTCAGGCGCCTTTCTACCCGGCCGAGGGCGTGCTCACCCTGCGGCGAACGGGCCTGGTGCAGAGCGAGCGATTCACGCTGAAGGAACCTTCGATCGTCCTGCGCATCCCCATCGAAGAGGCCTACGTGCCGAACATCTACGTGCAGGTGGACCTGGTCGGCGCAGCCGAACGGACCGGTGACGCGACCCTCGATGCAGAAGGCCAGCCGCAGGCGGATCTGCCGAAGCGGCCTGCCTATGCCCGGGGCGAGCTGAACCTGACGGTCCCGCCGCTCCAACGCACGCTGACCATCGAGGCTAAGCCCGAGGCTGAGAAGCTGGAGCCGGGCGGCTCGACCACACTCGATGTGCTGGTCACGGATGCGAAGGGCAATCCCGTGCCGGATGCGGAGCTGGCGGTGGCCGTCGTCGACGAGGCGATCCTGGCCCTCACCGGCTACGATGTACCCGATCCGATCACCGCGTTCTATGCCGAGCGCTGGTCCGACATGACCGACACCCACAACCGCGGCTACATCGTCCTGGCCAACCCGATGCAGCTGGAAGACCAGGTCACTTCGAACGTCCAGGAGGCCGCCCTGGGGGACATGGCCGCAGGGGCGGTCATGGCGACGCAGGCCCCGATGCCCGCGGCCGCACCCATGCTGGAAAAGGCCGCACGCGAGTTGGAGAGCGCGTCGCCTGACACGCCGATCGCCGTGCGCACCGACTTCAACCCGCTGGCCCACTGGTCGCCGGCCACGCCCACCGGCAGCGATGGCCGCGCGCAGCTGACGATCAAGGTTCCGGACAACCTGACGCGCTACCGGGTCATGGTGGTCGCGGCGGCCGGCGGCTCCCAGTTCGGCAAGGGCGCATCGTCCGTGACCGCTCGGCTGCCCCTGATGGTGCGGCCCTCTGCGCCGCGCTTCCTTAACTTCGGCGACCGTTTCGAGCTGCCCATCGTGGTGCAGAACCAGACCGATGAACCCCTGACCGTCGACGTGGCGGTCCGGACAGCCAACCTGCTGCTCACTGCAGGCGACGGCCGCCGCGTGACCGTGCCGGCCAACGATCGGGTCGAGGTGCGCTTCCCGGCCACAACCGCCAGCGCGGGCACCGCGCGGTTCCAGGTTGCGGTCGCATCCGGCAAGTGGGCCGATGCGGCAACGGGCGAGTTGCCCGTGTACACGCCCGCGACGACCGAGGCCTTCGCGGTGTATGGCACGCTGGACGAAGGCAGCGTCAGCCAGCCGGTCATCGCGCCGACGGGCGTCTACACGCAGTTCGGCGGGCTCGAAATCACCACATCGTCAACCGCGCTCCAGGCTCTAACCGATTCGTTCCTGTACCTGGTGCAATATCCCTTCGAGTGCTCGGAGCAATTGGCATCGCGCATCCTCGCAGTGGCAGCCCTGCGGGACGTGCTCACTGCGTTCCAGGCAGAAGGTTTGCCGCCGCCTGCGGACATCGAAGCCGCGGTCAAGCGGGACATCGACCGGCTGCAAGGGATGCAGAACGCGGATGGCGGGTTCCCGATCTGGAAGCGCGGGGACGACTCGTGGCCGTATCATACGATCCACGTCACCCACGCGCTGCAGCGTGCGAAGCTGAAGGGCTACACGGTGCCCGCGGACATGCTCGAGCGCGCGCAGTCCTACCTTGCCGCGATCGAGACGCACTACCCGGCCTGGTACGGCCAGGACGTGCGCAACACCCTCAGCGCGTACGCGCTGAACGTGCGGAATCTGATGGGCGACCAGGATGCGGCCAAGGCCCGGAAGCTGCTGAGCGATGCGGGGCTGGAGAAGCTCAGTCCGGAGGCCATCGGCTGGCTCCTGTCCGTGCTCACCGACGATGCGGGCTCGACCGAACAGGTGGAAGCGATCCGCCGTCACCTGCTGAACCGGGTGACCGAGACCGCGGGCGCCGCACACTTCGCCGCCGGCTACAGAGATCAGGACTACGTGCTGCTCTACTCGAACCGACGGGCCGACGGCGTGATCCTGGATGCCCTGATCGCCGACCAGCCCGAGTCTGACCTGATCCCCAAGTTGGTCGCGGGCCTGCTGGGCGGCCGCACCGCGGGGCGCTGGGGCAACACCCAGGAGAACGTGTTCATCCTGCTGGCCCTCGATCGCTACTTCAACACCTTCGAGGCGCAGACGCCTGACTTCGTCGCCCGCGTCTGGCTGGGCGAGACCTACGCAGGCGAGTCGACCTTCCGGGGCCGCACCACAGACTACAAGCAAATCGATGTGCCGATGTCGTACCTCGCGGAGGGGCCCGCGGAGAGCCAGGACCTCATCCTGTCGAAGGACGGGCCGGGACGGCTGTACTATAGGCTGGGCCTGCGCTATGCCCCTCGCGACCTCACCCTGCCCGCGTACGATGCCGGCTTCACCGTCGAGCGGACCTATGAGGCGGTCGACGATCCGGCGGACGTGCGCCGCGACGCGAACGGCGACTGGCGCCTCAAGGCGGGCGCGCGCGTGCGAGTCAAGCTGACGATGGTCGCGCCCGCGCGGCGGTACCACGTCGCACTTGTCGATCCTCTGCCCGCGGGGTTCGAGGTGCTGAATCCGGCCCTCGCGACCACCGGTTCGCTGCCCGCAGAGGCCAACCAGCCGGCTGCCAAGGGCTACTGGTGGTGGTGGGGTCCCTGGTACGAGCACCAGAACCTGCGTGATCAGCGCGCGGAAGCGTTCACATCGACCCTGTGGCCTGGCGTGCACAGCTACAGCTACATCGCCCGCGCCACGACGCCGGGCCGCTTCGTGACGCCCCCGGCCAAAGCCGAAGAGATGTACGCACCCGAGACCTTTGGCCGCAGCACCGGAGATGTCGTGATCGTGGAGTAATCGCGGGGAAATGCGAGAGAGGTGCCCGCCACTTTCGAAGTGCCGGGCACCTGAGTGCCACCCCAAGGAGGACGCGATGCGGCGCTGGAATGGCTGGGGCGATGATGCCGTAGGCTATCCCCTCCCCAAGAGAGGAAAACAGTACCTGGCCGAACGGGTGGGGCCGGGCGCGCGCCCCCGCGATGCGGCCTTCGAGGACGTAGCGGCCGCGGTCCCCGAGAGCCGCCTACCCAGCCACGAGCTCGTCACCGGGGATGCGGCGCATCGCGTGCGCCACGCGGCAGGTCAGAGCCTGCCCGACTGGATCAGCCTGCGCGGGGGCCAAGTCAGCGCGTTCCCCGACGGCGTCGCGTATCCCGCGACCGGCGAAGAAGTTGGCGAGATGCTCGAGTTCGCCCGGCATAGCGGCGCGGCGGTCATCCCATACGGCGGCGGCACCAGCGTCGTGGGCCACATCAACCCGCTGGCGGGCGAGAGGCCGGTGCTCACCATCGACCTGGGCCGGCTTCGAGGCCTCATGGGGCTCGACGCGGACAGCCGGCTCGCCACCTTCGGCGCAGGGGTGACCGGTCCTGATCTCGAGGCCAGCCTCAACCACGAGGGCTTCACCCTCGGCCATTTCCCCCAGTCGTTCGAGTATTCCACCCTGGGCGGCTGGATCGCCACCCGCTCTGCCGGGCAGCAGGCGCTCGGGTACGGCCGCATCGAGCGGCTGTTCGCCGGCGGAACGGTGCTCGCGCCAGCCGGCACGCTGGTGCTGCCCCCCTTCCCCGCGTCGGCCGCGGGACCGGACCTGCGCGAGGTGATGCTGGGATCAGAAGGTCGCGCGGGAATCATCACCGAAGCCACGGTGCGCATCTCACCCCTGCCCGAGGCGGAGGTCTTCCATGCGGTCTTCTTGCCGGACTTCGAATCGGGGATCGCGGCGGCCCGGGCAGTCGTCCAGGCGCAGGTCCCGCTCTCGATGATCAGGCTGAGCACGCCCGTCGAGACCGAGACCACCCTGGTCCTTGCGGGCCATGCCCAGCTCATCCGTCTCGTCGAGCGCTATCTGTCCGCGCGCGGCGTCTCGGGCGAGAAGTGCATGCTGCTGTTGGGGTTCACCGGCAGAAAGAAGGTCGTCAAGGTCGGCCGCGACGAGGCGCTGGCGGTCGCCAGGGAGCACAAGGGGGTCCACGCGGGCGAGGCGTTCGGCCGCGCCTGGCGCAAGTCACGCTTCCGCACGCCCTACCTGCGCAACACGCTCTGGGAGAGCGGGTACGCCATCGACACGCTGGAGACAGCCGCAACGTGGGATCGCGTCGGGGGGATGGTGGACGCGGTTGACGCCGCGCTGGGGCAGGGGCTGGCGGACGAGGGCGAGCGCGTCCATGTGTTCACCCACCTCTCGCACCTCTACCCGACCGGATCGAGCGTCTACACCACGTACCTCTACCGGATCGCAGAGGACCCACAGGTCACGCTCGCGCGGTGGCGCAGGCTTAAGACGGCTGCCAGCGAGGCCATCATCGCCCACGGTGGCACCATCAGCCACCAGCACGGCATCGGCATCGACCACGCGGCCTACCTGGCCAACGAAAAAAGCGCGCCCGGCATGGCAGCCCTGCGCGCCCTTCTGGCCGCGTTCGATCCCGCCGGCATGATGAATCCCGGCAAGCTGCTGTAGCTACAGCAGTACAGTCGACTTCCTTGGCTGAGAGCGCACGCCCATGCGCTCAAGTCAGGTGGGGACCTCCACTCCGAACTTCTCACGAAGCAAGTTCAAGTCGTGTACATGCGCCTCCGGCAGCTCATACCCTCGATGACATTGGACCTGCGCCTCAGGAGAAATGCATTTGACGATATGCCCGGCGATGATTCCTTCTTCCGCGAGGTCCTCCTTCCTGAATACGAGCCCGCCGGCCTCCTCCCATGCAGGAATTCCATCACCATGCTCATCGAGGCATATCGCATGAACATCGAATTCACGGTCCTCTTCGTCGTGCAGCACGTAGGCCGTTGCCGTCGTATTGCCTGCCTTGTCAACGGTCCAGCGATTCTCTGACCAGAGCTCTTTCAACCCATAGCCATCCTGGCCGAGGATCTCACCCATCCGAACCATGTCGTCCAACAGCAGGATTGCATCGAGATCCTTGTGTGGCCGCGACTGCTCGCCGAGCAGCGCGTCAACCCCCCACCCACCGGTCAGCCAGATCCGAATTCCCTGGTCCGAAAGGCGACGATAGAGACTCACTGCATCTTCAGCGGTGACCATCTTGCCTGACGGTCCCTACATCTCCTCCTGCACGCTGTAGCGGAACTTCTTGCGCGCCTCCAGCATGCCGCGGCGCAGCAACTCGTGCACCTTGTCGGGGTCGGGCACGTTCTCAAGGATCAGCTCGGGCCTGGATGGATCCGAGCTCTTGATGATCACGTCGCCGATGGTGAGCATGCGCTCCACCATCCCCTGCGAGCGGTCGAGGTCCTGGATGCGGATGAGCTCGATGTCGTCGAAATCCCGGCCGAACAGGCCGTGCTGCACGCGCACGCGCTCGTTCGTGACCCGGTAGAACGTCGTCAGGGAGAGGAAGGGCCGGCCCTCCCACAGGACCTTCTCCCCGACCTCTGGCGTATCCGCCTCATCTCCGAAGCTGCGCGCGGCCAGCCCGGCCTCGGCCAGCTCGTGATCCACCGCAAGCAGCACGCCATCTGCGATGGCGCTGACCAGCGTATCGAGCTGTTCCTTCGGAATAGCATTGACCGAAACCCCGCTCGACGCAATGGACTGCCAGATGCGGGCGACGACCCTTTGTTTGGCCTCACCAATTGCCATGAAGCACCCCCTTTGATCGGATGACGACCCCAATTGTACGGCCACGCGGCCCAACGCGCAATTGGCGCCCCGCAGCCATGGGATGTGGTCCGCCGGCTCACTGCAGCAGCGTCTCGTCGTTCAGCGCATCGAGTAGCACCGGCATGTATTCGGCCATCGGCCGTCCGCTCGCCTCGTAATCCTCCAGGCGCGCGGCCAGGGGACGCACCAGCGTGAAGCCCTGGGCCTCCTCCTGCCGGATGAGCCGCTCGTGCTGCGCGGGATCGCGCAGGCGCACCTCGATCGCACGGATCGCACACTCGTGCAGGATGCTCGGCCACGTGCCATACCCTGAGCTGGCCAGGCGCGGCTTGAGGCCGGCGAAGAGGCGATCGGACTGTGCCTCCCCGATGGCATCCAGGTGGGCATCAACCATTGAGTTTATGATCGGGTGCATCGCCTCGTGCTGGATCAGGCCGATGTTCGGCTGCACCGCGGGACCCATCACCACGTAGCTGACGTCGCCCACCAGTTCGCCGTAGCCGCGCCAGTAGGCATCGAGCAGGTTCGGCAGCACGATCACCCCCCGGGTCGGAGGCTCCGGCGTCTTCAGATAGGCCAATACCGCGTCCACTGCAGGAGAGGCTGCGGCGCGATAGCGTTCGATCTCCCCCTCATAGGCTGGCCGGTGCTGCTGCCACAGGCTTGCGATGTCCGCCTGCTGATAAAAGGACGCGAGGGCCCGGTCGAAGCCCAGGAACGGGAAAGCCGGCTTGGGCAGCCACCAGCCCTCCACCGCGCGGTCGAAATCCGGCGGGGGACCGCGCTGCAGGACCCACGCGACGCACCAGCTCGGATGGATCGAGCGGCACATCGCCATGTAGGGCTGCAGGCGGCGCAGGCTGGGCAGCGGCCTGGAGGCCAGCACCGCGCGCACGTGCTGCCGGACCTGCGACATGCCCTGCTCGTTGTTCTCATCATCGTAACCCGTGGCATTGAGCGCCGCGAAGAGGGTGAACAGCCGCTCGTCGGCCAGGAGCTGCACATACTCCCCCTCGGTCGCCGGCAGGGGGGCCGTGACCGGCTCCCAGCGCACGATGAGTTCCGCAGCAGCCACCAGGAGCACCGCCACAAGAAGAACGGCCACCGGTATCAGGAGCAGGCGAAGAAATCTGTGATGCACGTCTCGATGACCTCCCCAACGCTCTTAATACGTTCATCTGCCCTATCCGGTTGCTTCGACAGCCAGGCCGCCGTCCGGTCCGGCGTTAGCCTGAACGATTCCAATGCCATCTGCAGGCAAGCATCCTGAGCGGAGGGCCGCAGGCCCGCAGTCGAAGGACGCGGTGGTGCATCCCCGGCGTATCTGTTACAATATCGCAGAAGGCGGATCATCGCACCCTAACTCTCCGGCGCGGTCAGGTGTCAAAGGAGATAAAATGAAGACTCTTCCGTCCATCCTGCTCATCATCGTTCTCCTGCACGGGGGGGTCGCGGCCGCTGTTGCCGCGCCCGCTGGCGCGGCCAGCGCATCCGCAGGCGAGATCGACTACCCTGCGCTCGATGCTGCCATCGCAGCCCAGATGTCTAAACACGGGCTGCCCGGCGTAGCGCTGGCGGTGGTAGAAGGCGACGAAGTCGCCTACCTCAAATCTTACGGCACGGCCGGCCGGGGCAGGCCGATGACGACGCAGACGCCCATGTTCATCGGCTCGCAAAGCAAGTCGTTCACCGCGCTGGCGGTCGTCCAGCTGGCCGAACAGGGCAAGATCGACCTCAATGCACCGCTGCAGACCTACATCCCCTGGTTCCGGGTCGACGATCCCAGCGCCTCTGCCCTGATCACCATCAACCATCTGCTCCACCACACCAGCGGCCTGTCCGAGGCGGGCTATGCCGTGCTGCTGCCCGACGATGCCACCTGCGAACAGGCCGTGCGCTCGCTGGCGCAGGCGCGCCTGACTGCGCCGGTCGGCACGCAGTTCCAATACTTCAACCGCGGCTACAGTGCGCTTGCCTGCCTCATCGAGATGGTCAGCGGCGAGCGCTACGCCGACTATCTCCGGGCGCACGTGTTTGTCCCGCTCGGCATGGCGCACACCACGGCCGATCCCGCCACGGTGACGGACGTGGCACAGGGCTACAGCCGCCTCTTCGGCTTCCCCGTGCCCGTGCGCCAGGGCGTGCGCGAGTATGAGATCGCCGCAGGATACATCGTCTCCACCGCAGAAGACCTGGCCCGTTACGCCATTGCGATGAAGGATGGCGCTGCAGGCCTGCTCTCGCCCGAGTTCGGCCAGAAGCTGTTCGCGGCCGGCCAGGGCGGCTATGGGATGGGCTGGTTCATTGCGGATGGCGGCGCGAAGATCTACCACGGCGGCGCCAACGAGGCCTTCCGCACCGACGTCAACCTCTACCCCCGCAGCGACCGCGCCTTCGTCCTGCTCGCCAACGAGGGGCACCAGGTGGATCACTTCATCTCCGCGAGCCAGCTGGCGAACAGCGTGGAGGCGGTGGTGCTCGGCAACGCCCCGCCGCCGGTCTCGCAGGGCTGGTCGGTGCGCTGGGTGGGCTGGGCAGTGGCCGCCATCGTCCTTCTGCTGGTGATCCTCGCGATCCGCAATTTCGCCGCGCTCCCCGGCTGGCGCGAGCGCGCGCGGCAGATGACCCCTGCCAGGCGCGCGTGGGATGTGGCTATCAGCTTCATCATCCCGACCGCCATCCTCGTGGTCGTCTTCACCCAGTTGAAGGCATTCTACGGCTACCGCTTCAACCTGCTCACCAACCTGGTCAACTTCCGCCTGGTCATGCCCGATGTGTTCGTCCTGACGCTCGTGGGCACGCTGCCCGACTACATCCAGGGCATCATCAAGCTGTTTTGGGTGCTGACCGGCCAGGCGAGCAAGCCGGCATCCCTGAAAGATCCCGCCTGAGCGGAGGAGATCGTGAATAAGACGCCTGATCCCCCTGAAGACCCCGGGACGCGCGGCGCGGCCGTCCCGGTGCTCGCAGCCCACCCGAGCCGGGAGACGCGGCTGGGCCACCTGCCCATCCTGCGCGCGCTGCCGCGCAGGGAACGCCGGCTGGTCGGCCCCTGGTGTTTTCTCGATCGCTTCGGCCCCCTGGCCTTCGCCAACGAGAAGCCTATGGACGTGCCGCCCCACCCGCACATCGGGCTGCAGACCGTCTCCTGGCTGCTCGAGGGCGAGGTGCTCCACACGGACAGCCTCGGCTGCGAAGCGCTCGGGCGGCCGGGCGGCGTGAACGTCATGACCGCGGGCCGCGGCATCAGCCACGCGGAACAGACACCCCCCAACGCCGGCGGCCGGCTCAATGGCGTCCAGCTCTGGATCGCGCTGCCCGATGCCGCTCGCGACACGGAGCCGTCCTTCGCCGGCATCACCGAGACCCCGGTCTTTGAGCCGCGCGGCGGCCTGGTCCGAGTGTTCGCAGGGTCGCTGGAGGGAGTACACTCGCCCGCGCCCCATTTCTCGCCGCTCACCGGCGCGGACGTGCAGGTGCATCCCGCGTCCGAGGTGGAGATAGGGCTGGATCCTTCCTTCGAGCATGGGCTGCTCGTGCTGGACGGCGAGTGCCTGTTCGAGGGCCAGCCGCTGCACGCGGGCACGCTGTATGTTCTCGCACCGGGCCACAGCAGCGCGGCCTTCTCCAGCGCGGCGGGCAGCCGGCTCCTCCTGATCGGGGGTCCGCCGGCCGGCGCACCGCTGTTCAGCGGCCGGATCCTCATGTGGTGGAACTTCGTTGCCCGCACCCCGGAGGAGATCGCCGACGCGCGCGCGGACTGGGAGGCCCACCGCCGGTTCGGCGAGGTGCTCGGCTACCCGAAGCCGCGCCTCTCCGCGCCGGAGCTGACGCGTGTCGCGCGGCCCAACCCGCTGAGCTGAGCTTGTTCTCAGCCTTAAGAATCACAGCGGAAGCCAAACCGCTTGACGGTGACAGGCCGCAAAGCTATACTGAAGTTATGAACCGCATTCCATTGCAGGACGAGTTGGAGGCGAGCGGCGCGTTCTCTTCAGAACAGCTTCTCGCCCTTCTGCGCGCCGAAATGCCGCACCTGACCGAACGTTTCGGCGTGCGCTCCCTCGCATTGTTTGGCTCTCATGTCCGCGGCGAGGCAACGGACCAAAGCGACGTCGATATCCTCGTGGA
>Ga0123333_10000534_pt1 | contig 42418 bp, 37 predicted proteins | sample BioC12SIPDNA_3_FD_89957 | JGI IMG/M metagenome (GOLD analysis project Ga0123333, IMG submission 89957) | Anaerobic biogas reactor microbial communites from Washington, USA - Biogas_R2_B C12 SIP DNA | ecosystem: Engineered > Bioreactor > Anaerobic > Unclassified | place: Washington, USA...
CGGGTTTCCGGGGATCAGACCGCTATTAGCGTCTGCATACCACGGGCCCGGTGCCACACCGTGAGAACTGTGCCCTTAACGCATAAAGTGTTCTGCCAGGCGGATGTACGCCTGCGCGGCCTGGGTGCCAGTCGAATGCTCGGCAATATAGCGCCGCCCGTCGCCGCCCATGTTGCGCCGCATGGTCGGTTCGGACGCCAAGCGGGTCATGGCACTTACCAGCTCGCCGTCATCTAGCGTCTGCAGCTTCCAGCAGCCTTCATCGGGCAGTTCGCTGTACCAGCCGTGGTCGTTGACAATCAGCGGCTTGCCGGCCGCCAAGGCGCGCAGGGCTGTCGCCGAGGTTTCACCGATGGTGGGATAGCGCAGGTTGATCACCACATCCGAGGCAGCGATCCAACCCTGCAGGGCAGCCAGATCGTTGACATAGCCCGTAAAGCGCACCAGCTCGTTAAGCTTGAGCTTGCGCACGAGAGCTTGCAGTTTTTGCTGTTCGGGATGACCCTCCCCCACGATCAGGTAACGCGCCTTCGGGAACCCCTCGACGACTTGCGCAAAGGCGCGCAGCGCCTGGTCTAGGTGTTTGGTGGCGGTGAGCTGACCGATCGAGGCAAAGATGAGCACATCAGGTGGCCAGCCCAGTGTGTCGCGGCACTCAGTCGACGGATCGACGATATCGATGGGTTGAGGCGCGACCTGTATCGGCGTGCGATGCCCTTCCTGTCGGATAAGCGATCGCACATAGCGGCTGTGCACGATGATCCCCAGTGAGCTGTTGATCAGGCGGGCCGCCAAAGGCAGCTCAAACAGGGGCAGCGCTTTGTCGTGCCGGATGTTCGCGGCTGCACGCATAATCCCCTTAGCCCCGCCGTGGTAGCCCATCTCGCGCTGATACCGAGCGTTTTCGCCTTTGGCCACCGTCATGGCAGCAATGAGGTGGTGCAGGTAATAGTCGTGCAAGACGGCGATACCCGGGTACCGGAGTGCCGTATCGTAGATGGAGGCATGAAAGGATGCGTTGCCGATCTGGTAGATCGGCAGATCGAAAGCAAAACGCTGTTGCGGATAGGCATTGGTTGGCAGGATGGTGTACCGAGCACGCAGGATATCCTGGACCTGTGCAGGATCGTCGGTAAACAGGGTGAGGTCAGCCAGCTGCTCGAGATAGGGCAGCAGCTCGTAGCTGTATTCAGCAATACCGGTGCGTTGCGGAGGCAGCGGGCTGAAAAACGCCAGCCGTAGACGGCTAGTCGGCGCTGTCACGGCGCTCCAGTGCAGCGAGGCGCTCCTCCAGCTCACGAATCTGCCGCCTGAGGGCGCTCAGCTCAGCTACCAGCTCACCCAGGTTATGGGTAAGACCTACCTGGTCGCGGTCAAGTTCAGTCATTAGGTCGGTATGGTAAGCCACCCTTTGCTCGATACCCTGCAACTGCTCGGCGGCCTCGGCGTTAAAGCTGTTTTGTTGGCGCAGCGTCACGATCAACCGCCTGGCCAACCACTCGGTTTCTGCTGGCAAGCCCTTGATGTTCTCGAATCCCAGGTCTGGCTCGCTGGATTGAGACATGTGCTACCTCCGGATCCTAACGCGGCATATTGCAGCCCGGGTCCGCACTGACCTCGAGCGAGTAAAGCGCGATGCCGAGATCGCGTCCGTCGGCACCATTAGAGTAGCTGGTGGCGTTCCAGGTATTTACAACGAGATCGATGATCAGTTCCTGGCTGCTGGATTGAGCAAGTTCAAAGGGAATCGCCAGGTTTTGGGGCGCAAAGTCGCGCTCGAGGACTTGAGTAACAACCTGCTGCCCGTCGATAGCGACGCGCAGTTCAGCCGGAGCTTCATTCTCTGGGCGCCCGGCATGCAGCCTGGCACGCAGGCACAGGCCGCCAGCAGCTTCATCCTCGGAGGGCTTGGGCAGCACCACGCGCGATTGCGCTCCGGTCCAGCGGAATGGGTTGCCCTGCTCGTTGGCCTCGGTGGAGTAAAAGCCCGCGCGCAGGTACCCGTAACCGCCGGCACCCATTGGCGCTGCCAACGGCAACTGAGCCTGCTCTGACGGCGATGCTGGTTCCAGACGGTAGACATCCAACGCGATGCGCATGCGGGTAACGTCACTTGCGGTTGGGAGCGCGCCCCAGACCTCACGCAACACCGGCACATCCAGCATCGTGATCCCTTGGCTGATAAACCGCCATTCGGGCGGAAACCACTGCAAGTTACCGTTGGTGGTGATCAAATACACGGAGCGCTGCTCTTGCTGCGCAGCGCGCACGATCTGATCCAACAAGGCAGCATCCACACTACCCGATAAGCCGGTCTGGATGATAACCGTGGGGTAGCCAAAAAAGAGCTCAAAGGCAGGTGCCAATCCGCGCGCAGAAAAGCCATTATCCAACAATACGACTGCGCCTTTGGGGAGCGTCTCGGCAAAAGCCTGCATCTGATCAGCAAGGCCATGCCGTTCAGCGTGCCGCCAGATGGGCTGGCTGCGCATCGCGATGGCACCGACCTGCAGCGGGGTCACCAGCAGAAAAAGCGCCGCCAGGATGCTGACTGCCAGCGGGCGCCCAACACGCCAGCGGCTGCGATCAAATGCCCGCCCGACCAGGCTACCCAGGAATACTGCCGTTGAAACAGCAAGAACCGGTAGAATGATTAGCACAAGGCGCCGGGAAGCCCAGGGGTGGGTAGGCGTAACGCGGCTGTTGAGGGCGTATATTATCATAAATGCGATCGCCATCGCCAAGAGCGGCACGACCTCGGAGGTTGTGCGCTTGCGCTGCTCGCACCAGAGGAGCCAGATTGCCCCCGCCACACCGAACAAGAGGCCGGTAGGGGTCCAATAGCTAGCCAACCAGCCAATAAAATGCCCCATGGTAGGGTCGATTACAAGCCTAATGAAGGCACCGAGTGCCCACAGCAGCCACACCCCAGCCAACACCAGCGGTATGCGTTGATATATCCCCAGCCACAGCGACCGGATGCGGTCGCACCAGCGCGCATGGTAGCGGTAAACCAGTGCTGCAGCGCCCAGTAACAGAAGTACCGCCACAACCAGCAGTTGTGCCGTGCGCGGCATGATCGCCAGCAGGCTGCGGGTAAAGATATAATAGCGCGCATGCCCCAGGCTGATGACCCCGCCCAACACCGTCCCTGCCAGGAGGACAGCCAGCCAGCGCCGGCGCAGGGCGGCATCCAGAGCGTTGTCTCTGTGCCAGGCCAGGAGCATCAACGGCACTAGCAGCGCCAGAAATATGATGCCTTCAAAGCGCAGGACCATCATGGCAGCGCAAGCCCATGCGCTCAGATAGAGCTGAAGCGTATTTTTGCTCTGGCGTGCGGTAACGGCGAAATAAATACCGCTCAGCAGCAGGGCTTGGGCATAGATTTCAGACGCGCTCAGGCGTGCAAACCAAAGCTGTGGAAAACTAATCATCAAGAGCGCCGCCCCGAACAAGCCCGGGAGCCAGCCGAACAGGCGCTTGCTAACGGCATAGAGCGCCACCAGGGCAGTAAGCGCCATAAAGGGAGTAGCATAAGTGCCGTTCCGACTGCCAAACAGGACGGCACTGAGGCCGATCCACACTTTGGGCAACGGCAGAAAACCAATTTCGATCTGCTGGGTGCCCAGGTGCCATTGGTAGAACGGCCCAGGGAAGCGGTTAACGGTGCTGGTCGTCTCCAAATAGTTAAACTGACGGCTAAAAATAGAGGGCAGCACGATACGGATCTCAGAGGGCAGGTTGGCGCTCTCAGGGGTCTCCTGGATGGCTTGCCAGGGTGCCCAGAAGGGATCCGAGTGCGCCCACAGGGTACCCTCCTGGGCCAACCAGATGCCGCCGACCGCATACACACCCGGGTCGCCATCAATATAGTACCCGTCGACCGGCCGGTTATAGAGCCACCCGGCCACGACCAGCAGCACCGCCAGGGCGATCTGCGCGCCAAGCGGCGTGCGCGGTGCGGCGGGCGCTGACTCCTCGTGCTGGGACTGTCTGCGCCACTTGTAAACCCGATACCCCACAAGTACCGCCAGCAGGAGGGCAAATACCCACCAGCGGAACAGGCCGATGCTGGCCAGGATCACACCCACCCACGAGATCACCGTCACGCCCGACAGCCAATACTGGATCGCACGCTCGTCCAAGCTCTCATGGGTCGCGCCGGCACGGCGGCCTAGTACCAGCCAGCCGACCAGGATACTGTCCAGTATCATCACGGGCAGCATGAGATAGTGCAGGATTGCTTGTGGGATCAGCTGAGCAAACATGGCGTTACCCCCCCTGCTGCTCGGGCAGCAGGCTCAGGATAGCCCGCGCGATAGGTTCCAGCATAGTATCGCTCATCCTGGCCGCCCCCATCTGGCCCAAAGCAGCCCCCGCCAGGCGCGCCAGTTTGACGCGGCGGCGCTGCTGGGCGGATTGATCGTCCGGTAAAAGTCGGTTGGTTGCATCTCTGCGTTGTGACATTGCCTTGCCTAACCTTCCAACAGGCGGTGGAGGGTGGCATCCCATGTGATGCTGGCAACCCTTGCGCGTGCATTCATGCCCCAACGGGCGTTCAAATCCCGGTCGTAAAATAGCTGGTCGATGCGTTCGGCCAGCTGGTGCGGATCAGCCGGGTTGACTACCACACCGGTGATGCCATCCTCGACGAACTCGAGCACCCCGCCGCTATCGCCAGCCGTTAAAACGGGCTTGGATGACTTCATCGCCTCGATGGTGGTGAGCCCATAATCCTCATCGACGGGCGCGTAATAGAGCGCCAGGGCGTTGGCGTACAAACCGATCATCTCGTCATCGGGCACATAGCCTTTAAAGACAACCTTGTCCGCCGCACCCACCTCGCGCGCCAACTGCTGGAGCCGCGCCAGGTCTTTGCCGCGCCCCACGATCCAGGCCTGTGCACCGCTGCGGGTCAAGCCCATGGCACGCACCAGCAGGTCGATGCGCTTGAGCGGATCTAGGCGCGAAACCGATAGTACGTAATCGCCATAGGCGGCGTGAGCATAGCGCTCTTCGTTGGCTGGCGGCGGATAGAGCACCTCAGCGCTCAGCTGGCTCCAGTGTGCCAGACGTTTGGCCACATTGCCCGAAATCGCCAACAGGCGCTCGGATTCGCCCAGGGTCTGGCGGTCGATCGCCATGACCGTATCGCGCAGTTCAGTATCATCGGGCGAGTCACTCAGGATGCCATACGGAGTACCGAACAGGTCGTAAACCTGGCGGAACTGCTGCACCAGCCAAGTGATTTTGTGGGGATGATCGACCGCAAAAGACGGGAATTTGAGGCAGATCACGCGGTCGATCGGTTGCCCCTCAGCTTCCCTGAGGTTGAGCAGGCGCCACGCTAGGTATCCCTTTAGGATCTCGTCTTTGTCATAGTGCAGATAGGGGATGTTGACCAGCGCCACAGCGTGCCCGGCAGTGCGCAGGCGTGCCGCCAACGACTCGGCCAGGATCTCGGCACCGCCATACTCAAAGGGCACCTGAGCGTTGCAGACCGCAATGCGCAGCTTGTCCATCCTAACTCGGCTGGTAGGAAAAGAGGGCGAGGCTGCCGGCTTGCGCAGGATCTCCCGCAAGACTGGACAGGCTGTCAGCTGGCAGTGCCCGCAGGTAGCGCACTTGTGCGGGGTTCAAACCGAGTGTCTCACACAGAGCTGCCACCAGCCGCACTGGCTGCACCGCCGGATGCTCACCCATAGTTGCCTCGCTCAGGTGCAGCAGAAGCAACCCACCGGGGGCCAGGACCTGAGCGGCAGCGTTGATCAGGCGAGCCAGCTCGGTCAGCGACAGCTGGCCGCTATCCGCCAGCACCACCCCTTTTACGGCACCGCGGTTCAGGGTTTTGAGCTGATCCAGGCCCTGAACCAGGTCATAAGTCTGTAGATCACCTTTGGCAGTCACCAGCACAAGCGTCTCGCTGGCGTCGGAATCGGGCACAGTGGGCACGGCATTGCCCACCAGAGGCGAGAGCAAGTCGCTGCAGCGCGCCCAAAACTCGGGCAATGTGGGGGGCTGGCTGGCAGAGTCACTTGGCGCCTGCAGCGAGGCGGTACTGGCGGTCTCCAGCTGCTCAAGGCGGCTTTCCAGGCGCTGCTGGTTTTGCTCGAGGGTCAGGATATACTCGCTGGCGACGCGGTTATAGTCGTTTTGCTGATCGACAATAGGGTTGATATACCAGCGCAGCAGCCGGCGGACGATCTTTTTGGTATAAGCAGCCAGCTTGGCCACCAGCCCTTTGGGCATTGTGGGCCATCCGATCGGCAAGTGCGGATTCACACGCCCATAACGCTCCAGGCGCGAAGCCATCTTTGGCTGAAACGCTTCTCCGACAAGCTGCGAGAGCTCATGCTGGTGGATAAGCTCGTCCTTGAGGGCATCGATTACATCCTGCAGGTTGTCGTGTGGCGATCTCGCCATATTGCGTGCTCCGCGCCGGATTAACGACCAAGCAGTCGCTGACACACCCAGGCGCCTGAAGATGGCTGTACTATAGACCAAAAACACAGCCCGGCAAATGCTCAGGCACGGAAAAACCCTCACGCCCTTCCCCGCCTGACGCTATAATGAACGTGCCGCCCTGTGCGCTTGGATCAGGGCAGCAGGCATCCTGTGATGCGGTACAGGAGTTGGGATGGTCAAGATTGCTTTGATCGGTGCCGGCAGGCGGTGCCAAGATCGTCGCACTCCTGTCCATAAATCGCCAGGCCGGCGCTCTCGAGCCTGGTTACCTCGGTATCGGGCGGAAACAGCGCGGCGATTTGTTCAGCGCTTGCCGTGAACAGGACCCAGTACGGTTGCTGCCCACGCTAATACCCAGTTTTAGCATGTCGTTTATCCCCTGATGAACTGGCAGCAGGCGAACCCGCGCGCCGAATAGTTATATTGATTGCTCCGAATCGCAGCCTGTCCGGAAACTCTGAGCCGGGTTTACGGCTCGCTGTATCCGGAAAATGATTTGATGAAACCCCTGGATTGCTTACAATCTAAAAGAACCCAACGAACAGAGGCTGGTGTGGATCCGCAACTGTCTATCATCTATGAGGGTTTCGCGATTGAGCGCGGCAGCTGGCGCCGCAACCCAGGCCGCGCCCGCCTGACAGAGCATATCTCGCGCATCGAACGTTCACAGCGCGACAAGCTGGCGCTGGTGATCGATGTGATCTCGGAAAGCGCGGTGCCCTCGATCGTCTACGACCGGCTTTTTGCAGCCTTTTCCAGTGCCTTTGCGCGCTCCGAAGGTGACTTGAGCGCGGCGCTCGAGGCCGGCTACGATGGCGCTAACGCCCTGGTGCTCGACATGAATTCGCGCGCCGACGAAGCTCACCAGCTGCTGGTAGGCTTGCAGGCCGCCGTGATACACGAGGGTTGGCTCTATATCGCCCAGGCTGGGCCGGTCGTTTCGGTGCACTGGCATCACGGCAAGCTGAGTATCGAGCCGCCCGATTCGCCCTGGCTGTATGCGGATGGCGTCAACCCTTCCAACGAGACGCGTGACCTAGCATTGGGCGAGACCCAGCAGGTCTCGCCGCGATATAACCGCCTGCACCTGTCGCCCGGGGACGCCCTGCTCCTGTGCAACACCGCCGTGGTAGCCGCGCTGAGCGACGACGAGCTCTTGCAGATCATGGCCGCCAGCCACGAAGACGCCCTGCCGGCTTTATTGGGCCCCAGACTGCACCAGGTTGAGGCGGTTGGCATGATGCTGACCGTCGCTCCGGGGCCGGAGACGATCGCCTTCCCCGAGCCAGCACCAGTAGCCATCCTGCCGCCGCCCGAGAGCGCCGAGTTGCAGGCCGTGGTTAAGGACGAACCGGAGGAGCCTGTTGAACCGCCGCCCCGCGCGCCTGCACCGCCAGTGCATCAGTTGGGCAGTGCTGTGCTGCTGATAACTGCCGCAGCTATCCCGCTGGTGCTGATGATCATGGTTATCTTTGCCAGAGTGCAGTACGACGCCCTGCGCCGGCGCGAGTTCAACGAGTTGCGTTCGACCGCTCAGCAGCAATATCAGGCTGCTCTCGAGATTAACGACACCCTCGCCCAGCGGCGCGCCATGAACGAAGCCCTGGCACGCACCGAAGAAGGCCTGCTGGCGATGCCCAGGGATGAGGAATTGCTAGCCCTGCAGCAGCGCATCATCAACCGGCTCGACCAGATCAATGCCGTCTCGCGGCTTTATCGCATGACCAAACTGCTGGATCTGGACGACCCGGGCATGTCGGCAGCTACCTCGCGTATCAGCGTGTCGGGCAGTAACCTCTTTTTGCTCAACCGCGGCAGCAACCGCGTCTATCATCTGCGCCTCGACCAGGCTGGCGAGCAGCTCCAGCCGCTGGATGCCAACTCTCTGGTGATCCAGCCCGGCCAGCAGCTTGGCGGGGTCAGCATCAGCCACCTGGTGGATGCCGTCTGGATGGACGCGGACGCCTTTGTGCGCAAAGCCCAGCTGATGGTACTGGAGCGCTCTGGCTCGCTTCTGGCCTACGATCCCGAGATCGGCGTGCAGGGCATCAGCATCATGCCGGTGGGCAACTCTGACCAATGGCTCGGTCCGCAGTCGATCGGAAAATATGACGGCAACATCTATATCCTAGATCCGCTGCAAAGCCGCATCCTGAAATACGTGCCCGTCGAAGGCGCCTACACCCTCCCGCCGATCGACTACATTGACCCAATGCTGGGCATTGACCTGACGGGCGCAGTGGATATGGCGATCGACGGCAACATCTATGTGCTCTATGTCAACGGTCAGATTTTAAAATTCCTCGAGGGCGTACCGCAGCCTTTTACCATGGAAGGGCTGCCGGCCGAGATGACCAGCCCGCTGCAGCTGTGCGTCACGCCGGACGAATCGACTGAAAAACGGGGCTATGTGTATGTGGCCGACCCGGGCAGCCGTCGCATCCTGCAGTTCGACAAGCAGGGCAACTATATCCGCCAGTTCATGGCCAACCCGGATGCCGACCTGCTCGGTGACCTGCAGGCCTTTTACGTGGACGAGCCCAGCGGGCGGCTCTTTATCGCCGCCGACGACGTCATCTGGCTGACCACCCTGCCGCCGCGCAGCTATTGAAGCACGCATGACACGCATCCTGGGCATCGAAACCTCGTGTGACGAGACCGCGGCTGCCGTGGTCGAAGACGGCCGCGTGTTGCTCTCGAACGTGGTGGCGTCGCAGATCAGCCTGCACCAGCAATACGGTGGGGTCTTTCCCGAGATCGCCTCACGTCAGCACATACTCTCGATCGACACCGTCATCCGCCAGGCACTCGAGCAAGCCGATATTACCCTCGACGAGATTGATGCTATCGCCGTCGTCCACGGACCGGGCCTCGCGGGCGCGCTGCTGGTAGGGCTCAATACGGCAAAGGCTCTGGCGTATGCCGCCAACAAGCCGCTGCTAGGGATCAACCACCTCGAGGCGCACGTCTATGCCAACTGGCTGCTCTCGCCAGGCACCCCCAGTCTGCTTGAACCATGGTTTCCGCTGGTGTGCCTGGTGGTCTCGGGCGGACACACCGACCTGATCCTGATGGAAGGATATCACCGCTACCAGCTGCTGGGGCACACCATTGACGATGCCGCCGGAGAAGCGTTCGACAAGGTCGCGCGCCTGCTGGGACTTGGATACCCCGGCGGACCCGTCATCCAGCGCACTGCCGAGGGTGGCAACCCGCAGGCCTTTCACTTTCCGCGCGGCCAGGTCGATAATCCCTACGACTTTTCATTTTCGGGGCTCAAAACGGCTGTCCTGCGCCAGGTGCAAGCCCTGCGGCGTGCCGCCGGTCAGCAGGTCGAGGAGCATGGCGAAAAGCTGGTGGATGCTGCCTCGGCTGCCGCGCAGGTAGAGCTGCCGCTTGCTGATCTGACGGCCAGTTTCCAATCCGCCGTGGTCGACGCCCTGGTAAGTAAAACCGCTGCTGCTGCTCAAGCCTATGGCGCCCAACTGGTGCTGTTGGCGGGCGGAGTGGCCGCCAACAAGCTGCTGCGTATGGAAATGACCCGCCGAATGGATGTTGAAGTGCGCTTCCCGCCGATCAGTTTTTGCACCGATAACGCCGCCATGGTGGCTGCTGCCGGCCATTACCGCTATATCGCGGGGCTGCGTTCAGGCCTCGACCTGGACGTCGACCCAAGCCTGCAGCTGGTGAGCGCCGAGGTCTTGGCATGAGCTCCCCCAACGAGGTCTACGCCCTGATTAAGCGCGTGCCGGCGGGCAAAGTCATCACCTATGGGCAGATCGCGCGCGCCCTGGCCAACCCACGGGCAGCCCGCGCGGTGGGCTGGGCGATGGCTGCCTGTCCGCCAGAAGTGCCCTGGCAGCGCGTGCCCAACGCACGGGGCGGCATCAGCCAGCGCAGTCTGCGCGACCACGAAAGCCTGCAACGAGAGCTGCTGGCACGCGAGGGTGTCTGTCCGGATGCCTCCGGCTGTTATGACCTGGCGCGCTACGGCTGGAGGGGGTAATCATGACCGACCCGCGTGAAGCCCTGCAACGCCTGCCGGCGGTCGATCGGACCTTGCAAACACCCGAGGCGGCCGAGCTGACGGACCGCTACGGGCATGCCTGGGTAGTGGCGGCCATCCGTGAGGAACTGGATGAACAACGCGCGCGTATTCGAGCCGGTGAACCCTCCATCGACCTGAGCGAGTTGGTCGGGCGGGTACGCCAGCGTCTGGCAGAACAGGGCACGCCCAGCCTGCAGGGCGTGATCAACGCCAGCGGCGTGATCGTGCACACCAACCTGGGGCGCGCACCGCTCTCGACAGCAGCCGCAACGGCGGCGGCAGAGATTGCGGCGGGCTATTCGAACCTAGAGTACGACCTCCCCGCGGGCAAACGCGGCTCGCGTTATGTGCACGCCCGTGAGCTCCTGACGCGCCTGACGGGTGCGGAAGCAGCCCTGCTGGTCAACAACAACGCCGCGGCAGTCTTGCTGGCGTTGGCGGGCCTGGCGGCCGGGCGCGAGGTGATCATCTCGCGCGGTCAGTTGGTTGAGATCGGCGGCGGGTTTCGCATCCCCGACGTGCTGGCGGCCTCGGGCGCGCAGCTGGTGGAGGTGGGCACTACCAACCGCACCTATGCTGCTGACTATGAACGCGCCATCACCCCCGATACCGCCCTGATTTTACGGGTGCACCAGAGCAACTTTCGCCAGCAGGGATTTGTGCATCAGGCGGAATTAGCCGAACTGGCTGAGCTCGCTCACGCCCACGGCCTCGTACTGGTGGATGACCTCGGCAGCGGGACGCTTCTGGATACTGCCCCCTATGGCCTAGTGCACGAGCCCACTGTACAGGAAAGCCTCGCGGCTGGCGCCGACTTGGTGACATTTTCGGGCGACAAACTGCTGGGCGGACCGCAGGCCGGCATCCTGGTGGGCAAGGCTGAGCTGATTGCCCGCCTCGAGCATAATCCGCTCACGCGCGCGCTGCGGGTCGACAAAATGGCGATCGCTGCCATGCAGGCAACGTTGCTGCATTATGTGCGGGGTGAGGCAGAGCGCAAGATCCCTGTGTGGCGCATGCTGGCTGCCAGCGCCGTTGAGCTGGAGGCGCGTTCTGAACGTCTCGCTTCTAGCGTGGGGGCGGCTGGGTGGCAACTGCGTGAGGGCCGCTCGATGATCGGCGGCGGCGCGCTGCCCGAAGAGAGCCTGCCGACCAGGCTCCTGGTATGGCCGTATGCTAACCCGCAGGTGCTGGCAGAGCGCCTGCGCGCCGGCAGCCCGACAGTGCTGGCGCGCGTCGAAGATGGCGCTCTGGTGCTGGACCTGCGCACTGTGCTCCCCGAACAGGAAAGCGCCCTGGCCGATCGCCTGCGGGCGCTCCTGGGTTAAGCGGGGGCGCTGATCAGGTCTTTTGCACCTCGAGGTTGGCGCCGCAGTTGGGGCATTTGCGCAGATCCGAGCGCACCGGCAGCTTGGTGGTACAGTAAGGACACACCTTTTCGGCAATGCTCAGACGCAAGCCGCTGACGACGTATACCGTGCGGTCCTCTCGGTCTTCGCGCTGAGCCGACCCCTCGCGAACCAGGCCTTCAAGCGTCTGGGCAGCCAGCTGCTGCGGGATCTTGAACTCGGCACGCAGCTGCGCGGCGGTTACTTCGCCGCCCAGACGCTGTGCCAGGTTGATAGCTCCCGTGCGCAGCGCCTCGGGGGTAATCTCGGCTAGCCGGCGCAACCGGCGCAGGCCAAAGATCAGCAAAAACAATCCGATGGCACCCAGTGCCAGAGCCACCCACAAGCGGCTGGGACTCTGGCTGGCGGCGATCAGAAAGAGCACCCCCAGAGTGAGGAATGGGATCGCTAGCAGGACGGCTAAGATGGCGGGCAGTTTTCTCATATTCTTCCCCTTGTTCCGGTTTACTTCCAGGCTTCCGTCGCTTTATTGAGCGCCACGCCCATGTTCTCGAAAAACGCCTTGATAATGTCATCGTTGAGACGGTCAGAAAAGTAGACCTTGACAATCTGGCTGAACTCGAGCGGGTTGGCGCCCAGGTACACTTCGTCCTTGACCGCACCTGTCAGCGGCTTCCAGGTCTCGGCCACGTTGACAACCCACTGCGGGATGGCCAACTTGACCTCTGAGAGATTGTAGCGGTTTTGCTCCTCGACCACGCCGGCCACTGATTTGGCAAAGCGTTCCATGCCCTGCGCAATGCCCTTGGTGAGGCCAAGCGCTTCAGCTACAGACCGCAAGCCCTCCTCGTAGTTGGTGCGCACCTGGTTGCGGCGTGCCAGATCATCGAGGGCAGTGCCCAGCTCGCCGGCCACCCCGGATGGGCCGTCCAGGTTGGTGAGCACGTTGGTGATGCCCTGCTGCTGGGCTAACCCGTCCAGGTTAGCCTGTACAAAGTCGCGCCGTGCCTGAGCCTCAGCCTTGGCAATGCCCTGCTCTTCCCACTGCTTGCGCAGCTCAGACTGATGATCAGCGGTCTCAGTGAGCTGTTGCTGCCAGGTATTACGCGTGTTCTGCAACCTGTCTTGCAGCTGCTGGCGCTTCTTCAGGAGTTTGTTTTGCTGGCTTTTCAGGCTGCTAATTTTAAAGGCGTTGAACAATCCGCCCAAGCCGCGGCGCAGGCTCTCGATCTGCTCATACAAAGCGGCATAGGCATCCTGTGTAGCCGCCAACTGCTGCTTGAGCTTTTCTTCCGCGTCGTTGAGCTGCGGATTACTGGTCTGGAGCTGGTCTCTGGCCTGCTGGGCGCGCGCCAGGAGTTGGTCGCTCTCGGCCTGCATCTGTGGGATTTTCTGCTCCAGCTCTGCGAGCTCCTGCTCGAGTTTGGCGTGCTCAATCCGTTCAGCATCATCGATCTTGATGCGCAAAGCATCCGGCAGCTCACGCCGCTCCGTCAGCACCCTCGGGAAGCAATAGGCAAACTGCTTTTGCCAATCCTCGAGCTCGCGCTTGAAGATGTCGTTGAACTGCTTTTGGATCTCTTCGGTCTCGCGAAACGCCGCCTTCATCTCGGCCACTTTATCTCGCAGGTATTTATGAAACTGGGTCAGGGTGAGATGATAGACCTTGTTCGGATCGCTCATGAGCGCCTCCTCAGTACCAAACCAACTAGAGCCCCACTCCGCGTGTACCGGCATGCAGACGCTTGCGCACCCGCCAACCGAGCGCATGCAGGCGCGAACCGCCGGGGGCTACTGCTGCCAGCTCCTCAAAGCTGCCGCGTTCATCCCAGTAGAGCGGACATGCGCCGCAACAGATGTCGCGGATCTGGCAGCGCTGGCAATCAGGCGGGATAAACTCTTTACGGCGCCAGTAGAGCGCGGTGCGGCTGTGCCAGACGGCCTCAAAACCGTCGTGCAGCAGGTCGCCGATGCCATCCTCAAAGCTGGAACAGGGCAGCAGCTCGCCGGCCGGATTAACGGAAATCAGACCATCCACGCAGGCGCACGATTTAGCGCCCAAACCAGCTTGCACCGGGTTGAACAGGCAATAGGGCACCGGCGAATACCACACCAGCCGCACGCCCCGCTCCTTGGCGCGCGCCTGCACGGCCAGGATGTGCTCGCCGATGCTGCTGTAGCGGATGTCATCCTGGGCATGGTCAAGTGCTGTGCCGGTACGGATCACCATGTTCATCGAAAAGTACTCGGATTTCAGCTCTTGTGCGATGAAATCGACCAGCTCGAGCAGGTGGTCGCGGTTGCCGCCGCACACCGTGGTGTTGGTGTGGGTATGGATACCGACCGCGCGCAAGTTGTGCACCGCCGCCACCGTCTTGACGAACGCTCCAAGATGCTGGGTGATGGCATCGTGCACCTCCGCAGTCGCCCCCTCGAGGCTCACCTGGGCGGAATCCAGTCCTGCCTCTTTGAGCCTGGCGACGTAGGCTGGGTCGGCACAGGCCAAACCATTGGTGATCAGGTTGACGCGCATGCCCTTGGCTTTGGCATAAGCCACCAGCTCGGGCAGATCTTCGCGCAGGGTCGGTTCGCCGCCGGTGAACGAGACAGTCGGGCAATGCGCCTCGTCATAGAGCCGATCGATCACCAGCATGACCTCGGCGGTATCCATCTCGGGTACCTTGCGGCCGCGCTTGGGGGCGTCCGCATAGCAAAACGTACAGCGATTCTGGCAGCGATAGGTCAGCGCGATCTCGGAGAGCACCGGCAACTCGCGCTTGTGGCTGCCAAAGGTCGTCTGGCGCACTTTGGGCGCCCCGCATACGTCGTCATTCAGGAGCGCCGCCACGCTGTACAGGAGCTCTTTCAGGTCAGTACGCACCCGCTCCGGCTCTGCGTGATAGGTTTCACTGATCTCGCTCACCAGTTGCTCGATGCTGGGCGCATCAGGCGCATACAATCGGTCAAGCATCAGGGTCGCCATCGGGTTGAGGTGATGGATGCGGTTGGGGCGCAGGATGATCAGGCCATCCTGCGGACGGATATAGATATAGGCACGCGTAGATTCAACCAGCTCGCTGGCAAAGCGCTGCAGGTCGAACCCCTGCTGGGTCGTGGTCGAGGTCATGGTCATCAGACGCTGCTCACACAGGCACTGTGGCAGGCGCTGTGGCAGGCGCTGTGGCACACGCAGGCACTGTGGCAGGCGCTGTGACAGGCATCGTGCACGCAGGCCGAGTGGCAGGCGTCGTGCACGCAAGCCGAGTGACAGGCGCTGTGGCAGGCACTATGGCAGGCGTCATAGCCGGCCACTTCGCCCGTACCGCCGCCAAAGAGCTGGCTGATGGTGGACTCGACAGAGGCCACCGTACCGCTGACGGTCTTTTCAATGCTCGAGGTGACGTTCTGCGCCAGCGATTCAAAGGGCGCTATGGCCGTGCCGGCGCCGCGCTCGAGCGGCGAGGGAATGTGCGGGCCGCCGCCACTGCTGCTGCTCATCGGGCGGTTCGCAAGGATCACCCAAGGAGCATAGTCGGGCAGCGGGGCGTTGGCCGGCCGCAGGGTCGACTCGCGCTGCCAGTCTTCCCAGGCAGTATCGATGCGCCGGCGATAGGTCTCGCGGGTGGCCGCCGGGTCGGCGTTCCACATCTTGGGCTGCACCGCCGATGCCACCGCGCTGAGCACCGCACTGATACCCGCCTTGTCGAGCGTGCCGTCTTCCTGCACACCGCTGACCAGTACGCGCTCGTACTCGGCCATCTCGGCATCGGGTTTCAGGATCTCGAGCTGCAGCGGCATATGGTTGACGATGTTGACAATGCCGCGCTGTTCGAGCCCCAGCACGATCAGCGAAATGGTCTTGGCTGTGTTACCCATCAGGAAAGCGGCCTCGATGGCGTTCAGATCCGGCACTACCCCGGGCGTCTGAAAGGTCTCGATCTCGATTTCGGGCGAGGCGTATTCTTCAAGCTTGGGCTTGGGCTTTTTCAGGAGCGTGATCACCAGCAAGACCAGCACCAGCACGGTGATCGGCACGCCCACGCAGCAGACTGTGCCGAGGGCTTCCGGATCGCGCAGGACGCCGATCAGGCTGGTATCTGAGGGGGTGGCTGTATTGAGCGGGATAGGCGTCTCTTTGGTGGTGCTGATCAGCGATGCCGGCAGATAAAAGCGCGGGATCATCTCTTCCTGCGGAGCCAGGTTATCTTTGCGCACCAGGAACGACAGCCATACCTTGCCGGTGGTCTCATCGGGAGTGGGAAAGAAGACCCAGCGGTCAAAGCTCTCGGGGTCAACGGTGATGATGCCGCTGCCATCCACCAGCTCATCCGTCACCTGTTCGGGCGTCGTCACATCGGCGGACAGCTCAAACGGCAGAATATAGGTGATCTCCTGGCGCTGGATCGGCAGGCTCCAAGCAAAGGGAGCCCAGCCGATCGCCACCAGGTCCTGGCCCTGATAGCTGGTGGGATCAAACACCGACCGGTCGATAGTATAGTGAATCAGCACCTTGTAATGCTGGTTGCGCTGCGTGCGAATATCAAAGTTCAGCTGGTAGTAGGGCGCAGAACCGCTCAGATTGCCGCCGAACGGGCCATCCGGGCCTTCGCCGGATACCTCGACAATCACTGCATCCGATTCAAAGGGACCTACCGCGCGAAAGCGGTTGCGGCCGTCTTCGTGTTCGGTAAAGGTGAGTGTGTATTTAACGTCCAGCCGCCCATCCGCCAGCACCACCACGTAGGATTCGACGAGGTCGAGCGTGACTGGATCAGCCGCCAGGCTCACTATCGGCACCTGGAGCATCAGCAGCACAAGCACTGCAAGCACAACGCGTGCGATTCGACGCATTTTTACCTCCTCAGCCGCGAGCAGACAGGCGCTGCTGCATCACTCGAACCATGTACACCGGTAACCTCGCCATGCGCCGCCAGCGCCAGGGTTGGCGCACCAGACGGAACAACCATTCTGCGCCGATGCGACGCATCCACTTGGGGGCTCGCGGCGCAATGCCGGCGATAAAATCCAGCGTACCGCCCACCCCCATACAGACCGGCACCGGCAGTGCCGCGCGGTTGCGGCTAATCCACAGATCCTGCGCCGGTGCGCCATAGGCTACAAAGAGCATGTCGGGCGCAGTTGCGCGGATACGCGCTGTGATCTCGTCCTGCTCCTCGACCCTGGGCGACCCGGAATAGGTGCCGGCAATCCGCAAACCCGGATATGCGGCCTGCAGGCGCTGTGCCGCCTGATCAGCCACGCCCGGTGCTGCCCCTAGTAAGTATAGACTGAACCCCCGCTGCGACGCCAATTGTGCCAAGAGCGGCACCGTGTCGGCGCCCGTCACACGCTCACGGATCCTTCCGCCCAGTAAACGTGCTGCCCATACCAGGCCGGCGCCATCCGGCAGGGCACAGTCGCTGGCATTGATCGTGCGGCGAAACTCGTCGTTGTCCTGGGCGGTTATTACAAATTCCGGGTTAACCGTCACCAGGTGGTGATGCCCGCCCTCGGCGATGAATTGTTCGCAACAAGCGAGCGTCTCGGCGATGGTGATGTCGTCAACACGCACCCCCAGAATCTCGATCGAGCGCCTAGCCATCCTCACCTCCCTGCCGCACATTCCAGGGCGGCTAGTACTGATGCGGCACAAGCATGCCAGGTGAACTGACTGGCGCGCTGATAGCCGCGCTGGCGCAGTTGCTCCGCCAAGACGGTATCCTGTACCACGTTGGCCAACGCCTCAGCCCAACCGACGGTGTCATCAGGATCGACCAGGATGGTAGCATCGCCAGCGACCTCTGGCAGGGAGGAGGCATCCGAGCAGATCACCGGCGTGCCGCAGGCCATGGCTTCCAGCACCGGCAGCCCAAAGCCCTCGTAAAAGCTGGGCAGCGCAAAGGCGCGCGCTCCGCTCAGCAAGGCCGGCAAATCGGTCTCGTTTGCATATCCTGGTAACTTTACGCGCGAGTAGACGCCCTGGTTGCGGGCGATTTCGGCCAGATCCTGCGGCAACCAACCCTGCCGACCGGCTAACACGAGGTTGAGCTGGGCGGGCAGATCCAGCGCATGCGCCGCCAAGGCAAAGGCACGGATCAGCCCGGGCAGGTTCTTGCGCGGCTGCAGCGACCCGAGGTAGAGGATATAGTCGCTGCCGGTGTCATACTGGGCCTGTACCCTGGCCAGAGCTTGCGGGTCGTCTGTCCGCCGGATCGGGCTGCCCGCCGGATACGCCACCACCACCTTGTCCGCCGGTGTGCCGTAAAAGTGCGCCAGGTCGCGCCTAGTCGCGTGCGAATCTGCCACCACCATACGCGCGCTGCGGACGTTGTGGCGTGTCGACCAATCCAAGTAGGCGCGCTGCAGCGCAGGATGGGCCTGCGGGTAGTGACGGTAACCGACGTCATGAACGGTGACGACGCTGGCTCCGCGGTATCCCAGAGGAATAACATGTGCGGGGACAAACAACACGTCGGGCGGATCACGGCGCAGTTCGGCGCCGAGCGTAAAGTGCGTCCATAACCGCCGACTCGGCAGCACCCGTGCTATGACACGCTCATTGAAAGCAAAGAGATCTGCGGCCGGCGGCTGGTTAAAGTAGAGGGTGTAGTGATGCTGCGGCGCCAGCTCCAGCAGCGCACGCACCAGATAAAGGGTATAGTTCTCGGTGCCGGTGCGCTGGATAGCGGTGCTGCGACTAGCATCGATTCCGATTCTCATGCTGGTACCCCGCTGTGCCACACAGCAGTTGCGCTGGCTTTCAGCAGGGCGCGTTCGATATCAATAATAGCCTCAGGGGGTGCCAGGGCGATGATGCAGCCGCCCATGCCCCCGCCGGAGAGCTTGGCGCCCCACGCGCCCGCCCCTATAGCGGCTTTGATGAGCGCCTCAAGGCGCGGGTGCGAGACGCCCAGTTCCTGCAGCAGCAGCTGGTTAGTGACCATAGCACTGGCCAGGGTATGCCAGTCGCCCTTGTGCCATGCTGCCAATCCAGAGCTGGCGACGCGACCAATGGCGTTCAAGGTCCTGCCTATCTCTTGGGGTTGTGACGCAAGGCACTCGCGCACGGCGGCCACCGCCGTATGGGTTTGCGAGGCGATCCCGCTGGAAGCGATGATCATACAGGGTGCTGGCAGACCGTCGAGCAGCTTGATCGGCTGGCCGCGCTCGTAATAAATCGCCCGTTCGTAAGCGATGACGGTGTTATCGATACCGCTGGGGGTGCCATGGTGCACCACCTCGGCGGCATAAGCGGCCTGCGAGACGGCTTCGGGCGGCAGCTCGGTATCGTACCAGGCTGCCATCGCGCGCACCAGCGCCACCGCCGTGGCTGCGCCACTGCCCAAACCACTGGCCAGAGGGATGTCGGAGGTGATCAGGAATTCCGCTTCCGGCAGTGGGCGCCGGAGCACCAGCATGGTTTGCTCAAGAGCTGTTCGGATAGCGCGCGCGGTCAGGTCGGCAGGTACAGACGCCAGATCGCCGAACACAAAACGGCGCCCGAGTTCGCGTGATTCGACCACCAGGGCTTTCGAGCCGGGTTGCGGTGTGATCTGCACCCTGGTACGCAGCTGGGGAAACGGCACTGCCAGGGCCGGCTCGCCATAGACTACGGCGTGTTCGCCAAGCAAAATGGCCTTGGCGCAGGCGCTGACAGTTTGGGTAGCAGGATGTGCTGACATACCTCGATGATACACGTATCCGCGTAGTTTGTCAGCGCGAGTGTACTAGACGCGCAATACGGTGCGAAAGCCTCGCACGCCATAGTACGAGTCGGCGTCATTGTGGTAGATACAGACCTGATCGCAGCGCCGGTCGCCAAGGATAGCACCGCCCAAACGGCGGATCACCTGCGGCGTCTTGAGCCAGCTGGAGGTCTTGAGGTCGTATTCACCCGCAGCCTGCAGGGCGTGGTACTGCGCCTCGTCCATCAGCTCAGTGCTTGGCAGCCGCAGCCAGTTCTGGGCGAAATTTGAAATGATAGTTGATGATGCCGTCATCGCCTTCTTCGTTGATGTGGCGGGTGACCATCTCAACCGGCATGCCGATAAACACCTCGTCGGAAGCCACATCGGTAAGCTGTGCGGTAACCAGCGGGCCTTCTTCGGTCTTGACCAGGGCGGCCACGTAAGGAGTCTGGCCCTCAAATCCGCGCGGAGCCACGCTCATGGTCGTGTACGAGTAAACTGTGCCGTGCCCCGAAAAAGCCAGCGGCTCTTTGGCTGGGCCGCCGCAGTGCGGGCAGATATCGCGCGGCGGAAAGAGTTTGGCATGGCACTGCGGACAGATCTCGCCCACAAAGCCAAGACGGAACTTGCGTGTGCGCCATGATGATGCCAGGCTCATTAAATTCTCCTTTAACTCACTCGTTCAAAAATGTGTGTGATGATGTTGGCGCCGCTCCCGCCAATGTTCTGGGTCATGCCCAGCACACAGCCAGGGATCTGGTTGGCGCCTGCTTCGCCGCGCAGCTGGGTGACGGCTTCGAGTGCCTGATAAGTGCCGGTAGCGCCTACCGGATGCCCGCGCGCCTTGAGCCCGCCCATGGTGGCGATAGGGATACGCCCGCTCAGGCTGATGGCCTCTTCCATGGCCAGACGCACGCCCTGTCCGCGCTCCGCAAAGCCGTTGGCTTCCAGCGATAGCGCCGACATGATGGTAAAGGCGTCGTGCAGCTCGAAAAAGTCAATGTCCTCCGGCTGGATGCCGGCCTGCGCGTAGGCATTCAGCGACGAAATGCGTGCTGCGCGCAGCTCGAGGATATCGGCGCGGTCATGTATCGCCAGGGCATCGGTGGCAGCCGCAGATGCGGCGATGCGCACCAACGGTTTGCCCAAGCTGCGCGCCAGATCGAGCGGTGCCAGCACCAATGCCGCAGCCCCGTCGGCAATGCCGGCAGAATCCAGCAGCCCGACCGGCTCGGCGATCAGTTTGGCCTTCATAAAGGCTTCGGGCGTGATGGCGCGGCGGAACATGGCGGCCGGGTTGTTGACGGCATTGCGGTGCGCGGTGACGGCAAAGTTGGCAAAATCCGCGCGCTGGTATCCATACTCGTACAGATAACGCTGCATCAACAGGGCATTGAGCCCCACAAAACTCAGGCCGTGCGCCACCTCATTTTCGGCATCGGCAGCCGCTGCCAGCGCCACAGTGGTATCAGGCTGGGAGGTCTCGGTCATCTTTTCGACGCCGCACACCACCACGGTCTCGGCCATCCCGCCTGCCACCATTATATAACCCTGGTGCAGTGCGGCGGCCCCCGAGGCACAGCCCGCCTCGATCTTGGCAGCGGGCACACCGCGGATGCCGGCATAGTCGGCAATCAGCGCGCCCAAGTTCTCCTGGCCGCACGAGAGCCCCGAGAGCATGTTACCCACCAGCAGAGCATCCGGCAGGCCCGTGCCGGCGTCTTCCAGCGCCAGATAGGTGGCCTCCGAACCCAGGATGCGCAACGACGACTCCCAGTGTTCGCCCACGGGGGTCTGACCGAGCCCAATAACCGCTACCTCTCTCACGGCAGCCTCTAGTGCATCACCAGCTGGCCGCGCAGGCGCAGGTAGGTGGCGTAATCAATGATCGTCTTGCGTTCGATATAGGCGCGTGTGGTCGGTGCGAGGGACTGCCGTTTGGGCAGGGTGTCGGTTACCAGCCAGCTAAAGGCATCGCTGCCAGCGCCCGACCCAAACGATACCAGCAGAATACGATCGCCGGGCTGGGCGATATCGAGCACCGCGCTCATCCCCAACAACGACGACCCGGCATAGGCGTTGCCGATCTCGTTGGCCAGTAACCCCGGGCTATACTGCTCGGACTTGAAACCCAGTTGCCTGGCGGCACGCTCCGGGAAGCGCGGGTTGGGCTGATGAAATACGGCGTAACGATAGTCACTCGCGCTGCGCCCCAGGCCTTCCATCAGGCTGCGCACCGACGAGAGCACATGCGCAAAGTAACCCGGCTCGCCGGTAAAGCGCCCCCCATGACGAGGATAGTTTTGCCCTGGCCGCCGCCAGAAATCGGGCGTGTCAGAGACATATGAGTAGGAGCCTTCCAGCGTGGCACAACCAGCCTCAGCCGGCCCCACGATGTAGGCTGCCCCGCCAGCTGCCGCGGTGTATTCCAGGGCATCGCCGGGGCGCCCTTGGGCGGTATCCGCGCCGATCGCCATGGCATAGCCGGCCATGCCCGATCCTACCAGAGCGATGCCCGCCTGCAGCGCTTCGGTGCCGGCCTTGCAGGCGAACTGCAGGTCAGCCGCCAGGCAGGCGTTGCCCACACCCAGGGCCTCGGCCACCACCGTCGAGCTGGGTTTGACGGCATAGGGGTGCGACTCGCTGCCGATCCACACGGCGCGTAAAAGCACCGGGTCGATCCGAGCGCGCGCCACAGCATTACGGGCCGCCTCGATAGCGATCGTGACCGTGTCTTCATCCAGACCCGGGACGCTCTTGAACGCCACTGTGCCTTCTTCGTCGCCGCCCCAAATGCGGCTGATCTCGCTGGCCGGCAGGCGGTAGCGCGGGATATAGGCGCCATACCCGACAAGACCGACACTGCGCAAGGGTCTCATCACACTCATGGGGTGCACCCCCTGAGCTCGGCCAGCAGCACCTGGGCGGCGTCGGAACGCACGGTGCGCGCTGTGATCATGGCTGCTGCCAGCTGCTCGATTTCATCGCCCTGTGCGCCAGCCGCCATCGCCACCTGGCGGGCATGCAGACGCATGTGTCCACGCTGGATGCCCTCCATCGCCAAAGCGCGCAGGGCGGCCAGGTTTTGGCCCAAACCCACGGCAGCAGCAATGCCCGCCAGTTCACTGGCGTGCTCAACCTGGAGGATGCGCAGGCTCAGGCGCGCCTGCGGATGCGAACGCGTGGCTCCGCCAAAGGTGGCGGCTGCCATGGGCAGCTCGATGCTGCCGACCAGGTCACCCTCAGGCGCAATCTCCCAGCTGGTGAGAGGCAGATACGCCCCGCTGTGAGCGGCATAGGCATGTGCCCCCGCTTCGACAGCGCGCCAGTCGTTGCCGGTCGCCAACATCAGCGCATCGATGCCGTTCATAATGCCCTTGTTGTGGGTGGCAGCTCGGTAGGGGTCGGCTTGGGCAAAAGTGTGCGCTTCAACAATGCGCCCTACAGCCGCCTCGCCGCTGAATTCGGAAGTGGCGAGCAGTTCGGCCGAAACACGGCAGCTGGCTCGCGCCAGGCGCCGGTCGGCCAGGTTGGAGACGATGCGCAGGCCCACCCGTCCACCGCTGATGCGTTCGACAGCAGGGGTGAGGGCTTCAACCGCGGTGTTGACGGCGTTGGCGCCCATGGCGTCGCGCACATCCAGGATGAGGTGCAGCGCCAGCATCGCCCCGATCGCTGTTTCGAGCACGCGCACCTCGATATCGCGCGCCCCGCCGCCCAGCGAAACCAGCACCGCATCGGCCTGGTTGGCGAGTGCCAGCAGTTCCTCACGCGCTGCCAGCAGGCGCTCGCGGGCGGCTTGCGGGTCGGGCAGGTCCAGGATCTGGATCTGGCCGATCATGCGCGGCTCATCCACCTGCGTGCTAAATCCGCCGCTATCTCGCACCAGGCGCGCGGCATTGCTCAGGCCTGCCACCACGGAGGGCTCTTCGACCACCATGGGGATCAGCCGGTCGCGTCCGTCGATGGTAAAGTTCATCGCCATGCCGATGGGCAGGGCATACACACCGATCACGTTCTCGATCATGTGCTCAGCCTGCTCAAGGCTCAGCCCTTGGGCAGGATCGTAGGCAGCGAGATCGTCAAGCGGGATACCGGCGGTATCCGCCACGAGGGCGCGTTTGGCGTCCATGTTCAGTTGATAAAATCCGGCAATGCGCGAGTTCGTAAGAGAATCCTCCAGCGTGACACGGGCACTATTATAGGGTGTCTCAACTGTCAAAAGCTCTCAGGGTGGCTATCAGGAGCTATCAGGCTGCGGTGGTATAACAAAAAACGGGCAGGAGCGTGTGCTCCTGCCCGTTATGAGTGCACGGTTTACTGTTCGGGGATGACGGGAGCCACCGGCGTCGCGGCAACACCTGAAATGATGTTGTTATACTGCGCCAGCAGGTGCATCACAGCCAGGTTGGCAATCACCATGGTAAAGAGGGTGCCGATACCACAGATGATACCACCAACCAGTCCAGCCACCAGGTTCACCACCACGGACATGATCACCACCATAGCGTATTCCTTGGTATTGGCTTTGGTCAGTGCAATGACATCCTTAATCTTGAAAAACGAGCCGATCGATTCGCCCTGACGAGCAAAGTTGAGGATCGCCGCAGGCGAGATAATCGCCACGAACAAGCCCCAAACGACTTGGACAATGGTCTGACCACATGCACAAATCGTGCTGATTGTGCTAGGCGAGTCACTGGAGGCATCAGCAGTAGCAGCTATGATTACTGAGGCAACTATAGAAACAAGTACCGCAGGCAGGGCATAGATAAACAAGCCGATCAAAATCTTGGCGCCAGCGGCCAAGTCGCCGCCCCAGTTATCCCACTCGGGGAGGGGTAGTTCTCGTCCGGCAGCCTGGTTTTTGAGCTGACGCAGCGCGTACCCCTGGGTAATCATCTGCCCCAGCACCGGGATAATGTTGACCAAACCCCCAATACCGATCTTTTTGAGCCAGTCCTTGTCCTCAAAGACGAACTTGAACACGCGACTCGAATCCATTCTTTCCTCCTGTTTCGTAAAACTTCTTATCAGCCCCGCTTACCTTGATATTATAACTGAAATAAAAATCATATCAATAGGCAAACCCCCACAGGCTAAAAACCAATCGCACCAATGCCAGCGCCGCGAGCTCCAGAACACCGGCAGCTGTCCCAGCCGCCAAGCGCCAGACCGGGCGAAGCCGCCCGATCAGTTTTAAATGAAACAGCAACACCGTATTAACCAGGGCAAAGACCGCCACCACGCTCAGGCCGATGACTGTTTGCCACAGCCATAGCGGAGCCGCCAGCTCAAAGGCCAGGCAGAGCAGTGCACTGCCCGCCATGGCGCCGGTGAGCCAGCGCAGCGTATTGCTGGGAGTGTACAGCAGCCCGCCACCGCTCAGATATTCCCAGGCCGAATTGAGCCCGTCAAGTGCCCACAGCGCCAGCATGGCCGCCAATACCGCGGCTGTTGCCCCGCGAGGGAGCGCCATGCGCCCGCGCCGCAGGATGCCCACCAGCACGACGATGCCCCAGTTAGCCGCCAGATACATGCCTGTGCAGCGTGCGCACAGGGGCAAAGCCCCGCCGGTGACCTGCAAACTGTGGTGGGACATCTGATGACAGATGCCGCTCAGCAACCACTCTAGCAGCTCGCTCATCACTGACCTTGTATACGCACATCACCATGCAGGGTTGTAAAGATACCTGCATTATAGGAAGCAAATCCGTGCTGACAAGATGCCAAGCCATTGACGCGCCAGCTGGCTTACGCTATCGTAATGGCGAAAGGCAGGTGGCTATGCAACCCAAATCCTCCCGCTTGATCGAAACGACCTGGCCCGACATCCGGCCATTGCCCGAGCCTCCCGCACCGCTGGATACCGCTACCTATACCGCGCGCCTCGACCAGCTGCGCGCCATGATGGCTCCTACCGGTTATACCCATCTGGTGATCTATGGCGACCGTGAGCACTTTGCTAACCTGACCTATCTAACGGGCTTTGACCCGCGCTTTGAAGAAGCCCTGCTAGTGCTATCGGGCAACGACAAGCCGCTGATCATCGCCGGCAACGAGTCGCTCGGTTACCTGCCGATCAGTCCGCTCTACCGCGAGGGACTATTGCGCAGCGAGCGTTATGCCACCTTTTCGCTGCTCGACCAGCCGCGCCTGGGCTGCCGGCAGCTGGCCGAGATCCTCGCCGATGAACGCATTGGAGCGACCTCGCAGGTCGGCTGCGTGGGCTGGAAGTACCTCACCAGCCGCGAGCATCCCAACGCGCGCCACGCCCTCGAGCTGCCCAGCTATATTGTCGATATCCTGCGAAGCCTGTGTCCTACCGAGCAGGTGTTCAATGCCAACGACCTTCTGATGCATCCGGCCTATGGCATGCGTGCCACCGTCAGCTCCGACGAAGCGGCTTATTTCGAATACACCAACGTTTTGGCCAGCGAGGGCATGCGCCGCATGCTACTGGGGTTAGAGCCCGACATGCCCGATTATGCCGTCGCCGAGCTTGCGCGCCTCAACGGCATGCCGCTCGGTTGCCACATGACGGTAGTGACGGGCGATACGCGCGATTGCGGCATGAACAGTCCTCTCGGGGCGCCCGTGCGCCTTGGCGAGCCCTTTGCCGCCAACGTGAGCTACTGGGGCAGCAACTGCTGCCGTGCCGGCTGGGTGGCGGAGAGTTCCTCCGACTTGCCGCTGGGCTGCGAAGATTATGTCAGCACCTTTGCCGGCCCTTACATGGCTGCCATGGGCGAGTGGTTCCGCGCCCTAAAGATCGGCGCGACTGGCGGTGCCGTGCAACAGGTTATCGATGCGCTCCTGCCCGATGACATCTTTCACATCGAGCTGAACGCCGGCCACCTGATCCATTACGACGAGTGGCTGTCATCGCCGATCAAACCCGGCTCAGAGATCCCGCTGCGCTCGGGGATGGTGATTCAATCTGACGTGATCCCCTCCTCATCCGACTATTTTTCGACGCGCATGGAGGATGGCTACCTGCTGGCCGACAATGCCCTGCAAAGCGAGCTGAGCAGCCGCTATCCCGAGTGTTATGCGCGCTGCCTGGAACGGCGTAGCTTTATGCGCAATGTCCTGGGCCTGCCGGTGGGCGACGACCTGCTGCCGCTTTCCAACCTAGCGGGGATTGTGCCGCCCTACCTGCTTGATCCAACCACCCTGCTGGCTCTCGAGGCATAAGGAGCGCCATGCCATTCGAACACCTCGGCCGTTACTCGAACCTCTACCAAGTATTGCGCTCGCGAAACGGCCCGCGCCCGCTGGCTGAACCCGGGCCTGTTACCCAGGCGCTGGTGCGTAAGTGTCTGAACTTTACCCTGGGAGACGAAACGCCCCGCTCGGTGCGCTTAGAACGGCAGTGGCAGCGCGATGGCGTGGAAGGCGAACTCGTCAGCTGGGATGTGGGCTATGGCCCGCGCACCGAAAGCTATATCCTCAAACCCATCGGCGCCAGTGAGCCGTTGCCGGGGGGTACTGGCTCTGCACGATCACGGCGGATTCAAGGCCTGCGGCAAGGAAAAGATCGCTGAAGGCCCCGATCCGCTGGATGACACCCTGATCGAGTACCGCAAAGCCTATGGCGGGCGCAGCTATACCAATGCCCTGGCACGCGAAGGGTTTGTGGTGCTGGTGCCGGATACCTTTATGTGGGGCAGCCGGCGCTTTGAACTGGATGAGATGCCCGCTTCGATCCGCCCCGCCGAGCCAGCCGAGCCTGGTGCTGACTTTTATACGCGCTACAACCAGGCCGCCTCGACCCACGAGCACCTGGTGGAAAAGTATTGCTCGGTGTTGGGCACCACCATCTCGGGGCTGATCAGCTACGAAGACCGCGTAGCAGCCAACTATCTGGCCAGCCGAACGGACGTAATACCCGAACGCATCGGCTGTGTGGGGCTTTCGGGCGGCGGGCTGCGTTCTACCCTGCTGCAAGCCACCTGTGAGCGTATCCGCGCGGCGGTGGTAGTGGGATTGATGAGTACCTACGACGGCCTGATCGACCACAACGTCGTCTCGCATACCTGGATGCTCTACCCCAATGGCTGGGCTCGCTATGGCGATTGGACCGACCTGGCCGCCTGCCGCGCACCCTCACCGCTCCTGGTGCAGTTTGATAGCGAGGATCCGCTCTTTCCCCTGGCGGGCATGCGTGCTGCTGATGCCAGGTTGCGTGCCCATTACGCCTCGGTGGGGCATGCCGAATGCTATACCGGCCAGTTTTACCCCGGCGAGCACAAGTTTGACCTGGAAATGCAGACGGCTGCGTTTGCCTGGTTAGCTCACTGGCTCAAGGCATCCGCAGCCGCCCGCTAAGACAGTTTTTTACCAGCCGCTGGCCTCAAACACGCTGGTGAGCAACTGCTCGCGTTCCGCCACCGTCATGAGGCGCGGACGGGCATAGTCTTCGAGCATATAGGTATACAGCACCGTCGAGATGTGGCGCCCGTCATAGATGACGTGCCAGTCGACAAACTCCTGGCGAGTACCCAGCATTTGCATCTGGTCAAAGAACAGGTTGCCCAAGCCGTAGTGGATAAAACCGCCCTTGTAAAACTCGAACGCCTGCGGATGATGTGACTGGCTACCCGAGACGATCTTGGCGCCGGCATCCACCATACGGCGAAAGTCGGTCTGCTGCTCTTCCGTCGCCCAGTATTCGTAAATCTCATGATACTGGAAGGTGGCGATCGGCACGTCCACCTCTTGCGACATCTTTTCGAGCTCAGCGGTCATATAGTCATAGTCGCACGGAGCGGCACCCGGACGGTCTTCGGTAGCCCAGGCGTAAATGGGTCCCACCGGGTTGCAGCCGATGAACGAGAACGAGTTGCCGTTCGATTCGATGATCATGGGGCGCGAAGCCTCTTCGAGGTTGGCACCTCCGCCATAGTAAGGCCAGCCGAGTTCATCGTACATAGCCAGCGTCTCGAGGGTAGCCTCGTCGCCATAATCCTGAAAGTGGTTGCCGGTGAGTTCGATCAGATCCGCGCCGGCATCCTGCAAGAGTTCGATATACCTAGGGTCGCTGCAGAAAACTAGGTCCTGTTGCACCGGGTCGGGATACGGACAGCCCGAGTAAAATGGAATTTCGTTCGAGATGTGCGTCAGGTCGGCGGTCTCCAGCAGGCGGTTGACCTCTTCACCGGGATAAAGAATGCCTTTGATCTCCATGCGGTAGGCGATGCTGCGCACCATGGCGGTAACGCCGGTCATCACCAGGGTGGTGATCTTGGTCACATCGCGGTTAGTCTGTGGCAGAGGGTCAGCCTCGAGTGCCTGCAGGATAGCCTCATCCGCTTCCCCCGCCAGATTGATGGACATCTGCAGCGGCCAATCTTCGTTGGCGACCTCTTTATCCAAGAGCGACATACCATCGAGGCGCAACACCTTCCATTGCGGATCAAGCTCTTCGAATGGCACGATCGCCCAGCCGTGCCCGGCAGCATCCCAAGCCCGGGAGATCAGTTCTGCCGGTTCAACTATGGTGATCTTGGCCTCTGCCGAAGGCTCGCCCAACAGCTGGGTGAGCATTGCCAGCGTGTTTGCCGTCAGAAACAACTCGACAGCGTGGCCATCGCGAGAAAGATTGGCCACATGGCCTGGATCACCCTGCCAGAAGGCGTTGATGCCTTTCAGGGTGATATCGTCCGTGAGGGTCGGGAAAGGCGCTACTGGCTGGTAGACCCACAGTGCCAGTTCTTGACCGTCTGCCATGCCGATCACCGCGTCGGCGTCATCGGCCGATTCGGCTACCACCAGATCCGCCTCCTGCACCATACGCTTGAGCTGGGCGCTCAGACTGTCGGGCAGGTCATCCCCCAGCCACAAGGTTTTGGGGACAGGGGTCGGTTCTGGGGTTGCGGTAGGCACTTCAGTGGGCTTGGGGGTAGCCGTGGGAACCGGAGTATCCGTCGCTGTAGGTACAGCAGTGGGGCTGGCCGGCACCAGGCTGCAGGCTGTGCAGATCAGCAGAGTCAGTACGATCGACAGGCAGCGAAACATGCGCGTTCTTCTCATCTTACAACCTCACAACTACATTTCGGCGCACGCCCGGTATTTCAGACCGGCCTAGCTGCACAACAGGCAGTGGGCAGCCAGCCTGATCCCCCTGATGATATGCTAATTCAAATCCTGTACAAATGATAAGAGCACTTTACCGGTGGCTTGGGCATCAAAGGCAGCGTAGGCCTCGGCAGCCTGAGCGATCGGATAGCGGTGCGTTATCAGGCGGTCTGCCGGAAAGCCCTGGCGGTAGAGGGCCAGCATCTCGGAAAATTCGCTGGTAAAGCAGAACCACGAACCAAACACGGTGATATCGCGGCGGATCAGATCCTCGCTGGGAGATAACGAAAGGGGCCCCTGTTCGCCATTGACAGCCACCACCCCGCCAGTGCGCACCGCCTGCAGGGCTTGTTTGAACGTTATGGGTTTGCCAGCCGCCTCGATGCAGACATCCGGCCCCGCCCCATCGGTGAGTTCGCGCAGGTGCGCGGGAGCGTCGCCGTCGGAAGAATCAATCGCCTCAGCAGCCCCCAGTTCGCGAGCCAGAGCACACCGATCGGCTGAGGGCTCGACCACGATCACCTGGCGTCCCAAGTAGGATTGCATCATCACATTGCCCAGGCCGATCGGCCCAGCCCCAAAGATCGCAACACTCCGGATCTCGGGCGCCTGCAGACGGCGGCTGGTGTGGTAGGGCACACCGATGCCATCACCCGCCAGCAGCACCCCCACCTCCCACGAGACGTCGTCAGGCAGCGGAATGCAGCTGTGCGCTTTGGTGAGGGCATATTCAGCATGGCTCGAGCCGTACACGGCGTGCTGCGCACACCAGGTAAAGCGCCCGGCTCGACAATCGGCGCAGGTGCCGCAGCCCGAAAGGGCGTGAACTCCCACGCGCTGGCCAACTTGCAGCCCCTCCACGCCTTCACCCAGCTGAGCCACCCAACCGGCTGATTCGTGGCCCGGGTTGCCCTTGGGGCTGCCATCATGGCGATAGGTGTGCATTTCGCTGCCGCAGATCACTGAGACAGCCGTGCGCACCACCACTTCCTGGGGACCTGGCTGCGGAATAGGGACGTCAATCAGCGCCACCTGACGGTCGCCCAGCATCTGTAAACTCTTCATGGTGGACTCCTTGATGGGATACGCCCATTATAGCCCGCTACAGGGCGCCGGCAACCGACCGGCACCCTTGCACGCTCACAGCGATCGGTTTATACTGCGCGCTAAGCATCTGCTGGGGAGCCTGCCGCATGAACCATATCGAACGATTCCGCGCCGTGATGGAGTTCAAACCTGTTGACCGACTGCCGCGCTGGGAGTGGGCCACCTGGTGGGACCAGACCATCAAGCGCTGGTGGGGCGAAGGCCTGCCGAACGAACTCACGGATACTTTTGATATCGAGGTGTATTTTGGGCTCGACCCGATCAAGCAGTTCTGGATCAGCCCACGGGGCAAGGGTCTGCCGAATCCGGAGGTGCATGGGGCCGGCATCGTCGCCAGTACCGAGGAATATGAGCGCGTACTGCCGCACCTCTTTCCGAACCACGATGAGCTCTACCTCTCCATGCAGCCCTGGGGCGAGCGCCAGGCTCGCGGCGAGGCCGTCATCTGGGCTACTTATGACGGCTTTTTCTGGTTCCCGCGCACCCTCTTTGGCATCGAACCGCATATGTATGCCTTTTACGACCATCCCGAGCTGATGCATCGCATGTGCCAGGGGCAGACCGATTTCATCCTCCGGTCGCTGGAGCAGATGGCGCCCTATTGTGTGCCCACCTTTATCACCATGGCCGAAGATATGTCCTACAATCACGGGCCAATGCTCTCCAAGGAGCTGTTTGACGAGTTCATAGCACCCTACTATCGCCAGATTGTGCCGGTGCTGGAACAGATGAACATCATCCCGATTATTGATTCGGATGGCGACATCACCCGCATGGTGCCCTGGTTTGCCGAAGTCGGTGTGCATGGCTTTTTGCCGCTTGAGCGTCAGGCCGGCGTGGATGGTATGCAACTGCGCCAGATGGACCCGAGATTGCTGATCATCGGCCACTTTGACAAAATGACCATGCCGCTGGGACGCGAGGCGATGCGTGCCGAGTTCGAGCGTCTGCTGCCGTTGATGCGCACGGGCGGGTATATCCCCGGAGTCGACCACCAGACCCCGCCGGGCGTCTCACTTGAGCAGTACCGCATCTACCTCGAGCTGCTCAACGAATATACGGTGCTGGGCGCCCAAGCCTAGGAGCCGAGGCGTACCAATCTTGCTTGTGGGAGTACAGGCTATATTGGGTATCCAGCGGCGCGGATACCCATGCCTTTTGGCGCGAGCCGCACATACCCCTTTTTATACACACTGGTGTCACCCATCCCTCACGCCTCTTTCCTTAAGCACGCCGCGCCGGCGTGCGCCGCTCTCTGCAGCCGACGCACCTGCATTTTCATTTGCGGGGCAACCGAGCGGTCTTGCCTTGCGCTATCTGGCGGACCTGCAGCTCTCCGACAGAGATGGCTGCAGCCAGCCTGGCCTGAGGAGTACGTATTTTGGACGAGTGGCATACGCTGATCAATGTAGAACTTGACCAAAACGCGCATACCAGTGTATAATCGGTTTTGTCTTTTATCCCATTTATCTCGTTTAGCGATGCCCTGCTTTGGTTTAATGCAGATGGTATCTGAGGTGAAATGGTCGGCCCGGCATGAGGGATACCCTCACGTCTGGCTGCGAAAGGAGGGTCGCCTCTGCAAGACAAGGCTTGGTTAGCAACCGGTAACGGTGAGCCAAGTTTTGTAACTTGGTGTTCTGGATCGCACTATACCTAGGAGGATGTAATGAGGTCTTTCAAACATTGGTCGGGCATTATTGCCCTCGTATTGGTCCTGTCGATGCTTCTCACCGCCTGCACGCCGCAGGCCGCGCCGACCGCTGCCGCTGAGGGTGAGCCTACCGCCAAACCTGAGCCGACCGCCGAACCCACGAAAGAGGCAGAGCCCGAGGCTGAGCCGACCGCCGCAGAGCCGGTCGAAAAAGTGCTGCGCATCAATGAAGGGTCCTACCCCGATATCATCGACCCGCAGCGCTCTTCGTATGTGGGTGAGATTGGTCACCTCCAGTTGATCTATGAGGGACTGACCACCTTTGACACCGATCTCGAGACGGTACCCGGCGCCGCTGAATCGTGGGAATACAACGATGACGCCACCGAGCTGACCTTTACCCTGCGCGAGGGGTTACAGTACAGCGATGGTTCGCCCTTGAACGCCATGCGCTTCAAGTTCTCGATCATGCGCAACATCGACCCGAATACCGCCGGTGAGTACTCGTACATCACCGACTATATCCTCGGTGCTGCCGAGTGGCGCAGCTCGGACCCGACTGACGCTGCCGCTTACGACGCTGCTAAGGCCGTCGTAGATGGCAACGTTCAAGCGTACAAGATGGACGGCACCACCGTGTGCGACAGCTACGACGACACGGATTGCCGCATCCTGACAGTCAAACTCGGTCAGCCCACGCCCTACATGCACACTGTGCTGGGCATCTGGGTCGCCTACCCAGCTAAAGAAGAGAACATCACCGAAGGCGGGGAGAACTGGTGGAACTCGAGCGTGTGGCAGATCGGCAACGGCCCCTTCATCCTGAAGACGCTTGAGCCGTTCGTGCGCGCCCGCTTCGTGCCCAACCCCAACTACCATGGCGAAAAAGCCAAGGTCGACATCGAGTACTCGTACATCATCGACTCAGCTATTTCGTTCCAGGCCTACCTGAACGACGAGTTTGACATCGTCGGTCTGGCGTCGGAAGACCTGCAGACCGTCGAAAGCGATCCCGAGCTCAGTGAGCAGATGTTGATCTATCCGCAGGCCTGCACGTTCGCCCTGCAGTTCAACCTGACCAAAGAACCGTTCAACGATCCGTCGGTGCGTAAAGCCTTCTCGATGGCCCTCGACCGCGACGCCTATGCCCAAGACGTGCTGGCCGGTCTCGGCACCGGCACGCTCACCTGGATCCCTGAAGGCATCCCGGGTGCTAACGAAGCCGAAGACCGCTGGGCTTTTGACCCGGAAGCAGCCAAGGCAGAGCTGGCAAACAGCGTTTACGGCTCAGTCGAAGGCCTGCCGCTAATCACAGCTACCTTTGGCGATTCCCCGCGCAACCGTGTTCGCTGGGAGTGGATGGCCGACAACTTTAAGAAGAACCTGGGTGTCGAGATCGAGTTGAACCCGATTGATCCCACCACCTTTACTTCGCTGACTAAGGATACCAGCACCATGCCGCAGATGATCCTGTTGGGTTGGTGCTCGGACTATCCAGATCCTCAGAACTGGCTGAGCGTGTACTGGTCGAGCAGCTCGGAATTTGCCAAGTCAGTGGCTTACGCCAACCCCGAGTTGGATGCCCTGCTGGCCCAAGCCGACGTCGAGCTTGATCCGGATGCCCGCCTCAAGATGTATGAGGATGCTCAGGACATGCTGATCGAAGAGCTGCCCGCGGTCATGTTCTATAACCGCGTCAACAGCTTCCTCGTAAAGCCGTGGGTTACCGGCATCGAAACCACACCGCAGGACGGTGTCTTCCCGGGCCAGTACGCCGCGAATCTGATCGACATCGATACCAGCCTGCTCCCCTAAGGGAAAAGGTATATCCTTCCGGAGGGCGCCCGCGGGCGCCCTCCGGCTTTCTTTTGCGCAGTTATGGTGATGGTGCTATTATTAGCGGCTAACTGATCAAGATACGGGGCGCCCACCCCGACAAATTCCTGCGCCCAAGCTGACTGGAGGCTTGCATGACGCTACGCTTCATCGCCCGCAGAGCGCTATGGACCATCCCGGTGCTCATTTTGATCGCTGTCGTAACGTTTGTTCTGATGCACCTAGCGCCGGGCGGACCTTGGGACAAGGATCCCGGCAAACGCAATGTGGATGCCATTACGCTCAAGAACCTCGAGCGCCTCTATGGCCTGGATAAGCCCGCCTGGCGGCAGTTCACCGCCTATATGATCGGCGACTTTGATCATGAAGGTGAATGGAAGTTTGGTGCTATCGGCGGCAACCTGGGCCCCTCGTACCGCCAGCGCGGTATGACGGTGCAAGATATCCTCTTCAAAGCCCCGGCAGGCAAACCCTTTACCGAAAGCCGCTTTGGATATTCGGTGCGGCTGGGGGTGCTGGCGCTCTTCCTGGCCATGATAGTGGGCATCCCATCTGGCGTCATTGCGGCGCTCAAACAAAACACCTGGATTGACTACCTGGTGACACTGATCACCAACATTGGGGTTTCGGTACCCAACTTTGTGATGGGCATCTTTTTGGTGATCCTCTTTGCGGTGCAACTCAAGTTAGTACCCGTAGCGCCGCGCACCTGGACGGATCCGCGCGTATGGGTGATCCCCTCCTTTGTGTTGGCGTTTGGCACGATGGCCTATACCGCGCGCCTGATGCGCTCCAGTATGCTCGAAGTGATGCGCCAGGATTACGTGCGCACCGCACGTGCCAAGGGGTTGTCGGAAACGCGCGTGGTGACAATCCACATGCTCAAGAACGCCCTCATCCCGGTAGTGACCATCCTGGGGCCTGCCCTGGCGGGCTTGCTGGTGGGCTCGTTCGTGATCGAATCGATGTTTGCCTTCCCCGGCATCGGCCGTGAGTTTGTGCAGTCTATCAGCAACCGCGACTATTCCATGATCATGGGCACTACGCTGATCTATGCGGTACTGATTGTGGCTGCCAACCTGAGCGTCGATGTGGTGTACGGCCTGCTCGATCCGCGCATCAAGATCAAGTAGGAGGAAGCCATGTCGACTGTTGATTACGCCGTTACCGAACTCTCAGCCGAGGAACAGATCCTTGCGCGCCCGGTCCGCAGCCTGTGGACTGACGCCATGGCGCGCCTCAAGCGCAACCATCTGGCGATCGTCGGGCTGATCATGATCCTGTTTTTCCTGGTGATTTCCTTTGCCGCGCCCTTGATTGCGCCGCACCCGCCGCTCAAGGTCTATCGCGGCATGTCGCAGCTACCGCCCGTCTTTGCCAAGGTATCCGAGTCCGGCGTCAAGGCTGACCCGCGCTTTTTCTTTGGCACCGACTCCATCGGCCGTGATGTGCTCTCACGCGTGATCTATGGCGGGCGCGCATCCATGCTGGTAGGCATCATCCCGGTGACGGTGATCCTGATCATCGGCACGACCATCGGGTTGATCTCGGGTTATGCCGGTGGATGGGTCGATAACTTGCTGATGCGCCTGACAGACGTGGTTTACGCTTTTCCCGACCTGCTCTTTTACATTTTGCTGATGATCACCCTGCGCGAGACCTATTTTGGGCGCATGTTAGGCGGCATGCTGCTCTTGTTCCTGGCACTCGCGGTGGTCTCATGGGTGGGAGTAGCCCGCCTGGTTCGCAGCGAGGTGCTCGCGATCAAGGAAAAGGGCTTTATCGAGGCTGCTCGCAGCGTGGGCGCCAGCAACTCACGCATCATTTTGCGCCACATCCTGCCCAACACGTTGAGCCCACTGATCGTTTGGGCGGCCTTTTCGATCCCGCGCATGATCATCGTTGAGGCGGTGCTGGGTTATATCGGCATCGGCCTGCGCCTGGAGACCAACGACAACGCCTTTTTCATCTCCAGCTGGGGCGGGTTGATGTCTACCGGCCAGGCCTCGATCACGTCGCAGCCCTGGGTTTTGCTGACGCCCTCAATCTGCGTGGCGCTGGTGGTGCTCTCCTTTACCTTTATCGGTGACGGCCTGCGCGACGCCTTTGACCCGCGCATGCGCTAGATCCTGAAGGATCACTTTACGAGGCTGCCTAACCGGCAGCCTCGTGCTATAATGCGCCCAAGTTGATGATGGAGGTTGCCATGCAGCCGTTACCCTTTGCCGATGTTCGCGTAACCAGCGGATTGCGCTCCCGTGCCCTGCTGAACTATGACCGACTGGAACTGCCCAATTATGAGCCGCAAGCCGCTTTTCAGCCGATCGAATACGACTGGCCTGGCGATACTGAAGGCCGTGTATTGATGGCCTGGATCCTGCTGGCGCAAGCCACCCATCGCGAGCCCAGGTTCCTAGATGCCATGCTGGCCGAGCTGCCTGCTCATTTTAACGAACTCGGCTATATGGGGCCGATCCTTCCGGATGGCGAATACGACGAACAACAGCTTTCCGGGCATGGCTGGGTGCTGCGCGCCCTGTGCGAGTATTATCTGTGGCGCCCAAATGACCAGATCCGCGCCATGATGGAGGGCATAATCCGCGGGCTGTTTTTACCGGTGCGCGGTTATTACAAGCTCTATCCCTCGCGCCCCGAAGACCGCTCTTATCAGGGGCAGGTGATCGGCCAGGCAGCCCGCCGATTGGTGGGCCACTGGTACCCCTCCACCGACATCGGCTCGGGCTTTACCATCCTGGATGGTGCCACGCAGGCCTATCAGATTCTGCGCTGGCCCGAGCTGGCCGAGGTGATCGAAGAAGGCATCGCCGCCTATGGCGCCATCGACAAGGTCAAAGTATCCTTCCAGACCCATTCGACGCTGAGCACCTGCCGTGCTGTGCTGCGTTACTATACCACCGTCGGCCGCGAGCAGGATCTGACGCTGGCGCGTTCGATCTATCAGCTTTACCGCACCCAGGCGATCACAGCCAACTGGGCCAATTATAACTGGTTCGGACGCCCGCACTGGACGGAACCCTGCGCGGTGATCGACTCATTCATGGTAGCCATGCAGCTGTGGCAGCACACTGGCGAAACGCCCTACCTCGACGACGCCCAGCGCATCCTCTACAGCGCCCTGGGCTATGGCCAACGCCCCAACGGCGGTTTTGGCTGTGATACCTGCGCCGGTGCCGGTACGCTCGAGCTACAGCCCTTAAAGGGCTCATTCGAGGCCACCTGGTGCTGCACCATGCGCGGCGGCGAGGGCCTGGCGCGCGCCATCGAATATTCCCACTGGGTAGATGGCAACCGCCTCTACCTGCCCTATTTTGGCTCAGCCGAAGCCAGGGTGCATTTGAACGCCGGCGAGTTGACGCTGCACCAGACCAGCGGCTACCCGCTGGAGGGCTTGGTCGAACTTGAGGTTACGGCAAGCCAGCTCAACCAGGCTGCCGGTATTGCGCTCTACATACCCGGGTGGATCGATGCCGAGCAGGCGGCACTGAACGTCAACGGCGAGGCTCTCGGCGGCGTGCACGCCGGGCAGTTCGTGGTGCTGGAGCGCCAATGGCGGGCCGGCGACCGCATCGAACTCGTGCTGCCGCACATCCTGCGCTGCGAAACACCGCCTCCGCACCTGGCGAGTGCCTCAGCGCACGCATTTTGGCAGGGTCCGCTGATGCTGGGCATCCGCAACCCCGAGCATCTCTACAACCTGCCATGTGATGCAGCCCTCACCAGCCTGGGCGAGGGACGCTACCAGGTGCCCGGGAGCAGCGCGGTGCTTGCCCCGATCGACGACCTTGCCACTCTCGAGTGGGAAGAAGCCAAGTGCGACAAACGGCAGGTACTCTTTAATGACTGAGCAAAAGGAAATCCGCTTTCTGAACAAGCCCCTGGCGTCCAGCCCTTTCATTCTGGTGCTGATGCTTTTGATGGGGATGTTGGCCGGCTGTACAGCCAGCGCGCCGGACTGGCAAACGATGAGCCCGCAACCACCCTGGCAGGATGGCGAGGTCGCCACCTATAATATCAACGCTCCCGATGGCAGTCTGATGGGAGTGGCGAGTTGGCGCATCAGCGCCCAGGATGACGGATGGCTTCTGAGCCACGAGCTCGTGATGGCCGGCAGCTCTGAGACCAGCACCGTCACCATGGATAGCCAGCTGCGGCCGCAAAACTCCCAGCGGATCACCAGCCAGGAGCAAGTCGAGGTGGTGTATCACCCCGGGGAGGCGCTGCTGACCGTCACGCGTGATGGCGTGCCCAGCACGCGCCAGGTATCCATCCTCGCGGGTATCCTGGATAACGACCAGCTGCTCTTGACATTGCGCGCGCTGCCCTGGTCAGCCGATCTGGCAGCCTCTGCAGATGTGCTCGTTACGGCGTCGGGAGCGCACATCGCCAACCGGATGCTGGTAACAGGCCAGCCCGTGACGCTCACCCTGCCCGCCGGACAGTTCAACGCCTGGCACGTGAACATACGCACCGGCGCGGAGACTCACGAGGCGTGGTATAGCCAAGATGCACCGCATCTCTTGCTGCAGTATCGCAACCCCAACTCGGGGCTGGTATTTGTGCTGCGCAGCTGGCAGCCTGCAGCCGGCGCGCCGCTAGAGGGCGACGCCACACCGCCGCCCACCGCCGAAGAGCTCGCCCAGATGCCCGTCACATTCAAGATGAACTGGCCCTATATCCTGCTGGGCTTGCTGGTGCAGGCGCCGGCCATGATCGGGATCGCTTTCGTGGCTGGCTGGTGGATCCGCAAACGCTACGGCGCGGGCTGGAATGTGTTTTTGTATGGCGCGATCGTCTTTGGCGTCTCGCGCATCGTGCATATCGCCATCAGCCAGCTGCTGACAAGCGTGTTGGGAGCCAACCTGGCGGCCTGGCCGCTCCTGGCAACCGCCCTGGTAGTCGGCTTGATGGCAGGATTAAGCGAGCAGGGCACTAACTGGATCGGACTGCGCTTTTTCTGGAAGCATTTGCGCGGTTTTGGTGAGGGGCTGCAATATGGCGCCGGGCATGGCGGGGCTGAGGCAGTCGGTCTGGGGGTGCTGGCGCTAGCCACGCTTCTGAACGTCGTGTTCTTAAACACCTGGGGTCCGGAAGGCCTGGGGTTGAGCGGTGCCAGCGCTCATCAGGCCAACCTGGCCTTTAGCCAACTCCTGAGCGCACCGCTTTATATGCCGATCGTCGCGGCGCTGGAGCGCGTCATGGCGATGATCCTGCAGATCACCATGGCGGTATTGGTGATGCGCTCACTCACCCGCCGCCAACCGCTCTGGTGGCTGGCAGCTCTGGCGATCCACACCCTCATCGACGCATGGGCTGTTCTGGGAATGAACACCGTCGGAGTGCTGGGCACCGAGGCCGTGCTGGCAGTTATCACGGCCGGCGCAATCGGGCTGCTGTGGCTCCTGCGCGAGCCGCCGCCCAACGCTTTGGAAGGCTAGAGAGATTGAACAACAAGAGCCAGCCTTTTGGGGCTAGCTCTTTAATTACCTCTCCTTTGCTCTAAGCATCAGCCGGCTTGACCCAGCGCAGAATGCCTCCATTAGGTTGCGGGATATCCGCCCACGTTTGTGTGCCACAATACTGCGGCAGCCACCTGGCCTGCGCGGCGAGCATTTCGTCGCACATAGCCCACACCTCTTCGGGGTTACACACCGCACCGGTGAGCGGATCGTGCAGCACAGCCAGCTTGAGCAGCTCACGATCTCCGGTAAGCGCAGCCTGCACCGCCATCTCTTGAACGTTCACCGAAACACGGCAAGTAGCGGCACAGCCCATCGGCAAGGGGCCATTCCAGGCCGGACTGATGCCGTTGGCATCGATATAGCAGGGCAGCTCGACGGTGCAGCCTTCGGGCAGATTGGGAATCAGGCCGGTGTTACCCACGTTAAGGTGCCCGCGATAGGTACGCCCCGTCTCGAGTGCTTCAAGAATATAGGAGGCATGCTCGTGGCTGCGCCGCTCGGGTGTGATCGGCTCGGCTGGCTTGGCCAGCCACTCGTCGTAATGCTCGGTGTATTCGTAGCGCGTCCTGCGGCACTCGTTGAGGTAGCCGGCAGTGCGCCCATTGATCCAGGCCGTATCCGAAATCCAGCGCTGGAGTTCCTGCGGGCGTTTTCGGTACCACGGCAGGTATTCGCTGAGGTGCCCATTCGACTCGGTGGAAAAGTAGCCAAAGCGGCGCAGTATATCGATGCGGCAGGGCTCATCGCGTGCGATATCGGGATTGGCCTCCATCGCCGGCAAGATCAAGGGCAGTAGGTCCTTGCCCTTGTGGGTTACCTGCACATACCAGGTCTGGTGGTTGATGCCGGCGCACACGTAATCGACTTCGCTGGCCGGTAGACCCAGGGCGCGCGCGATCAGCTCGTGTCCGCCCTGCACGCCGTGGCACAACCCGATGGCGCGGATACCACCGGCACGCCGCAGCGCCCACATATTCATGGCCATCGGGTTAGCATAGTTCAGGAGCAGGGCATTGGGAGCCATCTCGCGCATATCGGCAGCCAGCTGCAACAACACCGGGATAGTACGTTGGGCGTAAAAGATGCCGCCGGGGCCCAGTGTATCGCCCACGCACTGATCAACGCCATATCTGAGCGGGATCTCGATATCGTATGTAAAGGCTTCCAGACCGCCTACACGCGCGGTACAGATCACATAGTCCGCGCCCTCGAGGGCAGCACGCTGATCGGTAAACTTGCGGATCACCGCCGGCAGGCTACTTTCTCGGATCGTTTTTTCGCACAGGTTTGCGACCATCTCGAGGTTCTCGGCCGAGATATCCATAAAGCGAAACTCGGTATCGGCAAATTCGGGCACGGTGAGGATGTCGCGCACCAACCCGCGGGTAAAGCCGATGCTGCCGGCACCGATCATGGCAATTTTGATCATGAGTCTGCTCCCAAAGGTGAAATAGTTGCCTGCAGCCCGTCCACCGCGGCAATCCAACCCTCAGCAAGCGCCTTGGGGGCGAACTGTGCGGGCGGCAGATGGGTCATGCTGGCCAGGTGGGTGAGGTAAAGAGGCGCTCCCGGCTTTAACACTCCATTGCCGCGCATAATGCGCACCACTTCGCGCACGATCGGCAGGGTATTATGTTCAAGCAGGTAGGGCACGTCGTAAACATCGCCAAAGGTCATCTCGATAATCGCCGCATCCAGCGGGACCCCCAAAAGCAGGCGCTTCCAGCTGGACACCGGTAACGATGAGCCGTCGGTGGCATACAACCAGCGTCCGCCAGCACTCTCAAAGATGTAAAAGAGGGGCGTCTCGCGCGAATCCGAAAGATGGTGGTTAGAGGCCAGCGCCTCGACACAAAAACCGCCGGTGTGCGCCTGGTCGCCGGGCAGCATGGGATGCAGAACGAGACCGGCGTATTCGGTGAGCATGAGGGGCGCCTCGCTCGGGTACCACAGCTGGAGTGGTGCAGGGCGTGCAAAAGCCGCCAGGGCAGTGATAACCTCCGGCACATAGTGGTCATCGTGCGAGTGTGTGATAAAGACATCTGTGATGGCGGCAGGATCAAGCCCGAAAGCGCGCAGGCTCTCGAGTACAAAGGGCCCGCCGTCGATCAGAATGTGTCCATCAACCAGCAACGAGGCGTTGCGGCGATATGTATCGGGCTGTGGAAAAGGTGTGTCGGGTTCGAGAGCCGGCCAATCGGCAGCGCCGGTCCCCAAAAAGAGCCATTCTGTTTGCATAAGCCCCCCTTGCGAGCGTGCACGTTGGGGTTATTGTATCGCGTCTTGCAGGTGCGACAAGCGCCTGATCGCTACTGGTTGGCATTATGCACTTGAGCAGGAGGCAGACAAACTATGAGCCCGAGACCTCAGGCTGTTTCGGGGTGCCAGACATGATGGCATCCAACTCGCTGCGAAGCTCGCTATAAGAATGCTCGTCGAGTGAGTAGTAGATCCAGCGGGCGTCCTTGTCATCTCGGGCCGAGGTGATCAAACCCGCCTCGCGCAGGATGCGCATGTGGTGAGAGACAAGGGAAAGAGAGAGGCCCAGGATGGGGGCGATTTCGCCGTTGCAGCGTGTTCCATTGCGCAAAAGTGCGATGATCTCCAAGCGTGTCGCATCTGCCAAGGCTTTGAGTCTGGGGAGTAGCAGTACCTGTTGTTGTGTGGTCAGCATAGCCATTCCTCTGCACGTTGCTTGTATGATCATAGTA
>Ga0123333_10000535_pt1 | contig 42350 bp, 35 predicted proteins | sample BioC12SIPDNA_3_FD_89957 | JGI IMG/M metagenome (GOLD analysis project Ga0123333, IMG submission 89957) | Anaerobic biogas reactor microbial communites from Washington, USA - Biogas_R2_B C12 SIP DNA | ecosystem: Engineered > Bioreactor > Anaerobic > Unclassified | place: Washington, USA...
CTACATCTTGTATGAGCGCGTCCTGAATAGGGTCCTTGCCGAGACGCACACCACAACACCTTCGTTAGCGTTGTAGTCTGCGGGCAATTGCTCTTTTTCTTGCCCGAAGTTCTGTTGGTCTATAACCATACAGTCTAGCCGCCCCCTCGACAGACTATGGAAAAAGAGCCTGTAACTGTCAGCATCATCATCCCTGCCTACAACCAGGCCCATTACCTGGGCGCGGCGATTGCCAGCGCACTGGGTCAGAGCTACGGCGACGTCGAGGTCATCGTCGTGGACGACGGTTCGACTGACAAAACGCGCGAGGTCGTCGAGCAGATCGGCGATCCGCGCCTGCGCTATGTCTACCAGGAGAACCAGGGCCTTTCGGCAGCGCGGAATACCGGCATCCGCCACGCATGCGGCACTTATCTGAGCTACCTCGATTCCGACGATCTGTTCCTGCCAGAGAAGGTCGCCCTGCTTCTGGCGGTCATGGAGGAGCGGCCCGAGGTGGGGCTGGTCGCGGGGCAGGCCATGCCTGTTGACGAGGCCGGCAGCCCGGCTGGCGCCCTGTTCGACCGGCCGTTGCCGGATGACGCGCGGGAGCTGCTCCTGCACAACCCGTTGCACGTCGGCAGTGTGCTGGTCCGGCGCTCGTGGCAGGAAAAGGCGGGCTTCTTTGACGAGAGCCTGCGCTCTTACGAAGACTGGGACATGTGGCTGCGTCTGGCCCGGCTCGGCTGCCCGATGGCCTCGGTGGCCCGGCCCGTCTCGCTCTACCGCTTTCACGCAGCGCAGATGACGCGAGACGGCAGCCAGATGACGACGGCTACATTCGCCGTGCTGGATAAGTCTTTCGCCGATCCTGACCTGCCACCGTCGTGGCGCGCGTGGCGAAACCGCGCATACAGCCGGGCCCACCTCCGCGCCGCGGCCCAGGCCTATCGCCTTGAAGAGAGCCTGTCCGTTGCCCGCATCCATCTTGAGAAGGCGGTGGCGCTGGACCCGACTCTGGCGGCGGGCAGCGGTGAACGGCTGGCTACGACAATGAGCGCCTGGACGGACCTGCCCAAGATTGGCGATCCGCTGACCTATCTGGAGCGCATCTACGACAATCTGCCGTCCTGTCTGCAGAGCCTCGGCGCCCGGCGCCGCGAAGTGTTGGGCGGCGCGGCCATGCGCCAGGCTTTTTCTGCGGCACGGGATGGTGACCTATCTCGCGCACGCAGAGCGCTCTATCGCGCCCTGCAATACCAACCGCGCTGGCTGGCGAATCGCGGCGCCCTATCGATCCTTGTTCGCTCTCATCTGAGTCTACGGAGAAGTTAAAGACAATCATGGCCCTGAACCGACCCTTCTTTCTGCGTCAGGAAGTGACGCCATTCGTCATCCTGTTTATTGAGCGTGACGGCAGCACCTATATGACGAGCATGCTCGCCTCGCATCCGGCCATCGAGATGGTCTACGAGCGCTTTTCCGTGATGGTGCTGCGTGGCGATGGTGCCGCCGAGCAATTAGCCTGGGCCCGGGAATACTTCACAGCGCCTCTGATCGGGCGCCGGGCGGCGATGGGCTTCAAGACTAAGCTGGTCGATGTCCTCGACCCGAACGGTTTCGCTACCCTTCTGCATGAGAAAGGGTGCCATATCATCCGCATGCAGCGGCGTAACACGGTAAAGGCCGTCGTCTCGCGCATTAATGCCCGGCGTCTCTACGAAGCCACGGGCAAGTGGAACCTGTATGATCAGTCGGACCGTGTGCCCCCGGCGGTCATCGATCCGGCCGAGTTTCACCAGTATCTGCAGGAGCGGGAACAGGACGAGCAGGCGCTCGACGACTACGTGCAGCGGCTGCAGCTGCCCACGCTGCCCATTGCCTACGAAGAGCTGCTGCTGGATCGCGACGGCGTGCTCGCCTCGGTCTTCTCGTTTCTGGGCGTCGAGCCACATCCGGTGACGGCAAAGACGATGAAGCATACACGGGATGACCTGCGCGAAGCTGTAACCAACTTCGACGAGCTGCGTGAGAGTGTGGCGGGCACACCGTACGCCGCCATGTTCGACGAAGTGTTGGTTCCGACCCGTTAGGGTCGCCTGGATAGGCGGCCGGTGGCGGTGAGGACGCCTGCGCGCTGCGCAGGATCGACTATTTCTACTTATAAAGGTCCTTTTCGAAATGCCAGGCATTATTGGTTATGTAGGTCAGTTCCGCGGGCAGCCGGCGGATCAGCAATTGCTGGGGCAGATGGCCCAGGCACTGGAACCAGAGCCACATTTTCGTGTAGAACTGCACCAGAGCGGGTTCTGGGGGTTGGGCCGGGTTACGCTGGGCATTGTGAACGGCCAGCAACAGCCCTTGTGGAACCGCGACGAAACGCTCTGTGTTGTTCTGGAAGGCGAGCTGTATGACACGGCGCCCATCCGCCAAGCGTTGCTGAGCGAAGGCCGCCGGCCCGAGGGTGAGGGCGACGCTGCTCTGCTGTTGGCCCTCTATGAAGCACGCGGCGAGCGTTTCGTAGACGAGCTGAACGGCGCCTTTACAGTGGCGATCTGGGACCAACCGGCTAACCGGCTGGTCATCGCCAACGACCGCCTTGGCCTGCATCCCCTTTACTACAGCCGCAGCCACGACGGCCTGATCTTTGGCTCCGGCGTGCGTGCGTTGCTGGCCCATCCCGCCCTGCCGCGCTGCGTGGACCACGTGGGCATGGCGCAGTTCATGGCTTTCGACCACCTGCTCGACCAGCGCACCCTGGTCGAGGACGTGCAGCTGCTGCCGCAGGCGACCGTCCTTGTCTACGAGGACGGCAAGCTACGTCTGCGCCGCTACTGGGAACCGCTCCATCCGCACGAGTATCCGTTCCGTCTGGAAACGGAGTGGATGGACGATCTGCTGAACCACCTGCGCCAGGCAATGAGCCGGCAAGCCCCAAGGGAGGGCGAGTCGGCCGGCATGCTGCTCAGCGGCGGTCTCGATTCTCGTTTCTTACTGGCGCTGCTCGCTGAAGAACAGTCACTGGACACGTTCCACACGTTTAGCTGGGGCCTTCCGGGCTGCGACGATGCCCGTTCTGCCAAGGAAGTGGCCGACAGGCTGGGCGCGCGCCACCACTTTTACCCGCTGCGGGCTGACTGGCTGCGAGACATGGCCGAGGAGGCAGTGCGCATCACCGACGGCATGGGCAATCTGGTTAACCTCCATGCCGGAGCGACGCTCAAAGAGCAGACGCAGCATGCCCAGATCCTCTACAAGGGCTTCCTGGGCGACGCGATGGCCGGCTTTGCCCAACGCCCGCAGCATTGGGCCGACTATACACCTGAAGACAGCATCCGCGCGCACCAGCTTGCACACCGCGAGCACGGCGTCTTGATTTTCGAGAACGACCGGCTGGCGCAGACGCTGACGCCAGACTTCCAGGAGAGTATCGGCGACGCTGTGATGGATAGCTACCGCGCAGGCATGGCAGCAGCGCTGACGCCGCAGCTCGCCGACCAGCGCATCTACTACGATTATACCCAGCGCGTGCCCCGGCATACGTTGAACGGCGTGCTGATGGTGCGCAGCCGGGCGGCTGTACGCCTGCCCTTTACGGATCGCGATCTGGTGGACTTGATGCTGACGGTGCCGCCGGGCTTTCGCTACCGGCGGGAGCTGATCCGCAAGACGTTCATCCGGCAGTATCCGCGCCTGGCCCAGATACCGGCGCCCGATACGGGACTCCCGATGATCGACTGCGCCCGCGACGTGAGGATTCGGGTGGGGCGGCTCGTGCGCTGGCATCTGAATAAGGCCGGCCTGAAGCGGGTTAGCTACCTGAACCGGCGCCCCTACAAGGATTACGGCACCTGGTTCCGCACGACGCTACGGGACTGGGTCGAAGACAACCTGCTCGGCCAGCGCTCGTTGCAGCGCGGCTACTTCCGGCCCGAGGCGATCCGCCGGCTGGTAGACGAGCATATGAACGGCACGGACCATAGTACCCGCCTGGGGGTCTTGCTCAGCCTGGAGCTGTGGCACCAGCAATTCATCGATTAAGGCGGCAGCAATTATGCGACTTGGCATCGCCATCGAAGAAACCTGGGATTTCCTGCACGAAATCCACGCCGATCTGACCGCGCACCACGACGTCACGCTCTTCCGGCGGCGCCAGGTGGGGCTGCCGGTGTTCAACGCGCGCCTCAACCGGGCGCTTTTCCGGCGCGATCTCGGCGCCTTCCTGCGCGCGAACGACGTCGTCTTTTTCGAGTGGGCCAGCGAACTGCTGGCGGCGGCGAGCCACCTGCCGAAAAAGACGGGCATTGTCACCCGGCTGCACCGCTACGAAATGTACCGCTGGGCCGACCGGGTGAACTGGGACGCCGTAGACAGGATTATCCTGGTAACCGAGGCCAAGCGGCGCGAGTTCGTGCGCCATTTTCCGGTACAGGCTTCCAAAGTGGTGGTCATTCCCGAAGCGGTCTCCTTGCAGCGCTTCCAGCCGGCGCAAAAGACTTTCAGCGGCGACATCGGCATCCTCTGCCATCTACGGCCGCGCAAGCGGGTCTACGAGCTGATTCTGGCCTTTCACCGGCTCAACCAACTGCGACCCGGCTTCCATCTGCACATCGGTGGGGGCGAGGCGCCCGGGTTTGGCGAATATTACGAGGCGATGCGCGCGCTGGTGCGCAAGCTAAAGCTGGATAACGACGTCACCTTCTACGGCCACGTGGATAAGCCGGAGGAATGGTACGCTAACATCGATATCTTCATCTCCAACGGCTATTCCGAGGGGCTGCAGGTTTCGTTGCTGGAGGCGATTGCCTCGGGCTGCTATAGCCTCAGCCACTTCTGGGACGGCGCCGACGAGCTGATGCCGGCGGACACGCTCTACTTTGGCGAGGCCGAGCTTGTCGAGCGCATTCTCTGTTACGCCGACATGCCGGAAGCCGAGCGGGAGCGGCGCCGTCAGGCTCTACGGCAGGTGGTCGCTTCCCGCAACGACGTGGACAAGACGAAGCGTGAGATTCGAGAGCTGATTGAGGCGGTAGCCTCGTCCCGAAAGTAGGACCGACGGTGAATCTGTGAAGATAGCTTACCTGCTGGAACAGGACGTCGAAGTGCGCCAAGCGCCGTACGATGGACCGGGCACACACGTGCGAGAGGTCGTACATGAGCTGCGGCAACGGGGCCATCAGGTCCGGCTTCTTGCACGGCTTGAGGGCCGGCTCTGGCGCAGCGACGATCTGGCTGCCTTTACCCGCATCGAGGTGCCGCTGCTCGATCGTGGCCCGCTGCGCCTGCTCGAAAGGGCAGTGCGCCGGGCGCAGTACGAGCTGCAGCTACCCTACGCGGCCTTCTTCGAAAGCCAGCGTTTTGCGCGGGCCTGCCAGCAGGAACTGGCGGGAACCGATCTGCTCTACGAGCGTATGAGCTGGTTCGACTACGGCGGCGCGCTGGCGGCCGGCCGGATGGGCGTCCCGCTGGTGCTGGAGTGCAACGGCGACCATCTGGCCGATCTGGAGGCCAAGGGCATCGCCCCGCATGGCTGGCAGCGCCGCCTTTCGGTTGCGCTGATGAATCGTGCCGTACAGCGCGCCGCGCACGTGGTCGTCAGCGGCGACGGCTGGCGCGATGCCTTTCTCCAGCGCTGGCGGGTGGACGGCCGGCGGGTGACAACGGTCGAGAACGGCACAGAGCTGCTGCGATTGCTGCAGCGCGACGAGCTGCGCGCGTTCCAGGAGGAACCGGGCGGGGGCGACGTGGTTACCCTGGCCTACCTCGGCGGATTCCAGCCGTGGCAGGGCGTCCCGGTGCTGCTGCGGGCGCTGGCGCGTATCGTCGCCGAAGCGCCGCCCCTGCGGCTTGTGCTCATTGGCTCCGGGCCGGGGGCAGAGGAAGCAAGGCAGTTCGCCGAGCAGTTGGGGCTTGCCAACATCGTGACTTTTACCGGCCGGCTTTCCCAGGAAGCGTATGCCCCGATATTGGCCGGGGCCGACATAGGCCTGGCGCCTTATTGTGGGTGGCCGGAATACTCGGGGTTGAAGCTCTTTGATTACAAGGCAGCCGGGCTGGCGGTCATCGCCTCTGGCGAGCAGGGCCGACCACGAACGCTGCAGGATGGGCGCACGGGATGGATCGTGCCGCCCTGTGACGAACAGGCAGTGAGCCGGGCCATTCTTGCCCTGGCTCGTGATAGCGCGCTGCGCCGCCGGTTGGGACAGGCGGCACGGATAGACGCCGAGAGCAGCCATAGCTGGGAACAGACGACCAGGCAGCTGGAGCAGATCATGCTCCGGGTGGTCGAGGAACGCAGCCGGGCGCGGAGCGGCGCAATGGGCCGCCGGCGAGGGATTGAAGCCTATGAAGCAGACAGGTGAACCGGGCCTCGTCAGTGTAATGATGCCCGCCTATAACGCGGAACCGTTTATCGCCGCGGCCATCGACAGCCTGCTGCAGCAGAGCTACGCCAACTGGGAGCTGATCATCGTCAATGACGGCTCCACGGATGGCACGGCGACGGTCGCCGCCCGGTACGACGATCCGCGCATCGTTGTCTTCACCCAGGCCAACCGGGGCGAGGCGGCGGCGCGCAACGCGGCGCTGGAACAGATGCGCGGTGAGTTTGTCGCCTTTCTGGACGCGGATGACCTGTTCCTTACCCATCACCTGGAGGTCACTGCCGGCTACCTGCAGGCGCATCCCGAGGACGACGCCGTCTATACCGACGGTTTCCACATCGACGAGAACGGTACGCGCCTGAAAACGCTGTCCAGCCGGCGCAGGGGGCCGTTCCAGGGTGATATCTTCGAACAGGTCGTACTGGCCTCCGACGTGTTTGGCCCGCCGACCTGTGTTGTCCTGCGGCGCGCGCCGGTGATGGCCGCGCACCTTCGTTTTGACGAACAGATCGTTATCGGGCCCGACTGGGATTTCCTGACCCACGTCGCCGAGCGGATGACGTTTGGCTATATCGACACGCAGAGCGTTCTGTACCGCGTCCACCGCACGAACGTGACGCGGCGCGTGGACGCGACACGGCGCGCCGGCTATCTTGCGCGCTGCCGGGAGAAGGCGATCCGGCTCCCGCGTTTTGCCGACCTTCCGACAGCCACACGCGTCGCCGTCTTTTATGACCTGCTGGTGAACCTGTTGCCGGGCCAGCCCGAGCGACAGGCGGCGCTGGCGCAGGGGCCGCCGTTTCGGGCGCTGCCGGCTGCCGAGCAGGCACGCCTATTCCGGCTTATGGCTCGCGAGGGATTGTTCGCCACCGGCGAACGACCGGCGAGCCGCCAAAAGGCCCGCGAGTGGCTGGAGGAGGCCCGCCGGCTTCAACCGGGCAACTGGCGGGCGGCTATTCTGACCTTTCTGTTTCGTGCCAGCCCGGTCGTCTGTCAGGGCTTCTGGGCTCTTAAACGCATGGCCGAGTCACAACAGCGATTGACAAACCCACTGGTCGATCCCCTGGCAGACCTCTACTGAGGCTGCCCATCTTATCCAGTCATTTCTTGCGCCTACTCATACGGAGATAAAGTACATGTTCACGATTCCTTCCTCTACACAGGTTCTGGTGATCGGCGGTGGTCCGGCCGGCTCGACGGCGGCGGCACTTCTGGCGCGCGCTGGCTTCTCTGTCGTTCTCGCCGAAAGGGACCGGTTCCCCCGGTATCACATTGGCGAATCGCTGCTGCCGTCGGCATTGCACTTCCTGGACATCACCGGGGCGCGGGCGCGGGTCGAAGCTCATGGCTTCCAGCGCAAGCCCGGCGCCCACATCGAGTGGGGCAGCCAGCAGTGGGATCTCTTCTTCGGCGAGCTATCTGGACAGAACACTTACAGCTATCAGGTGCTGCGTTCGGAGTTTGACCAATGCCTGATCGAACATGCCGGCGAGGTCGGGGCCAGGGTGTACCAGGGTCTTGAGGTCCGTGAGATCCGCTTCAACGAAGCGGGACGCCCGGTAGCGGCGGTTGTGGCGCCCACCGAACAGAGGGGGAAGGAACAGACGCTGACCTTCGACTATCTGGTAGACGCCTCCGGACGCAATGGGGTGATGGTCAACAAGTATCTGCACAACCGCTACTACCACGACGCCTTCAAGAACGTAGCGGTCTACGGATACTGGAAGAACACGGCTGGATTTACCGGAGCCAAAGAGGGGGCAATCGCGACCATCTCCATTCCGTACGGCTGGATATGGGCCATCCCGCTGCACGACGGCACGTTGAGCGTCGGCGTGGTGATGCACAAGGACAACTTCAAGGAGCGCCGCGACAGACAGAGCCTCGAAGAGATTTACGAGACCAGTCTGGCCGAAGCGCCGACCGTCGCAGCGATGCTCGAGCCGGCGACCCTGGTGTCGGAGCTGCGGGCAGAGACCGATTACTCCTACGCGGCGGAGCAGTTCGCCGGGCCGGGCTACTTCATCTCGGGCGATGCTGCCTGCTTCCTCGACCCGCTGCTGTCCACGGGCGTCCATCTGGCGATGCTGAGTGGGCTGCTATCCGCGGCGAGTATCTGCAGCATCGACCGGGGCGAGATTAGCGAAGAAGAGGCCATCTCCTTCTACGACAAGAGCTATCGCCGCGCCTATCTGCGCTACCTCGTCTTCCTGTCGGCCTTCTACGATCAGTATGATGGCAAAGAGACCATCTTCTGGATTGCCGGACAGCTTTCGCGCCGCGACACGCCGCCCAACCAGCTAAAGATGGCATTTACGACGCTGATGTCCGGCGTCGAAGATCTGGTCGATCTGAGCGATGGGGAAGTGGCCCGCTCTTATGTGCGCCAGGAGATGTCACAGCGGATGCATGAGAACCTGACGCTGCGCGCCGATAAGGAGCTGATGGCCCAGGAGGCGCTGGAGCCGAAGAAGCAGGCCAACCACATGTTCTTTGACCGTGTGGAAGGGATCAGCATTCTCTCGGCCGACGATGCCGTTCAGGGGATCTACGTGGTCACGGAGCCGCAGCTCGGCCTGGCCCGCACCGCCGTGGCGGACGCGGCAGAAGCCGGGTAGCCGAGTACGCGGACAGGGGAACAAAGACGATGCGTATCGCCGTCTATCACAACCTGCTCTCTGGAGGGGCTAAGCGGGCGCTGGCAGAGCTGGCGCGGCGTCTGGCAGAACGGCATGAAATCGACGTTTTCAGCCTGAGCTGTAGCAACCACGATTTCGCCGATCTGCGGCCGTTTGTCTGGGCATACCGGACCTTCCGGTTCGACCCGCTGCCCCTGCTGGCTTCGCCCTTCGGCCGTCTGAACCAGGCGGCACGGACAGCGGACCTTCTGCGCCTGAACCGGCTCAGCCGACAGATTGCACAGGAGATCGAGCAGGGTGGATACGACGTCGTCTTTGTCCATCCGTGCCAGTTCGAGACCAGCCCGAGCATCCTGGCGCACGTGCAGCGCGTCCCGTCCGTCTACTTCTGCCAGGAGCCGCTGCGGCGGCTGCACGAGCCGGCGCCGTGGCGGCCCTACGATCACGGGGCATCACGCGCCCGGCAGCTGATGGATCAGGTTGACCCGCTCATCCATCTCTACCACGCGACGATCCGGCGGGTTGACCGGCGTAATGCCCGGCGGGCTTCGCGGATTCTGGTCAATTCCGAGTTTATGCGGGAGGCCGTTTCCCATATCTACGGGCTGGATGCGCACGTCAGCTATCTCGGGGTAGACAGCGACTTCTTCCGGCCCTCGCCGGTGCCTAAAGGTAACTTCGTCCTTTCCGTCGGCTCGCTGACGCCGCTGAAAGGGTTTGATTTCCTGATCGACGCCGTAGCCCGGATTCCCGAGCATCAGCGTCCGCCGCTGGTCATCGCCAGCAACTTCGAGAATCCGCCTGAGCGCGATTATCTGCAAGGGCTGGCTGCCGGAGGCGGTGTTGAGCTGCGGCTGCTCAGCCAGGTCGGCGACGACGAGCTGGTGCGCCTCTACAACGAAGCAGCCGTCGTCGCCTACGCTGCGCTGCGCGAGCCCTTCGGCCTGGTGCCGCTGGAGGCGATGGCCTGCGGCACGCCCGTGGTTGCCGTACGCGAAGGTGGCGTTCTGGAGACAGTCGTGCACGAAGAGACGGGCCTGCTCGTAGAACGGGAAGCGCAGCCCTTTGCGGCCGCGCTCTCCCGGCTGCTGGCCGATCCACAGCTGGCGGCCGAATACGGTCGCCGGGGCCGCGATCTGGTCCTGCGCCGCTGGAGCTGGGACGAGGCGGCACGCCGCGTCGAGGCCGAGTTGCAGGCTGCTCTGCCGTCTGGCATCGCACCTGCCGCGCGGGCGACAGAGGGACTCGCTGCTGCTGACTGAGTTGAAGCTGTATATAGGGCTGAGAGGATGGCCGGGCCGCCTCTCGCCAGCTTGGAACAGGGATGGATCGTAACCGATGGCAGTTGATGCTGGTTATTGCCGTGCTGGTCCTGCTTGTCGCCGGAACCTTGCGGGTTGCGGGCGCGCAGAGTCAGCCGGAAGAGCTATGTCAGGGTGAGTTTCTGCCGGTGGCGCCGCCACTGACGGAGCTGGGCAACGACGAGTACGTGCGCATGGAAGGCGGACCGACCGGCTTTACGGGCGGCCTCTACCCCGACGGCGCCAATGAACGCCCGCCGGACCACGAGGCAGCCGGCCTGGCAGCCTCGGCGCGCATCCAGCCGCTGAATGAGGCCGGTCAACCTGACCCGGCGGGCAAGATCGTGTTGATGTCGGTGGGCATGTCTAACACGACCTCCGAATTCGGCGCTTTCAGCAACCTCGTTCACGAGCAGCGGCTCGACAACCCGCCCCTGGTGCTCGTCAACGCTGCCCAGGGTGGCCGCGTTTCTGAGTGGTGGGCCGACCCGGATGGGCCGGTCTGGACGGAGATGGACGGACGGCTGCGCCATGCGCGCGTTACCCGCGAGCAGGTGCAGGTGGTCTGGATCAAGCTGACGCAAACGCGGGGCGGCGATTTTCCGGCGAAAGCACAGGCACTGCAGGCCGACCTCGTGCGCGTTGTCCAGAACCTGAAGGAGTATCTACCGAATCTGCAGATTGCCTATCTCTCCAGCCGGACGCGTTCTTACACCTACTGGCGCGGCCTCAGCCCGGAGCCAGTGGCCTACGAGACAGGATTTGCCGTCAAGTGGCTCATCGAGGCGCAGATCGAGGGCGATCCCGAACTCAACTTTGATCCGGCGAAGGGCGAGGTTCGCGCGCCGTTCCTTTCCTGGGGTCCTTACCTGTGGATTGACGGGCAAAATCCCCGCGCCGACGGTTATACGTGGCTGGCGGAGGACATGATCCGCGACTGCACTCACCCGTCACGCAGTGGGAATCAGAAAGTCGGCGCAATGTTGCTCGACTTTTTCCAGACGGACACGACAGCCCGTTCATGGTTCCTGGGCGAGCCTGCGCCGGTGCCGGTTAGCACGGAGGCCGCCTCACCTACGGCGCTGCCATCGGCAACGCCGACAGCGGCTCCCACCCAGACGCCGACGGCGACCGCCCAGCCTTCGCCCGAGGCGACTATCACGCCTACCTCGACGGCAACGGCGATAGCAGCCAGGCCCACCGCCGAGCTGGCAGACGCCGTCTCTACAGCGACCCGCCAGGCGCCGACGCCGGACAGTGCCGGCAACGACGCCACCTTAAGTTTCGTGTTGATTCCGACGATAATACTCATTCTCACTGGCGCTGGCCTTGGATGGCGGGCCCATCGAGCAAGAACACAAAGATAGGGAAGCACAATGAATCAAAAACCTCTCTTTCCCACCATCCGCGCCTACGCTATTCCGGCGATCATATTCGTTCTGGCTCTGACCCTGCTGTTTCCGCTCGTCGTCCTCGGCGAAGATGGAGGCACGGCGCTGGACTTTGACGGCGCCGACGACTCCGTCGCCCTTGGCGATACAAATAACCTCTTTGGGGGCACCGGCTGGACCAGCCAGAAGAGCATCTCGGCCTGGATAAAGGTCGAGGGCAGCGCGCAATTGACGACGCCGACGTCGGCGCCGATGATCATCGGCAATGATGGGCCGCGCACCTTCGGCATCGCCCGCGCCAACTATAATGGCCTCGACCGTGTCTGGGTCTGGAACTTTGATAGCAATGGCCTGGACGTTGTGGGCGTGGAATACACGCCCGGCGAGTGGTTCCAGGTGGCTCTGGTGCACGACGGAGCCACACTGTCGGCCTACAAGAACGGCGTATTTGTCGGCTCGACGCCAAGTGGGCCCACGCAAATGCCCAACCCCAATGCCGACGGCAATCTGTACATCGGAGGCACCAACAACGGGCGGGCAACGCGCAACCTGGACGGCGCTGTTGACGAGGTGCGTGTGTGGACCGAAGCTCTCGACGAGGCGACGATTGCCGCCTGGGCCTACCAGGAAGTGACGGCTGCTCACCCGCAATGGGCCAGCCTGCGCGCCTACTACAAAATGTCGGATGGCGCCGGTACGACGCTGACAGACGATAGCGGCAACGGCAACACCGGAAGTGTGAATGGCGCAAGCTGGGTTGCTTCTGGAGCCTTTGGCATGACGGGCTCCGCGCCCACCCCGACCAGCGTGCCCCCAACGCCCACGGCGACAAGCGAGCCGCCCACGCCGACGCCCACGGCGACAAGCACGCCGCTGCCTCCGGGCGATGCCGGATACGCGCTGGCCTTCGACGGGACGACCGACTACGTCTACGTCGCCGAGACGGCCTACGTGCTGGGGTCCGGCTGGGAATCGTCGAAGACGGTCGAGCTGTGGCTTAAGCCGACCGGTGCGGCGCAATGTACGGCGAACAACCCGGCGCACTGCGACGCCGTGCTGGGCGACCGTCCTCGCTGGTGGGGTATCTCGCGAGGCCCAGTACAGGGCGCCGATAAGATCTGGATCTTCAACTTCGACAACAACATGGATGCGCTCGCCGTTGATTACACCGTTGACGAATGGATGCACCTCGCCGTCGTCCATAGTGAAGGGCTGTTACGCGTGTACCGTAACGGCGTGGAGGTCGGTAGCATGCCGAGCGGGGCCACGACCCAGCCAAACACGGGGGCGCTGCCGATTCTGCACCTAGGCGGGATTGTCATCAACGCCAACCGCAACTGGACCTTTGAAGGCGAGCTTGATGAGATACGCTTCTGGAACTATCCGCGTTCGGCCGAACAGATAAATCAGGATATGTTCCACGCGCTGACCGGAGAAGAGGCCGGGCTGATGGCCTATTACGCCATGTCAGACGGCGCAGGTGATACCCTGACCGACGATAGCCTGAACAACTGGACCGGCGCGCTGATTGATGGCGGGCAGATTCCGGGCAACGGGCAGCCGGCGCAATGGGTCCCTTCCGGGGCTTTCGGCAATTAGGAGAGAGGGCGATGGACTTTTCCTGGACTGACGAGCAGCTGGCGTTCAGAGACGCTGTGGTTACCTTCGCCCAGAAGGAGCTGAACGACGGCCTGCTGGAGCGGGACCGGCAGGGCGAGCTGGGCCGCGAGCAGTGGCGCAAGTGCGCCCGCTTCGGCGTGCTCGGCCTGCCCTTCCCGGAGGAGTATGGCGGCTCCGGCGCGGATATCCTCTCCACAATGCTCATGATGGAAGGGCTTGGTTACGGTTCCCGCGACAACGGTCTGCTCTTCGCCATGAACGCGCAGATGTGGAGCGTGCAGATGCCGATTCTCAACTTCGGCACGGCCGCCCAGAAGGAGAAGTACCTTCCCGGCCTGAACTGCGGCGACCTCATCGGCGCGCACGGCATGAGCGAGCCCGACTCCGGCTCGGACGCCTACAGCCTGCGCACGCGTGCCCAGCGCGTAGACGGTGGCTACGTTCTCAACGGCAGCAAGACGTTCGTCACGAACGCGCCGGTCGCCGACATGGCCCTGGTCTTCGCTACGGTCAATCCGGAGCGCAAAGCCTGGGGCGTCACGGCCTTCCTGGTCGATAAGGGCACGCCGGGCTTCAGCATCAGCCGCGACATCGAGAAGATGGGGCTGCGCACCTCGCCAATGGGCGAGCTGGTCTTCCAGGATTGTTTCCTACCGGAAGAGAACCGGCTTGGCCCTGAAGGCGCTGGCACGCAGATCTTTCACAACTCGATGGAGTGGGAACGCAGCGCCATTCTGGCCAGCCACATCGGGGCGATGGAACGGCAGCTCGAAGAAGCTGTAGCGTATGCGCGCGACCGGGAGCAGTTCGGACAGCCGATAGGCAAGTTCCAGTCCGTCGCCAACCGGCTGGTCGATATGAGGGTCCGCCTGGAAACGGCGCGCCTGCTGCTGTACAAGGTTGCCTGGCTGAAGAGTCAGGGCAAGCCGGCCGTGCTTGAAGCGGCGATGGCGAAGCTCTACCTGAGTGAGTCGTTCGTGCAATCCAGCCTGGACGCCATCCGGACGTTCGGCGGTTACGGCTATACAGTCGAGTACGAGGTCGAGCGTGACCTGCGCGACGCTATCGGCGGCACGCTCTATTCGGGTACGTCAGATATTCAGCGCAACATCATCGCGCAACTGATGGGACTATGAGAGGGGCATGATGAATAAACGGAATATCTACCTGCTGACCCAGGCCGTGGGCATCGGGGCGGAGGCGTATCCGGAACGGGAAGCGGCGCGCTTCTCGGGCCAAAGCCTGACCTATGTGGAGCTGGAGCGCCGCTCGAACCAGCTAGCTCATACCCTAATTGCCGAGGGCGTGCAGCGCGGCGACCGCGTCGGCATCTACATGAACAAGGGGCTCGAGTCGCCGGTTGCGCTCTATGGGATTATGAAAGCGGGCGCGGCTTACGTGCCGCTCGATCCCTTCGCTCCCGTGGGCCGGCTCAGCTTCGTCATCCGCAACTGCGGCATCCGGCACCTCGTGACGAGCGACTTCAAGCTCGACGGCGTCACAGAGATGGCCGCGCAGACGGGGCTGACCTGCGCGATTGGGCTATCGGCCCCCGGCGAGCTGCCGCTGCGCACCCTGTCCTGGGAGGACGTTGCTGCTGCGCCGGAGACGCCGCCCGCCGTCAGCCTGACGGAGCAGGATCTGGCTTATATCCTGTACACGTCTGGTTCGACGGGCGATCCCAAGGGGATTATGCACACCCATCGCAGCGGGCTGACATTCGCCCAGTGGGGTGTGGATACCTACGAATTGCGCGGCGACGACCGCCTGAGCAATCACGCGCCGCTGCATTTCGATCTGTCCACGTTCGACTTCTTCGCCGGGGCGCTGGCCGGGGCGACGACGGTGATCATTCCCGAGGCGCTGACCAAGTTCCCTGTGAACCTGTCGCGGCTGATCCAGAACGAGCGGATTACGGTCTGGTACTCGGTGCCGTATGCCCTGATTCAGCTTCTGTTGAACGGCGCGATGGAACGGCACGACCTCAGCTCTCTGCGCTGGGTGCTCTTCGCCGGCGAGCCGTTCCCGACGAAACATCTACGCCCGCTCATGGCCCGGCTGCCGGAGGTGCGCTTCAGCAACCTCTACGGGCCTACGGAAACGAACGTCTGCACCTTTTATCACGTTGCTCCACTACCCGAGGATTCGGATGAGCCGATTCCGATTGGCGAAGCGTGCGCGAACGTGGAGGCGCTGGTGGTGGACGGCGACGACCGGCCTGTTGCGCCCGGCGACGTGGGCGAGCTGCTGATTCGCAGCCCCCTGGTGATGCGTGGCTACTGGGGCCGGCCTGACCTGACGGCCAGAGGCTTCTATATTCGCAACCGCTTCGACGACGGGGGAGAAATCTTCTACCGGACGGGCGATCTGGTTACGCTGGAGCCTGATGGCAACTTCAAGTATCTGGGTCGCAAGGACCGGCAGATCAAGACGCGCGGCTACCGGGTAGAGCTGGACGAAATCGAAGTCGCTTTGCTTTCCCACCCAGGCGTGGAGGAAGCGGCCGTCTATCCGGTTCCCGATGGGGAAGGTAGTAATCTGATCGAGGCGGCTGTGACGGCGCGGCCGGGCGCTGCCCTCGACGTGGGCTCGCTGCTGACGCACGCGGCGGAAAGGCTGCCGCCCTACGCCGTGCCGGCAAAGCTGACTATTCTGGAGCAGTTCCCGCGCACATCAACGGGGAAAATCAACCGCCGTGCTCTCCAGGCCGCAACGACGGTCGGGGCGCCGGCCTGACGAGGTACCTGCCTTCAAAGGCAGCAGTCTGTCGCTAACACCATTTGTGTGAAAAGGAAGGAAAAGTGAACGACGTCATCATTATCGGTGGCGGACCGGCGGGTTCCGCGCTGGGCTCTTATTTGTCGATGAAGGGAATCTCTAACGTCATCCTGGAGGGCGCCAACTTCCCACGACCTCACGTGGGTGAATCGATGGTGACCTCTTCCACGCGCGTCTTCGAGGAGCTTGGGTTCCTGCAGACGATGGAAGACGAGGGGTTCATCCATAAATATGGCGCTTCCTGGCATCCCACGATGGGCAATGGCGAAGCCTCGCACACCTTTGACTGGGAAGGCAAGACGACGGAAGCGGCTATCGAGTTTTCGGAGTTCCCCCAGCCAGGCGTAAACCAGGACTACACCTATCATGTCGATCGCGGTAAGTTCGATCTGCTGCTGCTGAAACATGCCGAGAAGCTGGGCAGCCAGGTCTACCAGGGTGTTAAGGTCATCCAGGTGTTGTTCGAAGGTGACCGGGCCTGTGGCGTGCGCGCGCGCATCGCCGGGCAGGAAATTGACATACCGGCGAAGATAGTGGTCGATGCCAGCGGCCGGCACACTCTGCTGGGTCGTCAGCTGCGCATCAAGAAGAACGACCCGATCTTTAACCAGTATGCGGTTCATGCCTGGTTTGCGGATCTGGACAAGGGCAACGGTCCCACCGCCGACTTCATCCACATCTATTTCCTGCCCGTGGAGCGCGGTTGGGCGTGGCAGATCCCGATTACCGAGACGATTACGTCGGTGGGCATCGTGGCCGAGCGCGAAATCTTCCGCAAGGCGCAGATGGATCTGGAGACCTACTTCAACACCTACGTGCAGAGCAACGCAGACCTGGCGCGGGCCATGGCCCCGGCACGGCGGGTCAATGAGTTCAAGGTCGAGGCCGACTATAGCTACTCGATGGAGAAGTTCGTGGGCAACGGCTTCCTGCTGGTCGGCGACGCAGCTCGCTTTGTCGATCCGATCTTCTCATCTGGCGTGAGCATCGCCCTCTACAGCGCCAAGTTCGCTTCCGGAATTATCCAGCGTGCGCTGGAGAGCGGCGATGTGAGCGAGGCTGCGCTGGCCCCGTACGAGGAGAAGCTGCGTTCCGGCGTGTCGGTCTGGTACGAGTTCATTCAGAGCTACTACCGCCTGCTACCGCTCTTCACCTACTTCATCCAGTCGCCGCAATACCGGCTGCAGGTCTTGCAGCTTCTGCAGGGCGAGGTCTTCGACCGGGACAGTGTGCCGGTCCTCGACGAGATGCAGCGCTTTATCAAGATCGTGGAGAGCAAGGACGACCACCTGTTCAAGCGCCAGCTTGCCCCGTTGACTCCGGCCGCCGAGCCTGACATGTCCGCGGATTAAACAAGGCGCGACGGCGGAAGTGCGCTTGAAAGGCCACTAGCAACATGTTCAAACGTCTTCTCTTTCTGAATGGGCTGGCGACGATTGGCCTCATCCTGTTCCACTCGGCAGGGTGGGGCTTCGTCGCCATGTACCACTGGCGCGAGCGCTACCTGCCGCTGGTCGGCGCCGGCGCCGACCAGCCGGGCGGCGTGGCTTATTACGTGCTGCGGACGATGGAGCAGCTCCCGGTAGCCGCTATTCCGGCCTTTCTCTTCGTTTCGGGTCTATTCGTCGCCTTCACCGTCCGGCAGAGTGGTAGGGTACAGTGGCCCGTCATCCGCGGGCGCCTGCAGACGCTGCTGGTACCCTACCTGCTCTGGTCGGCGATCCTGCTTCTCTTGCTGATTGCCGAAGGGCGGATGCCTTCCGTTGCCCGGATTCCGTTCATGCTGCTGACGGGGGCCGTCAATCCGGCCTTCTACTATGTGCCGCTTATCTGCCAGTTCTACCTGCTTTCCTTCTGGCTGGTGCCACTGGCCCGAAGACGGCCGGTGTTGCTGCTGGTGGTCGCGGCGCTGGTGCAGTCAGCCATTCAGCTCGGCTACTACCTGAGCTACTTCGGCGTCGAATCGCCGCTGCTGCAAGCCCTGGGTTCCACCCCGAAGTGGTTCTTTGCCACCCGGTTGTTCTGGTTCTCGTTTGGCATTGTCGCCGGGTTCAACCTGCAGCTACTGGAGAGCCGGCTGCCGCGCTGGCGGTGGCCGCTGGCAGGCGCGACCCTACTTCTCGTTGTCGCGGGCATTGTCGAATGGGAATGGATCTTCCGCAGCTCGGGCCAGTTCTGGCTGGATCACCGGGAAACGTTTATCGACACCTTCTACGCGCTGGCCCTCATCCTCACCGTACTGGCCTTCTACCGGCAATCTTCGCCGGTTGACCGGCCGGTTGAGGAGCTGGGGCTGAAGTCATACGGGATCTACCTGATCCACTCACCGGTTATGGGCTACACGGCCCGCGCCATCTATCACCTCGCTCCGGCGGTGCTGGCGAACCAGTTTCTGTTCCAGCCGCTGGTGATAGTGGCCGGTCTGGGCGTTCCTCTGCTGCTCATGAGCGCCGTCAACCGCACGCCGGTCGTGCAGCGATTCTACAAATACAGCTTTGGCTAGCCGGAACCTTGTTTTCAGGAGAACGAAAAATGGACACGACAAAACAGATTCTGACCGAGTATGTGGAAAAGGAAATCATGCGCCGCCCCGGCGGCGTGACCAGCGAGGATATGGACCTGCTCAGCACCGGTATTCTCAACTCGTTGAGTCTCCTGCAGCTTATCTCCTTCGTTGAGCGTAAGTTCAACCGGCAGATTCCGGTGGAGGAGATTGTCTACGAAAATTTCCACAGCGTGGCGGCGATGGCCAACTATCTGAAGGCCACCAGCCCGGCTTCCTGACGTTCAGCTACCCCTCCGCGAATTTGACACAAAGGAAAATGAGATGGTCAGACGACTATTGCTGTTGAACGGGCTGGCCGTTGTGGGGGCTGTGCTTAACCACACGACCGGCTGGGGCTTCACGGCAATGTTCTGGTGGGTCCACCGCTACCTGCCTGTGGAACCCCCGAACTTCGATCAGATGGGCAGCGCCGGCTATTACCTGCTCCTGGGCCTGCAGCAGGCGATCATGTTCGCCGTGCCGGCCTTTCTCTTCGTCTCCGGCTACTTCATCGCTTTTGCGACGGGGCGGCAGGATCTGAAGGGGAGCTGGCGTCTCATCCGCAGCCGGATTATCTATCTGCTGGTGCCCTATCTCGTCTGGTCGCTTCTGGTATTTGCTGCCGATTTCGTGGAGGGGAAGCGGCAGACAGTTGCCGGCTATGCCGAGATGCTGGTCATGGGAAGGACGACGCCGGCGTACTACTTCATTCCCCTGCTGATCCAACTCTATCTGCTCTCGCCGCTCCTGGTGCGCGCCGCGAAACGGTATCCACGAGCATTGCTCGCCGGCACGCTGATCGTGCAGCTTGGCGTGCGAACGCTGGTATATCTGGATACGTGGGGCTTCGATCTTGGCGCGGCTGCGCCGCTGATGGAGCTGACGGGAAGCTGGTTCTTCCCCGGTCATCTCTTCTGGTTCTCGGCCGGCGTTGTCGTCGGGCTGAACCCGGTTGTCTTCCAGCGGATAGCGGTGGGCGGCCGGAAGCTGTTCCTGGCCGGCGCGTCGTTTCTACTGCCGCTGGGCGTCCTCGAATGGCAGCAGATTCTGGCCGGCGCCGAGCAGCCGTGGATTCCCATCCGGGAGACGCTGCTCGACTCGCTCTATGCGGCGCTCTTTATTCTGGCCTTCATGGGCTACGAGTCGGCGCGCATTCCCTTCTCGCAAGGGCTGGAGAAGCTGGCGGGCAAGGCGTTTGGCGTCTATCTCGTCCATTCGCCGGCCCTCCAGTTCGGCGCGCGGGCAATCTACTTTGTTGCTCCGTGGTTGCTGGGTAACGTGCTGCTGCTGCAGGCTGTGCTCTTCGCCATCGGCGTCGGCGTCCCGCTGCTGGTTATGGGCGTTGCTGACCTGAACTGGTCGCCGGTTCGCCGGTCGTACCGCTATCTCTTTGGGTGAGCGTTGCCCCACCCTCGTCATCCCGGCCAAGGCCAACTATGAAAGAACCACTCGTCATCAGTGTCATCCTGAATACGAACCGCCGCGAGGATACCCTCGCCTGCATCGCCTCCCTGGAGGCGAGCAGCTATGGCAATCACAGGGTGCTGATCCTGGATAACGCCTCGACCGACGGCTCTGTGGAGGCTATCCGCACGGCACACCCGGCGGTGGAAGTGCTGGCGCTGCAGGAAAACCGTGGTTATGCGGGCAACAACAACGTGGGCATTGCCGCTGCACTGGAGCGGGGCGCGGACTGGATCTTCGTGCTCAACGAGGACACCATTCTGGCGTCTGACTGCCTGAGCAAGCTGGTGGAGGCCGGGGAAAGCGAACCGGAGCTGGGCATCGTCGGCCCCACTGTCTATCACCACAACGAGCCAGACGTCATCCAGTCGGCCGGCGGCTATCTGGATCGCTTCTGGGTCTCGCACCACCTGCATGAGAATGAGCGCGACGAAGGGCAGCTGCGCGGGCTGCCAGAGGTGGACTGGATCTCGGGCTGCGCGCTGCTCGTGCGCCGGGAGGTCGTCGAGCAGGTTGGGGCGCTGGACGAACGCTTCTTCTACTATTGGGAGGAGACGGAGTGGTGCCTGCGCGCCCGGCGGCATGGTTGGACGATTCGCCACATGCCGGAGGCGCGGCTGTGGCACAAGGGGGTGCAGCGCGACTACGCGCCGAACCCGTCGGTGACCTACTACAACACACGCAACCGCTTTCTCATGCTGGCCCGCCACCAGGCTCCTCCCGTCGTCTGGCTGCGCGCCTGGGCAGATACGATACGCACCCTGACGAGCTGGACGGTGAAACCGCGCTGGCGCATGATGCACGATCACCGGGATGCGATGTGGCAGGGCGCGTGGGATTTCCTGCGGCGCCGCTGGGGAATGCGTACAGGCTGAGATGCGCCGTCTTCTTTTTCTCTCACGGTGGTTTCCCTATCCGCCGGGTAATGGCTCGAAACTGCGCATCTACAACATGCTGCGCCGGCTCAGCGAGCAGTATGCAATCACCCTGCTCAGCTTTGCCGACCAGCCGGATGTCAGGCCGGAAGTAGGGCCGTTGCTGGAAATCTGCGAAGCTGTGCACACGGTGCCGTACCGGCCGTTTGATCCGGGCAGCCGGCGGGCGCTGCTGGGCTTCCTCGGCCCGACGCCGCGATCGGTCAGCGACACCTACTCGCCGGAGATGGAAGCGCTGATCATCACGGCGCTGGCGGCCCGGCCGTATGATCTGGTGATCGCCTCACAGATTGACATGGCGGTCTACCACCGGGCGTTCGGGGACGTGCCCGCCGTCTTTGAGGAAGTTGAAATAGGCGTGCTCTACGAGCAGGCGGCCCGCGCTTCGTCGCTTCGGGCCCGGCTGCGTTACGGGCTGACCTGGAGCAAGTACCGGCGCTACCTGACGCGGCTGCTGGCGCAGTATGCGCTGGCGACGGTCGTCTCCGAGAAAGAAAAAGAGCTGGTCGAACGGCTCAGGCCAGGACAAACACCCGTCCTGGTCGTTTCCAACGGTATCGAGCCTGACGACTACGCCGGTTTTCGCGTTGAACCGAAGCCGGCGTCGCTGATCTTCACCGGCTCGCTGACCTTCGCGCCTAACCATGAGGCAATGCGCTGGTTCGTGGGCGAGGTCTGGCCCCTGGTGCGGGCGGAGATACCGGAGGCCGAGCTGACAATCACCGGTGCGCCTGGCGAGCGCCCGCTGCCGCCGGCCGAGGGTGTGAACCTGGCGGGCTTCGTACCCGATGTCCGGCCTCTCGTTGCCGGCTCCTGGGCGAGTGTGGCGCCTATCCACGCCGGAGGCGGCACGCGGCTGAAGATTCTGGAAGCGATGGCGTTGGGCACGCCCGTGGTCGCCACGAGCAAAGGGGCCGAAGGTCTGGACGTCGGCGACGGAGAACACCTGCTGCTTGCCGATAGCCCGGCCGACTTTGCCTCGGCGACCATACGGCTGCTGCAGAGCAGGGAGTTGCGGGCGCGTCTGGCCGCAAACGCGACGGCTCGCGTCCACGAGTGCTATAGCTGGGGCAGGATCATGCCTCACTACATGCGTGTACTTGAAGCGGTCGCTGCCCGACAGATAATTCCGGCAACGACAGGTGTATCTCGATAGGATTGCTTATGGCCCAGCTAGTACAGGGCTCGCAGAAATGGATACGGCACAATAGCCTGCTCTGGCAGCGCTGGCTGGTGACGGCGTTCGTATTGCTGCTGGCGCCCGCCATTGGCTACGTAGCGTCGCCACACTATACGAGACTGGTGCTCGTAGGCATGTTGGGGCTGGTCATCGGGATCGCCGTCGTGCGGCTCCTGCTGCGCTGGCCTGCCCTCGGCCTCGTCCTGCTGATTCCCGCCAACATGGTCGTGCCCTTCGCAATTGGCACCGGAACCAATACGAGCATCCACGCTACAATCCTGCTGATCGCGTTGCTGCTGGCGCTGTGGATCTACCAGATGTGGTCGAGCGGCGAGGGTTTCCGTCTCTACCAGTCCGGTACCATTCCACCACTGCTGCTGTTGATCGTCGTCGCCGTTCTGGCCTTCTTTTCCGGGCAGTTGCCCTGGTTCCAGAGCGCGCACGCCCCGCTGCCGGCGCAGCTGGGCGGTCTGAGCGTCTTTGTGCTCTCGGCCGGCGCCTTCCTGCTGGCTGTTCACCGCTATGAGGAACAGCGCTGGCTGGAGTGGACTGTCTGGCTGCTGCTGGTGTTGGGTACGATCTACGTCGGCTTTCGCGTTATTCCGGGGATGTTCCGCTACAGCGGCTACTTCTATACGTGGGGCAGCACAAGCAGCCAGTTCTGGACGTGGTTCGTCGTGTTGCTCTTCAGCCAGGCCCTGTTGAATGACAGGCTGAGCGTGGGCTGGCGCGGGCTGCTCTGGGCCATCCTGGCGGTGACGCTGTACTCGATTCTCTTTCAGACGGGCGACTGGAAATCGGGCTGGATTCCGCCGCTCATCGCCATGGGGGCCGTCATGCTATTGCGCTGGTGGCAGACGAGCTTCCTGATGGTTGCCGGCGGCGTCGTCGGGATACCGATCCTTATTGGCGCGCTCATCGCCTCGGACGCCTACAGCTACGAGACGCGCATCGATGCCTGGATGGTGCTGCTCAACATTATCCGTGTTAACCCGATTCTTGGCGTTGGCCCGGCCAATTACTATTACTACACGCCGCTCTTTGGCATCCGGGGTTATGCCGTGCAGTTCAACTCACACAACCAGTACTTTGACATCGTCCTGCAGGCAGGTGTGTTGGGGCTGGCCTGCGTGCTCTGGTTCTTTGCCGCGGTAGCACAGGCCGGCTGGCGCCTGCGGAATCGTGTCGAGGATGGTTTTGCCAGGGCTTACGTCTATGGCGCTCTGGGCGGCCTGGTTGCAACGGTCGCCTCCGGCTTTCTCGGCGACTGGTTCCTGCCCTTCGTCTATAACGTCAGTCTGGCAGGGATGCGCTCCAGCATCCTCGCCTGGTTGTTTCTGGGCGGGCTCATCGCTCTGGAGAGGATGAGCGCCACAGAGCCAGCCGCCGCCGTGCGGGCCAGGCGATGAAAACGGAGCCGCCGAGGACAAACGGTACCAGCATGTGGTTATCCAGCTCCAGGTTGCTGCGGTCGCCCCAGGTGATCCTGAGCACCGGGCGGCCGGCGACATCTGCATCTGAGGAGTGGAAATACTTGCCGCTGTGATAAGCGCCGTCGGAAGAGTAGAGGACCAGGCGCAGGGGCTGTCCGGCCGCGTATGCGTCGGCGACGGCCTTGCTGACAATCCATTGGCGGGGCGTGCCGGGCCAGGGCGAATGGCCGCCGGGGATAGGATTGACGACGGTCGCCGTTACGTTCTCGGCGGCTAACGGGGCATTGTTCCAGTTGATCGTCGTTTCGTCCCAGTCTTCGCCAACGGTCAGTACGTGGATGAACGACGGAACAGCCTGTGCCGGAGAGGCGTTGCCAAACTGGTTCAGCGTCAGGATGGCCTGTTGGATGGTCTTGCCGGGCGGCAGCGCGTCCAGCGGGAAGGTGATGTAATACCTGGAAAAGCAGGGCCAGTCGGCGGCGTCCCACTGGTTCTGGATGTTGATCTGTTCGTAGCCGGCGTAGTTCAGGCTGCCCCACGAGGGAAAGAATACAGGGCCGGCGGGCTGGCCGCAATTGGCATGACCGCCGACGTGAGCGTCCTCGACAACCGCACCGTTCTGCCCGTGACGGATGGTGGTCACCGTCCGGTTGGTAACCAGCGGCGGCGAGAAGCCGGGCAGGCCAAAGCGCAGCTCGCCCCACGTTGAGGGCGCCAGCTCGTTGCTTGTTTCCGGCCATCTCTGGACCGGACGCGCCGTGCCAGCCTGGTCGTCGCGGTCGTGTAACGCAACGGCGAGCCCCCAGCGCGTGTCATAGGCCGGCCGGCCACTCAGTCCGAGACTGCTGAAGGGAATCTCGAACACCGCTACCCAGCCACGGTCGGCGCTGCCATCATTAAGCCCTTCTCCGCGCCAGAACGTATCGGTCGTGAAGGGGAGGGCCCGCGCCGTCCAGCCCACGCCGTTACCCTGCGCGGCGCTCTGGTAGAGGGCGTCTTCCTGCTGGTTGTGTAGCTGCGCCACGAAGCGGTAGCTGCTGCTGCCCGGCTGGCTGCCGCTGTTACCTGCCAGATCGAGGTAAAGGGAAACGGCATCCCAGCGGGTAAGCTCGTCCGGGCCCGGCGGGTTTGCGAACCAGAGATCGCGGTCAAAGATGTGGAACGTCACAAAGAGCGCCCGGTCGTTGTAGACAATGCGCCCGTCGGCATAGTTGCTGGTTGGGGTGACCTCGCCAAACCAGAACACAGCCCGCCTGGATTCGGGCGGGGTATCCGTGCCGGACCAGAAGGGAACGTTGACGCGACGAAGCGGCGTGACCGATTGCTGTTCGACGCCGGCTGTCGCCACAGAGGCGCCGAGGGCGAGCAGCAGGGACACGAAAAGGAACAGGGAGAGTCTGGTATTTCTTATCATAACGATGATAAGGATAGACGGACACTGTAGCTGCCGGAAAAAGCAGCGGCTATGACCCATAAGTACTATTAAGTGAGGAATTGAGACAGATGGAAAGCATCAAGAAGCAACTCCGGCAGTATATCGCCGACAACCTGCTATTCAGCGACAATGGCCCTGGTATCGGGGATGAGGAGTCGTTCCTCGACAGCGGGATCGTCGATTCCCTGGGCGTGCTGGAGCTGGCGACCTTCGTCGAGGACACTTTTGGATTTGAGGTGCCCGACGAGGAGGTAATTCCCGACAATTTTGATAGTATTAGTAAATTGACGGCTTATATCGATCGCAAGACCCTCGCCAGGGCCTGAAACGGGGATTCCATATGGAAATGGTGCAGGATTTTCTCGAGCAGAGTGCGGCGCGAACGCCGGAAAAAGTCGCCCTCGTCTGCGACGGGCAGAGGCTGACCTACGCGACCGTTGAGGCGATGGCCAACCGCATGGCCCAGGCTTTGCGCGAGCATGGCGTCCGGCCCGGCGACCGCGTGGCTCTCTTCCTGCCCAACAGCATCGAGCTGGTCGCAGGCATCTTTGCGGTGCTGAAGGCGGGCGGCGTTTTCGTGGTTGTCAACAGCACCACGAAGCGGGATAAGCTCGTCTATATGCTCAACAACTGCCGCGCTGCGGCTCTGGTTGGGTTAGCCCGCCAGGCATCGCTGCTCGAGCAAGTGATGGCGGAGACGCCTTCGCTGCAGGCAGCAATCGTCGTCGGCTCGGCCGGCAAAGCGCTGAGCAGCACGCGGCCGGTGCTCACCTTTGGCGAGATCCAGGAATGTTATCCGCCGGAGTCGCTGCCGCGCACGGGAAATGACGATGACCTGGCCTGCCTGATCTATACCTCTGGAAGCACCGGCGAGCCGAAAGGGGTGATGTCGGCGCACAGCAACGTCGTCTTCGCTGCGTCGTCGATCATCAGCTACCTGCAGAATACGCCCGACGATATCGTCATCAACGCGCTGCCCCTTTCCTTTGACTATGGGCTCTACCAGCTTCTGATGACCTTCAAGTTCGGGGGCACACTGGTGCTGGAGCGCAGCTTCGCCTATCCGGCGCAGGTGCTGAAGCGCATGGCGGAAGAGCGGGTGACCGGTTTCCCGGGCGTGCCCACGGTCTTCGCACTGTTGCTGCAGATGGACCTCAGCCCGTATGACCTCAGCTCGCTGCGCTACATCACCAACACGGCAGCCGCGCTGCCGCCGAGCCACATCCTGCAGATCCGCGAGAAGTTCCCGCAGGCGACCCTCTACTCGATGTATGGGTTGACGGAGACGAAGCGGACCCTCTACCTGCCGCCCGAGCAGCTCGACGTGCGGCCCGGCTCTGTGGGCATCGCCATTCCGGGCACGCGGGTCTGGCTGGAGGACGAGGCCGGCAACCGGCTCGGCCCCGGCGAAGTCGGCGAGCTGGTTATCCAGGGCCGGCACGTCATGCAGGGCTACTGGGAGAATCCCGAGGCGACCGCCGCCCGCTACCGCGAGGGGGAGGGCGGCGAGCGCATCTGTTACAGCGGCGACCTGTTCCGCATGGACGAAGAAGGCTATTTCTACTTCGTCAGCCGTAAAGACGACATTATTAAGAGCCGGGGCGAAAAAGTCGCGCCGAAAGAAGTGGAAAGCGTGCTCTACGCGCTGCCCGGCGTCGCCGAAGTGGCGGTGATTGGCGTACCTGACCCGGTGCTGGGCGAGGCGATCAAGGCCATCATCGTCAATATGGGCGCGGAGCTGAGCGAGCGCGAAGTCATCCAGCATTGCCGGGCCCACCTGGAAGATTTCATGGTGCCGCAGATCGTAGAGTTTCGTGACGAACTGCCGAAGACGAGCAGCGGCAAGATCAAAAAGACAGGATTGAGCTGAGATGTGTGGAATTGCCGGCCGGGTGAATCTGCAATCGGATGAGGGCGTGGCGGTGGAGGCGCTGCAGACAATGCTCGGCGCCATCCGCCACCGCGGGCCAGACGAGTTTGGCGTCTACACATTCAACGACGGACAGAGCCGCGTCGGTCTGGGTAGCGCCCGGCTGAGCATTATCGACCTCAGCAGCGGGCAGCAGCCGATGAGCAACGCGGATCGGAGCCTGTGGATTGTCTTCAACGGCGAGATCTTCAATTACGTGGAGCTGCGCGCCGATCTGCTGGCGCAGGGCTGCAAGCTGGCGACCCAATCGGATACCGAGGTCATCATCCATCTCTACGAGGAAATGGGGCCGGCCTGCCTCGACCTGCTCAACGGGCAGTTCGTCTTCGCTATCTGGGATGAGCGGCGGCGCTCTCTCTTTATCGCCCGCGATCGCGTGGGCATTCGCCCGCTGCACTACACGTTCCAGGACGGCAACCTGACCTTTGCCTCAGAGATCAAGGCGATCCTGGCCTACCCCGGCCTGACTGCCGAACTCGATCCGGTGTCGCTGGACCAGACGTTTACCTTCTGGAGCCCGCTCTCGCCGCGCACGGCCTTCAAGGAGATCGTCACGCTGCCGCCGGGTCACTGGATGCTGCTGGATGCAGACGGCGAGCTGACCATTCGCCGCTACTGGGAAATGAGTTTCCCGGATGCGAGTGGCGAGAAGGCTGCGCCGGTCCCTGAGGAAGAGGCTGCCGCACAGCTCCGGGAGCTGCTGGTGGACGCCACGAAGCTCCGGCTGCGGGCGGACGTGCCCGTGGGCGCCTATCTCTCCGGCGGCCTGGATTCGTCCACGATTACGACGCTGGTCCACCGCTACACGCCGAACCATCTGGAAACGTTCTCGATTGCCTTCACCGACGCGGCCTTCGACGAGAGCCATTTCCAGGAGCGGATGGCGGCGGTGCTGGGCACGCGCCACAACCTGATCACCTGCAGCCACGCTGACATCGGCGAGGCCTTCCCCGACGTCGTCTGGCACACTGAGGCGCCGCTGCTGCGGACCTCGCCCGTACCGCTCTATCTGCTCTCGCGGCTGGTACACGAGCACAACTTCAAGGTGGTGCTGACGGGCGAAGGGGCCGATGAGTTCCTCGGCGGCTACAACATCTTCAAAGAAGCAAAAGTGCGCCGTTTCTGGGCGCGGCAGCCGGAATCGACGCTGCGCCCCGCCCTGCTGAAGAAGCTCTACGCCTACGTAGGCCACCTGGCCGACGGCAACTCTGCTTACCTGCAGCGCTTTTTCGGCCAGGGATTGCAGGAGACAGACGACCCGTTCTATTCGCACCGTATCCGCTGGAACAATACGATCCGCAGCAAGCGCTTCTTCTCGCCGGAGATGCAGGCGGCAGGCGCGGCGAGCGATGAGATCACTGCGCCGCTCGCGCTGCCGGCCAGTTTCCGGCAGTGGAGCCCGCTGGCGCAGGCGCAATACCTGGAAGCGACCATCTTCCTGCCGGAATACCTGCTCTCGTCGCAGGGCGATCGGGTCGGCATGGCCCACTCGGTAGAGGGACGCTTCCCGTTCCTCGACCATCGGGTCGTGGAGTTCTGTAACGCGCTACCTGCCCACTACAAGCTGCGCGGCCTGCAGGAGAAATACCTGCTCAAGCGTGCGGTGCGCGACCTGCTGCCGGAAGAGATCTGGCGACGGCCGAAGCGACCGTACCGGGCGCCGATTCACCGCTCGTTCTTCCCGGACGGGCGCCCGCTGGCCTGGGTCGCCGAGGTGCTCTCGCCGGGCCGGATTGAGGCCGTCGGCGCGTTCCAGGCGCCGGCTGTCGAAAAACTGGTACAGAAGGTGGCGCGCATAGGCACGCTTGGAGAGACAGACGACATGGCCCTGGTGGGCATTCTCTCCACGCAGCTATTGCACCACCACTTTGTCGCCAACTACCGCCGCCCGGAGCCGGTCGGCCGGCGCGAGTCGTGCCGTGTCATCTGCCACGGCGAGTGGGCCCGGCGCGAAGGAGAAGTAGAGTTAACCGCATGAACCGCAGCTTTCACCGCAACATCCTGCACCTGGACCCTGACGCCGAAGTCGAGCGCATCGTCGCCCAACTTCGCCATGACATCTATAACGTGCTGCGCCGCAAGGGGGGCGTGCTGGGCGTCAGCGGCGGCGTCGATTCTGCCGTCGTTCTGGGCCTTGCCGTGCGCGCGCTCGGGCCCGAGAATCTGGTCGCACTGCTGCTGCCAGAGAGGGAGTCCAGCCCGGATAGCGCCCGGCTGGCCCGGCTGGTCTGCAAGCAGTTCGGCGTTACGCCGCTGGTGGAGGATGTAACGGGCGCGCTGCTGGGCTTCGGCTGTTACCAGCGGCGCGACGAAGCGGTGCGGGCTGTCTTTCCCGAATATGACAGCACCTACCGGATGAAGATCACGCTGCCCGGCGAGCTGCTCGACCGGGATACGCTGAACATCTTCCGGGTGACGATTATCAGTCCGGAGGGCGAAGAAAAGAGCCGCCGCCTGCGGCCCGAACAGCTACAGCAGATTGTGGCGGCCTCCAACTTCAAGCAGCGCAGCCGCGCGGCAATGCTCTATTACCACGCCGAGCTGCGCGACTACGCCGTCATCGGCACGCCACAGAAAAACGAGCACGACCAGGGCTTCTTCGTCAAATACGGCGACGGGGCGATGGACGTGCGGCCGATTGGCCATCTGTACAAGACGCAGGTCTACCAGCTGGCCGAATACCTCGGCGTGCCCGAAGAAATCCGCACGCGCCCGCCCACGTCGGACACGTATAGCGCAAGCAGCACGCAGGAAGAGTTCTTCTTCCGCCTGCCGTTTGAGCTGATGGACTTGCTCTGGTACGCGCTGGAGCACGACATTCCCGCAGCCGAGGCAGCCCAGGAGATGGGCCTGGCCGAAGAGCAGGTGCAGCGCGTCTACGACGATCTGCAGCGCAAGGCCCGGACCACCGATTACCTGAGGATGCCCCCGCTCGGGCTGGACGAAGCGCCCGGCGGCAACGGCACTGGCTAGAGCCCACCCCATCGCCCGCGCGGGCGAGGAGAGCAACCAAGTGCAAAGACAATATATGGCCCTGAGCGGCCTGGCTATGGCGCTGGTCGTCCTGAACCATGCCATTCATATGGGGCTGCTGGGCCTTTCCCGGTTGGGCTACCCGGCGCTGCCCGATGGCTGGCGCTTCACGCTGACGGCGGTGCAGGCGCTGGGTGCGTTTGCCGTGCCCATCTTCTTCGTTGTCTCCGGCTCTTTCATGGCCTATGCCGCGCGCAGCGCGCCTCGCCTGTCGGCGTCGTTCGTCTGGAAGAGCGTGCGCCACATCGTCTGGCCCTACGTGGTCTGGTCGCTGCTCTATTACGTGCTGATGGCCGTCCACCAGGGAGAACGGTACAGCGCTCTGGGCTACCTGAAGAACCTGGCGGTCGGCTATCCGTTCCACTTTGTGCCGCTGCTGATCGCCTTCTACCTCCTGTCGCCGCTGCTGATTCCGCTGGCCCGGCGCTTTAGCTGGCTGTTGCTGGCGGCGTTCGGGCTGTACCAGCTTTTCCTGCTGGCGCTGCGCGAGCCGGGGTTGTTCGGTTTCGCCTTCCCGGCGCAGATGGACGTTCTTTTCCCGCTGGTGCTGGGCAATCCGCTGGCAGACTGGGCGATCTACTTCCCCATGGGGTTGGTCTTCGGCCTGCATGCGGCCCGGTGGAAGCCCCGATTGCTGAGCTATCGCTGGGCTCTCGTAGCAGCCACCATCTTGCTCTTCGGCGCGGGGCTGCTCGACGTGGCCGGCTGGCTGGAAGTGCCCTGGGCGCGTTACCTCTGCCCGGTGCCGTTGATGTTTATCCTGCCGACGATTGAGCGCAAGGCAATCCCGGCGGTTGGGCAGCTGGAGACGGTCGGCAAGCGCTCCTATGGCCTCTACTTGACGCACCTGATCGTCATGAACCTGGTGCTCATAGCCCTGGAGCTGATTGGCGGACAGACGGCCGTCACGGTCGTGCTGATCTTCCCGCTGCTCCTGGTCGCCGGGCTGCTGGTTCCCATGCTGCTGATGGGCAGCTTCCAGCAGCGCGGCGCGACACGTAAGGTTTATCGCTACGTCTTTGGCTGAGATGATTCGTGAACAACTCCACACCCTGGTCGGCAAAACAAAAACCGTGAAAGCACGCTCTACTCCCTATCTACGCACGCTGGCGCTGGAGAAAGGCCTGGCGCGCGGGCAGACGGACTATACACGCTTCCTGATTTTGGGACGGTCGCGCGTGGGCTCGAACTTCCTACGCGGCCTGCTTAATTCGCATAGCCAGATAACAGTCTTCGGCGAGCTATTCCAGAACAAGGAGGAGATTGGCTGGGCGATGCCCGGCTACCGCCAGAGCAGGCGCCTGATGACGCTCTTCCACGAGGAGCCGGTGCGCTTTCTGGAGGAGAAAGTCTTTCACCCCTTTCCGCATGGCGTGGCGGCAGTTGGCTTCAAGCTCTTCTACTACCACGCCCGCGACGAGGCGTGGCGGCCGGTGTGGGACTACCTGCAGGCCGAAACCGGCATCAAGGTTATCCACCTGCGACGCGAAAATATCCTCAGGACGCATCTGTCCAAGCAGCAGGCGGAGATGACGGACGTCTGGGTGAACACGGACGGCGTGCAGCAGAAGCGACCCGGCGTCGTCCTTAGCTACGAAGACTGCCTGGAGGCGTTCACCAAAACACGCCGCTGGGAAGATGAGGCCGGCGCTTTCTTCGCGAACCACGAGAAGATCGACGTGGTATACGAAAGGCTGGCGGCTGATTACCGGCCGGAGATGGCGCGCATCCTGGCTTTCCTCGGCGTGCCGCCCGAGCCGCTGGCGCCGCAAACCTACAAACAGCCGGGCCGCCCTCTATCGGAGGCGATCCTTAACTACGGCGAGCTGAAAGAGCAGTTTGCCGGCACGGAATGGGCCTCATTCTTCACTGAATGACGGTAACTGGGGAAGGCGACGAACGATGCGGATGTCCATCGTCATTGTCAACTGGAATACGGAAGCGCTGCTGCGCCAGTGCCTGGCGTCGATTCTGGCTCATCCACCTGAAGGCGACTACGAGGTCGTCGTGGTCGATAATGCTTCGACCGACGGATCGGTAGCCATGGTGCGCGACGAGTTTCCCAGCGTGACGCTGCTGGCGAACGAGAAGAACGCCGGCTTTGCCGCAGGGAACAATCTGGCGATGGAAGCCAGCACGGCCGATATGGTTCTGCTCCTGAACTCGGACACGGTCGTGCGGCCCGGCGCGTTGGAGACACTGCGGCAGTTCATGGAGCGCCATCCAGAGGCGGGAGCTGCCGGCGCCCGGCTGCTCAATCCTGACGGCTCGCTGCAGCCTTCCTGCTTCCCGCTGCCGACGCTGCTGAGCGAGGGGATGCATCTCTTCCACCTCGATCATCGCCGGCGCCGGGTGATGCACGAATGGGACGTGTCGCAGCCGAGACGTGTGGACGTGCTGCTCGGCGCCTGCATGTTGCTGCGGCGCGAAGCTGTGGCACAGGTAGGGCTGCTCGACGAAGGCTACTTCATGTACTCGGAGGAAGTTGATTACTGCCGGCGGCTGCAGGAGGCCGGCTGGGCGCTCTACTGGGTGCCCGAAGCCGAGGTCGTGCACTATGGCGGGCAGAGCACGCGCCAGGTAGCCACGGAGATGTTCTTGCGGCTCTACGCCGGCAAGCTGCGCTACTTCCGCAAACACGAAGGCGCACGCGCCGGGCGGATCTACAAGCTGATTCTCTTTGCTGCCGCTCTCTTCCGGCTGCTTCTGGTGCCGCTGGCGCTCCTGGCCCCGGCGCCAAAGCGCCAGGAACAGCTTTCGCTCGCCCAGCGCTACCTGAAGCTGGTCAGCGTGCTGCCGCAATATTGAGCATTCTGCAGCGCCACTTCGTATAAACATTACCTCTTTGTCTGCCAATTACCGGTCATAAACCGAAGGTTTACGCAATAATGTTATCCAGACTGCAGCGCGCCGCGCGCTGGTGGCAGGATAAGTCGCGCCTCCTTGCCGCTATTCTTGCCGTTTCCGTCCTGTTACGCGCCGGCGCGGCGCTCTACTTTGGCAACGAGGTCGTCGAGCTGCCGGGGGCCACCGATCAGCTTTCCTACCACAACCTGGCCCTCCGGCTCCTCGGCGGGCACGGCTTCTCCTTTGGTGAGCCGTGGTGGCCGATGACCAGGGCCGGCGAGCCGACTGCCCACTGGAGCTTTCTCTACACTCTCTATGTAGCCGCGGTCTATGCCGTCACGTCGCTGAGCCCGCTGGCGGCGCGGCTCGTCCAGGCCGTCATCGTCGGCCTGCTCCATCCGTATCTGGCCTATCTCCTGGGCAAGCGGGTGGCGGGCAGCAGCGCCGGGCTGGCGGCTGCCGCTCTGACCGCGGTCTACGTCTACTTCGTCTACTACGGCGGCACGTTAATGACCGAGGCGTTCTACATCGCCGGGCTGCTCGCCTCGCTTTACCTGGTCCTCCTGCTGGCGGATGCCGAGGGTAAAGGGCAATGGCGGTGGGCGCTGGCTCTCGGGCTGGTTCTGGGCGCAACCATCCTGCTACGGCAGCTCTTTATGCTGGTCGTTCCCTTTCTCTTTCTCTGGCTCTGGTGGGTACGCTACCGGCGAGGGCAGCGGCTCCCAGTTGCCGCCACCCTGCTTGCCGGTGCGGTCGTCGCGGTGATGATCCTGCCCTTCACAATATGGAATTACGCCCGTTTCGATAGCTTCGTCCTGCTGAACACAAACGCCGGTTATGCCTTCTACATGTCCAACCATCCGGTGTACGGCACGCGCTTCGAGCCGATCCTCTCGGAGCAGGTCGGCGGCTACCAGCAGCTTATTCCCGAAGACGTGCAGCTCCTGGACGAGGCAGCCATGGACCGGTTCTTTCTCCGGCGCGGGCTGGAATTCGTGCGTGAGGACCCGGGGCGCTACGTGCTGCTCTCGCTGAGCCGCATCCCGGTCTACTTCACCTTCTGGCCTTCGGCAGGCTCCGGCATGATCAGCAACCTGTCGCGTGTGGCCAGTTTTGGCCTGATGTGGCCGTTCATGCTCGCCGGGATGGTCATCGTCCTGCTCCGGCAGCGGGCGGCCATCCTGAGCCATCCAGCAGCACCGCTGCTGCTGTTCGCCGCCGTCTACACCGGCATTCACGTTCTGTCCTGGGCTCTGATCCGCTACCGGCTGCCGGTCGATGCGGTGATGCTGGTTTTCGCCGGCATCGCCGCCGTCGAGCTGCTGCAATGGCTACAGGGCCGGCACGCGCTTCGGGCCCGGCACGCCCACCTGTCGGAAATCTAGGCAACGAAGGACGTTATGCGCATTCTTTATGTCGTTCCCTATACGCCGAACCTGATCCGGGTGCGGCCCTACAACTTGATCCGCGCTCTGAGCGAACGGGGGAACCAGGTGACTGTGCTAACGCTGGCAACCAACGAAGCCGAGTGGAGCGATGCGGCGGCGCTGGCGACGACCGGCCCCCGGGTGATCACGCAGGGTATCAGCCGTCTGCGTTCTCTGGCAAACTGCCTGACCGCCCTGCCGACGGCCATGCCTCTGCAAGCCGCCTATTCCTGGCAGCCCGCGCTGGCGGAACGTCTGGTCAGCCTGACAAGCAACGGCGACGGCCCGTATGACGTCGTGCACGTCGAGCACCTGCGCGGCGCCCGGTATGGGCTGCGGCTGCTGAAGGCAAGGCTCTCGCCCTGGCCGCCCATCGTCTGGGATAGCGTGGACTGTATCAGCCATCTCTTCCAGCAGGCGGCCGAGCAGAGCGCGAGCCGTGCCGGTCGATGGATGACCCGGCTGGAGCTGGGCCGCACCACCCGTTATGAAGCCCGGCTCATCCGCCGCTTCGATCACGTGCTGGTCACGTCGCCTGTAGACAAAGAAGCGCTGCTGGCGCTGCCCTCCGGCAAGAGCCGGCCTCCTGCCTCGATCACCGTCATCCGTAACGGCGTAGACCTGGATTACTTCCGGCCTGCCCCGGAGAGTGTGCGCGAAGAGGCTACGCTGGTTTTCAGCGGCAAGATGAGCTACCACGCGAACGTCACCATGGCCCGGCATCTGGTGGAGGACATCCTGCCGCGCGTGCGCCGGAGCATTCCCAACGCGCGACTGCTGATCGTGGGCAAAGACCCGCCGGGCGAAATCGAGGCGCTGGGTCAGAAGTGGCCTGGGGTCAGTGTAACGGGCACCGTGCCGGACGTGCGGCCTTATCTGCAGCGGGCGACGCTGGCAGTGGTGCCCATGGTCTATGGAGCCGGCGTACAGAACAAAGTCCTGGAGGCGATGGCCTGCGCGACACCGGTGGTGGCTTATGCCCCGGCAGTCGCCGCTCTGTCGGCCACTGTGGGCAAGGATGTGTCGGTGGCCGAGAACGCGGAGGAATTGGCGGGGCAGATTATTAACCTGCTCCAGGAGCCGGAGAGGAGGCGGCAGATCGGAAGGAACGGGCGGGCATATGTCGAGCGGGAGCACGACTGGAACACCATCGCAGCACGGCTGGAGGGGGTCTATCAGGCGGCCATGGTCAGGCGAGCCTGACACAGCCCCAGGTTGCTGCGCGCGCCTGCGTCCGTCGGGCGCAACCCATTGTTACTCTATCTTGCGGAGGAAATACGAATGCTTGGCACATCTACCAGGGCTGCCACAGAGCCGTTAGCAACCACCTTTCCGGCTCCTATCTACCGGTCCGGAAAGGCTGCTATTTCGCGACCGGCACAGTGGCGCGCTTTCATCATTGCGCTGGTCGTGTCTGATCTCTTGCTTACCGGGCTGGCTTTCCGGGTCGCCTACCTGATCCGGTTCCACCTGGGCCTACCGTTCTTTCAGCTAAACGTTACACCATCATTCTCTTTATACCGTACCTTTGCTCTGGGTCTCGCCGTCGTCTGGGTCGCCATCTTTGCAGCGAACGGGCTCTACCAGCGTCGCAATCTGCTCGGCGGCACCCGCGAATACTCGCATCTCTTCCGGGCGGCGAGCACCGGCATGTTACTGGTCGTGCTGGCCGGCTTCCTTGAACCCGGCCTGATCTTTGCCCGTGGCTGGCTGCTGCTGGCCTGGATCCTGACCTTTCTGGCTACGGCTACCGGCCGCTTCTTTCTGCGTCGCGTTGTCTATTCCCTGCGCAAGAAGGGCTATTTCCTGAGTCCGGCCCTGGTCGTCGGTATCAATGACGAGAGCCGCTCGCTGGTCCGCCAGCTCGTTAGCTGGCGTACTTCGGGTCTGGACGTGCTCGGCTGTGTAGACGACCGCGTGCCGGCCGGCACCTGGGTGGAAGGGACGCTCTATTCGCTGGGTGGAATCGACGCTATCGACGAGTACATCGACCGGTATGGCGTCGAAGAAATAATCCTGGCCACCAGCGCCCTGACGCGCCAGCAGATTGTGGAGGTCTTCAGGCGCTACGGAATGTGCCCGAATCTGAACCTGCGCCTCTCCTCTGGGCTGTTCGAGATCATCACGACGGGCCTGGAGGTGCAGGAGACGGCTTACACACCGCTGGTCAGCATCCACCGGGTGCGCCTGACGGGCATCGACCGTCTGTTCAAGCTGGCTCTGGATTATTCTCTGACCATTCCCGGGCTGCTGGCTATCGCGCCGCTGCTCCTGCTGATTGCCATCGCGATCAAGCTCGACTCGCCCGGTCCCGTGATCTACCGGCGTCGCGTGATGGGCGTCAACGGCCGGCAGTTCGACGCCTACAAGTTCCGGACGATGCACGTCAACGGTAACGAGATCCTGGCGAACTACCCGGAGCTGCAAGAGAAGCTTGCGCGCGAGCACAAACTGAAGAATGATCCCCGTGTGACCCGGGTGGGCCGGCTGTTACGTAAGGCCAGCCTGGACGAGCTGCCGCAGCTGTTCAACGTGCTTAAGCGGGAGATGTCGCTCGTCGGCCCGCGCATGATTTCGCCCGAGGAGATGGAGATGTATAAGGAATGGGGGCTTAACCTGCTGACCGTCGATCCGGGCATTACGGGGCTGTGGCAGGTCAGCGGCCGGTCGGAGATTTCCTACCGCGAGCGGGTTGAGCTGGACATGCATTACATTCGTAACTGGACGATCTGGCTGGACCTGCAAGTGCTGATGCAAACCGTTCCCGCCGTGCTCAAAGGCCGGGGCGCCTACTAGCCTGGGCCCGGCGCCAGGAGGAGTTGGAGAGGAGGAGAATAGGAGTAGATGAGCCACGACCAGAAAGTGGTTATGGTTATTGAGGACGACCCGGAGATGGTCGAGCTGTTGCAACTCTTGCTACGCCGCCGCGACATTAAGGTTGTAGCCATCCTGGCGGCCGAGGAAGGGATGGAGGCGCTGCAGCGGCTGAAGCCGGATCTTGTCCTTCTTGACCTGATGATGCCCAATGTTAGCGGCTGGGAGATCTATCAGCAGATACAGGCTTCGCCTGAGCTTCGCGACATTCCGGTCATGATCCTAACTGTGCAGCCGCGCAGGACTTCTGAGCTGAACGGCCAGTTTTTTGACGCGGCTGCCGGTTACTTCACCAAACCATTCCGGCCGCACAAGCTGCTGGACGTGGTTGATCGGTATCTGGGAACGGAAACCACGCTCGATGCCACAGGGCCGGCCGGCTACCCTGCTGCCTGATATCAGGAGTCAACGAATCCGATGATCATTGTCCAGACTCCCCTACGAGTGAGTTTTTTCGGCGGAGGTACCGACTTCCCGGGCTTCTACCGGGCCGAAGGCGGCGCCGTGCTCACCACCGCCATCGACAAGTACATCTTCGTCACAGTCAAGCGGCGCTTCGATCGCAAGCTACGTGTTGGCTACACCAAGACGGAGATGGTGGACAGCCTCGACGAAATCCAGCACGAGCTGATCCGCGAGGCGCTGCGCATGATGGGCGTCACGGAGGGGGTCGAGGTCACGACGATGGGCGACATCCCCTCGGCCGGCTCCGGTCTGGGGTCGTCCAGCACGGTCACCGTCGGCGCGCTCCACGCCCTACACAGCCTGCGCGGCGAGTTGGTTAGCGCCGAGACGCTGGCCCAGCAGGCGTGCGAGATCGAGATTGACGTGTTAGGCAAGCCGATCGGCGTTCAGGATCAGTACATCGCTGCCTACGGCGGCCTCCGCCTGATGGAGTTCCACAAGGACGGCGGGGTCTGCAGCGACCGGGTGGAGCTGAATGCCCAGACCGCGCGGCAATTGAACGAGAACACGATGCTCTTCTTCACGGGTGTCACGCGCCGTGCGGAAACGATCCTGACCCAGCAGAAGAAGAACATCCAGGACCGCATTGCCGTGCTGTGTGAGATGAAGCGGATGGCCTACACGGCGCGCGATGCGTTGCTGGCCGGCGCAGTGGATACGTTCGGCGAGCTGTTGCACGAGAGCTGGCAGCTGAAGAAGCAGCTCGCCAGCCAGATCAGCAACGGCGTTCTCGACGACGCCTATCAGGCGGCCCGAAAGGCCGGCGCCCTGGGCGGCAAGATAACGGGCGCCGGGGGAGGCGGCTTCTTGCTGCTCTACTGCCCCCATCGCCGGCAAGATGCCGTACGCAGCGCCCTGTCCGGCATGCAGGAGTTGCCCTTTCGCCTGGAAGCCGACGGCAGCAAAGTCATCTTCAATTACCAGCGTCATTAGCTCGCGGCGCCCAACGAAGGAGGCAGATTTCATGGAGCGGATCAGGAGCTATCTAGCAGCTTTACAGCAGACGGTGGACCGCCTGCCCGCCGACAGTATTCAACAGGCGATCACGATGCTCCATGAGGCCCGGCTGGCCCGGCGGAAGATCTTTATTATGGGCAACGGAGGCAGCGCTTCGACGGCCTCGCATTTTGTCTGTGATCTGGCCAAAAACACACGGGTAATGGGCGTGCCCGACTTCCGGGTTATCGGCCTCGCGGACAACATGGCGATTCTCACCGCCTATGGCAACGACGAGGGATATGAGAACGTCTTTGCGCGGCAGCTGGCCAGTCTTGTCGACGCCGGCGACGTGGTGATCGCTATCTCTACCAGCGGCAACTCGCCCAACGTGCTGGAAGCCGTGCGGGTGGCCAACGCGTCAGGCGCGCCGACCATTGCCTTCACGGGTTTTGACGGAGGCGAGCTATCTTCGCTGGCGGCGCTGAATGTACACGTACCCAGCTCGCGTATCGAGCACGTCGAGGATCTCCATCTCGTTATCGAGCACCTTATCTGCTCGGTTCTCCGCGAGATGGCGCAGGAGCAAAGCTAGCGCGCTAATGGAGTTATGGCCCACAGGAAGGTCGCGCTTATCAACATAGTCGTTGGGCGGATGCGCCTGAGGGTTAAGGAGAGCCAATGAACCTGAACCGTATTCTATCTATCTTTCTAAAATGGTGGTGGTTGCTGCTGGGTGCGGCGGCGCTGGCCGGTATTTCCAGCTATCTGGCGGTTAGCCGGCAAGCGCCCGTTTACCAGGCGCGCACGGTGCTCGTGTTGGGCAGCACGTTCGAAAACCCGAACCCGAGCGGCAACGAGCTGAACCTGGGGCAGCAGCTGGCGGCGACTTATGCCAGTATTGCCAACATGCGGATCGTACGCGACGAGACGATGGCCGTATTGGGTCTCGACGCTCTGCCGGCCTATGTAGCGCGGACGCTGCCCAACAGCCAGCTACTGGAGATTGTGGTGACGGACAGCAACCCGCAGCGCGCCCAGGCCGTCGCCAATGAGCTGGCTAACCAGCTGATCCGGCGCAGCCCAACCGCGCCCCAGCCTGAAGACGAGGAAAGGGAGGCTTTCGTCAACCAGCAGCTGGCAAGCCTGCAAGCCAACATCGAGCAGACCGAGAGCGAGCTGGAGGCCAAGCGGCTGGAGCTGGAAGGAGCTTTCAGCGCCCGGGACATCGAACGGCTGGAGCGCGAGGTAGCCACGCTGGAAGACAAACATCGCACCCTGCAGGCGAACTTTTCCTCGTTGCTGGCTAATACGGGGCGCGGCGCGATCAATACGCTGTCGATCATCGAGCCGGCGTCCCTGCCCACCCGTCCTATTGGCCCGGCGCGGGCGATGACGGTGCTGACAGCCGCCACTATCGGTCTGGTGCTGGCAGCAGGGGCGGCGCTGTTCCTCGACTATCTGGATGATACCGTGCGCACGGAGGCTGACGTTGCGGCAATTACGGATATTCCGGTCCTGCCGGGAATTCCTGACTTTGGCGACGTCAGCGAAGGCCGCCGGCTGGTGATGCGTACAGACGCGCTATCATTAACGGCCGAGACGTTCCGCGCGCTGCACACGGCCATTCGCACTTCTCCAGGAGCACACGCGCTGCGCACGCTTCTCGTGACCAGCCCACGGCCGAATGAGGGTAAGTCGCTCATCTCGGCGAATCTGGCGCTGACGATGGCCCAGGGTGGCTATCGCGTGCTTCTGATCGACGGCGACCTGCGCCGGCCGATGCAGCACAAGCTCTTCGGCCTGCCGAATGCGCTGGGATTCGCCAATCTGTTGCAGCCGTGGGTTATCGGCGCCAGCGCTGAAGAAGTAAGGCGCGAGCTGCACCAGCTGATGCGGCCGCAACCGGAGCCCGGGCTCTTCGTGCTGACCAGCGGGCGGCATAAGGACGCGCACGCCGGTACCTTCAGCTTCCGCACCATCCAGGCGATTCTGGATGCGGTGTCGGCGGAGTACGACTACGTGATCCTGGATAGCCCGCCGGTGCTGGCGATGGCCGACGCGGTCATCCTCGGCTCGCAGGTGGATAGCGTGCTCCTGATCACGTCGGCCGGCTCTATCCGGCGCGGCGACCTGCGCGAAGCGATCAAGCGAATGCGTGAGACGACGGCGCACATTCTGGGTATTGCCCTGAACCGGCTCGATCCGAGCAAGAATAACTACTACACCTACTACAACGAATACGAAGTGCTCGAAGAGGTCGGCGGGCCGCCCAACGGCAACGGTCGCGGGGGCGACTTCGGCCGGGGGAAGGGCATGCCGTGGCGGCGCCACAAGGGCACTGCCCCCAGCGGTAACCCCTAGGGCGCTGGACCTACGGTCCGGCCTCGCGCGATTGCAGCCGGACCGGTACAGCGGGTCCCGCCCTGGTTAATTCAGGGGAAAATCTGTTCCAGTAACGGACCGGCGATGGGCCGAACCTGTTGCGGCCGTTACAAAGGAGGGCGATGAGCAAAACTACGTGATCCCATTTTCCTGTATTCGAAGGTCCAGCTGTTCCTCAAGGAGAATCACTCACCCTCGCGGACGCCGGCTCCTGGGCCTGGAACCTGAATTGAAAGCTGTTGAACGAAAAGGGAGAGTGAACATGAAACGCAATCGACTGATCATTACCTTGCTCCTTGTGGTCATGCTGACCGTGGCCGTAACGTCTACAGCGCTGGCCAATAAGCGGCTGTACAAGGCCCGGCTGAGCGCCAGCGCGGAGCTACACGAGGTGATCGATTCGTCGGCCTCGGGTTCGGCCATTGTCGCGCGGCGCCCCCAGGGATTCGACTTCCAGATGTTCGTGCGCGGGCTGAGCGGCCCGGCCACGGCTGCTCACATCCACGGGCCGGCGAGTGAGACGGAGACTGCCAGCCCGGTCCTCACGCTCTGTGGCGGCCCGGCGCCGGCCCTGTTCGCTACCTGCGACAGTGTGTTCGACCCGGCGACCGGCAAGTACCAGCTGCAGATTCAGGGCAGCCTCAGCCCGGCGCTCTTAAGGGGTATCACGCCGGCTGAATTTGACGACATGCTCGAGGCCGGGCTTACCTACGTCAACGTACACACGTCACTCAATCCGGCCGGCGAGACGCGCGGCCAGCTTATCAGGCAGTAATCAGATAAACAGACGTAGCTAGTAGAAGGGGCACGGCGGCACAGGTCGCCGTGCCCCTTTGCTGTTGTACAATAGGGGTATGAGTGCGGAATGGCCCGCGCCGCCGGCCGTGTGGGCTCTGCCGGCAGATGAAGTCCACGTCTGGCGCCTCGACCTCGACCAACCAGCGGCGGCAGTTGCCGCGCTGGAAAGCGTGCTGACGCCCGGGGAACGGGAGCGGGCGGCCGGTTTCTACCGGCAGCGCGATCAGGCGCGATTCGCCGTTGGGCGCGGCCTGCTGCGTGCTATTCTGGGTCGCTATCTCGGCGTTGCGCCGGCCGGACTGCGGTTTGCCGTGAACGAACATGGCAAGCCGTTCCTGGTGGGCGACGTCGCGGAAAGCGTCTCCTTCAACCTTTCCCATTCGGCCGGCCTGGCCCTGATCGCCGTCACCCTCGGCCGGGCGATCGGGGTAGACGTGGAGCGCGTGCGGGAGAACGTCGATCACGAGCGGCTGGCCCGGCGCTTCTTTTCGCCGTCTGAGGTTGCCCAGCTTGACCGCCTGCCGGAGGAAGAGCGTGTGCGGGCCTTCTTCCATTGCTGGAGCTGTAAAGAA
>Ga0123333_10000536_pt1 | contig 42348 bp, 36 predicted proteins | sample BioC12SIPDNA_3_FD_89957 | JGI IMG/M metagenome (GOLD analysis project Ga0123333, IMG submission 89957) | Anaerobic biogas reactor microbial communites from Washington, USA - Biogas_R2_B C12 SIP DNA | ecosystem: Engineered > Bioreactor > Anaerobic > Unclassified | place: Washington, USA...
CCGGTAGTCGACGACGGCTCCGGCCGCGCAGAGGCCCGCGACGTACCGGTCCTGCACGTCGCGGGTGATCAACGAGTCGTCGGCGCCCTGGGCGACGAGCACCGGCATCGGGAACGGACCGGCTGGCGTGTTCTCGGCCAGGCGCGGCGCGAGCCGCGCCGCGACGTCGTCGGTGAACATGGCGGTGCCGGTCGCGATCGACGTCAACGCCGAGGCGAGCACGCTGGCGTCGAGGCAGCGGTCGATGGCCGCCTCGTAGCTCGGTCGGGCCGACGACCGGACGAGGTCGCCCACCGAGAGCTCGTCGTAGGCGGCGGTGTACGCGGCCACCACGTAGCCCGCGAACAGGCTCCCGCCGCGGACGCCCATAAGGTTCTCGACCAGCCCGGGCAGGTCGGCGGCCGGTGCGAGGGCGGCCACCCCGACGATCTCGACGTCGGGGGCGTAGGAGGGCGCGAGCCGGCCGGTCCACAGCGCCGCGCCGCCACCCTGCGAGTGGCCCCACACGACCGTCTCGTCGGCGAGATCGACGCCCTCGATCGCCCGCGAGGCCCGTACGGCGTCGAGCACCGACCGCGCCTCGCCCTCCCCGATCAGGTACGGGTGCGGCCCCTCGGTGCCGAGCCCGGTGTAGTCGGTGGCGACGAGCGCCCATCCCTGGGCGAGCACCTCGTCGAGGACGTAGAACGCGCCCGCACCCAGGCCCGCGTCCATCACCGACGGGGCGCAGCGCCGGGCGAAGCCGGTCGTTCCGTGCGCCCACGCCACGACCGGCAGCGGGCCGTGGGCCGCGGCGGGCGCGATCACCAGCGCGCTCGCGACGGCGGCGACGCCGTCCTCGCGGGTCGTCGTGTAGAGGACGCGGAACCCCCGGGCGCCCTCGGGCAGGTCGCGCTCGTACGGCTCGGCGTCCAGCAACGACCCCGGGGCGCCGGGGACGTCGGCCGGCGTGTCGTAGAACGCGTCGACGTCGGCGACGCCCCGGTTGATCGCGACGCTCAGCGCCGCCAGCAGGAGGGCGACCACGAGCGCCACCGACACGCCGACCAGGTGCCCGGCCCGGCGCAGCCGGCCGGCCTCGGCCCGGACGTTCCGCGCGTACCGCGCGTTGCCCGCGCCGAGCCGGTCGTCGGGCTCGACCCCGCCCCTGTCGCGGAAGCCCGACCACGCGGTGCGCAGCCCGAAGAGCACCGTGCGGGCACCGAAGACCACCGCGACCACGAGCAGGGTGACGTCGGGCCAGGCGAGCGCGAGCAGGCCGAACACGATCGACGCGGCCCCGCCGATCACCGCGGCCGGTCGGTGGTCGCGCGACCCCCGGAGCCCCGCCGCCACGTCGAGGGCACCGTCGCCGATCATCAGCGCGCCCACCAGCACCGCGACGGCGCGCACCGTGACGCTCGGCCAGGCGACCGCGACGACACCGGCCGCCACCCAGCCCAGGCCAACCGCGACGAGGGCTCCGGCGCTGGAGGCCCGCCCCCGCCACGCCGTGACGACGCCGGTCACCACCAGCCCGGCGGCCACCACCGCGACCAGCACCGACAGCGAGGTGAACGGACGCAGAGTCAAGCCGACCCCCACCGCGGCGACGGCCAGACCCAGGGCGACCACCAGCCACCTGCGTTCCACCGCGGGAAACCTAGGCAGTCACCGCGGGCGTGGCAGGGTGGGTCGATGGCCCCCAGCACCGGCCGCCCCGGCGGGACCCCCGAACGCCCGGCGCGGTTCTTCGCGGACGCCACCGAGTTCCGGACGTGGCTCGACGCCCACCACGCCACCGAGACCGAGCTCTGGATGGGGCTCCTCAAGCGGCACGTGCCGGACCGCGGCCTCACGTGGGCCGAGGCCGTGCCCGAGGCGATCGCGTACGGGTGGATCGACTCGAAGAGCGAGCGCATCGACGACGACGCCCGGCGCCAGCGGTGGACGCCCCGGCGCCCAGCCAGCAACTGGTCGGCGGTGAACGTCGAGATCGCCGAACGGCTGATCGCCGAGGGCCGGATGGCCCCGGCCGGGCTCGTCGCCTTCGAGGCCCGCCGCGACGATCGCACCGCCGTCTACAGCTACGAGGCGTCCCCCGAGCTCGACGCCGATCAGACCGCCGCCCTCGCCACCGATCCCCGGGCCGCCGCGTTCTGGGCGGAGGCGACACCGTCGTACCGGCGGACCTGCGCCGCGTGGGTGACCGGCGCCAAGCAGGAGGCGACGCGCCAGCGGCGGCTCGACCAGCTCGTCGACGACTGCGCCCACGGGCGGCTGATCAAGAGCCAGCGCTACGGCGATCCGCCGCGCTGGCTCGACCGCGCCGCGACCGCCGCCCGGGCCGCGTCACCCGGCGCGGTCGACCCGGCCGACGGCGTCGACTGACGTCGGAACCCGCGGACCCGGTCGCGTCCTACGATCCCGGCCGTGTCGCCCCGTCCTCGGTTCGTCCGCCGTTTCCCCCGCCGCCGCGGGGCGTTCCGCCCGATCGTCGCCGTCGCCCTCGCCGCCACGGTCGCCGTCGGCCCGGCCGCCCCGGGCGGTGCCGCACCCGTGGAGGTCGACGTCGTCACGTCCACGGCGGACGGGTCGGTGCGGGTCGAGGCGGCGACGCTCTCGGTCGAGCCGGTCGACACCGGGGTGCCGACCGTCGACGTGCACCTCGATCAGCCCCGCCAGCGCCGCCACGGCGTCGGGGCGTCGCTCACCGACGCGTCGGCCCACCTGATCGCCGGGCTGCCGGCCGCCGAGCGCACCGCCCTCATCGAGTCGCTGTTCGCGCCGGACCAGGGCGGTCAGTCGGTGCTGCGCATCGTGATCGGCGCGTCTGACTTCTCCCGGGTCCACGCCAGCCTCGCCGACTCCCCGACGCCCGACCCCGACCTGGCGACGTTCTCGATCGCCCACGACCGCACCGAGATCATCCCGGTCCTGCGCGAGATCCTGGCCGTCAACCCCGACGTCGAGATCGTCGCCAGCCCGTGGAGCGCCCCGGCCTGGATGAAGGACACCGACAACTACCTGCTCGGCACGCTGCTGGAGCAGTACGAGGACGTCTTCGCCCGCTACCTCGTGAGGTTCGTCGAGGCCTACGCGGCCGAGGGGGTCGACGTCGACTGGCTGACGCTCCAGAACGAGCCGGCCGCGGTGCAGATCACGTACCCCTCGATGCTGATGTCGGCCGAGCAGCAGGCCCGCATCATCCGCGACGACCTCGGCCCCGCGCTCGCCGCGTCGGGCCTGCCGACCCGCGTGCTGACGTGGGACCACAACTGGTGCGACGCGGTGCCGCCCGGCGGGTGCGCGAGCGACGCGCCCGCGTCGTTCCCGTTCGACGTGCTCGAGGCGCTCGGCGAGTCGTACCCCCTCGCCGGTACCGCCCTGCACTGCTACGGCGGCGACCACGTCGCGACGAACGAGGCGATCCACGCCGCCGCCCCCGACCTCCAGATCTGGCACACCGAGTGCTCCGGCGGCGACTGGAACGGCACCCGCGAGGCTGCGTTCGGGTCGCTCGTCCGCTTCTCGCTGAACGAGCTGAACCACTGGTCGAACGCGTCGATCTTCTGGAACCTCGCCCTCGACCCCGACCACGGGCCGCACCTCGGCGGCTGCGACACGTGCCGCGGCGTCGTCACGATCGACCCGGTCACCGGAACGTGGGTGAACGAGGTCGAGTTCGACGTCCTCGCCATCACCAGCCGGTTCGGACCGCAGGGTTCCGGCGTGTTGGCCACGACGAACACGGCGTCGTCACTCGTGTCGGCCGGCGTGTGCAGCCCCGATCGACGGCCCGCGGCGATCCTGTTCAACGACGCCGCCGAGCGGGAGGTCACCGTGCGCTTCGGCTCGGTCGAGGTGCCGGTGACGCTCGCCGCGTCGTCGTACACGGCGGTGCGCGCCCCCGAGGGCGTCACGTGCGAGCTGGCCGCGTGGGCCGAGCTCCCGCCCGCGCCGGAGCGACCGGTCGACCCCACCCCCGAGCCGCCGGCCCTCCCCCCGACGCCGCCGGCGACCCCGATCCGAACCGACGCCGACTTCACCGGCTGAGCACGCTCCTCCCCCACCGGGCGACCGCTCGACGGTGATGTCCGATCCCCGCTAGGAGAGGAGGACTGGAGGGCGCACACTGGGGTCCGTGATCGAGGACCCGGAGCGCTGCTACGCCGCCGTCACCGGCCGTGACCCCCGCTTCGACGGGTGGTTCACGACCGGGGTCCGCTCCACCGGCATCTACTGCCGCCCGAGCTGTCCGGCGATCACCCCCAAGCGAGCCAACGTCGAGTTCTTCGCCACCCCGGCCGCTGCCCACGCCGCCGGCTTCCGCGCGTGCAAGCGCTGCCGCCCCGACGCCGCGCCGGGTTCGCCCGACTGGGACGTGCGGGCCGACACCGTGGGTCGGGCGATGCGGCTGATCGCCGACGGCACGGTCGACCGGGAGGGCGTCGCCGGTCTCGCGCGTCGCCTCGGCTACAGCCCGCGCCAGCTCCAGCGCCTCCTCGTCGCTGAGGTCGGCGCCGGGCCGCAGGCGCTCGCCCGCGCCCAGCGCGCCCAGGCCGCCCGCGTGCTCATCGAGACGACCGACCTCCCGTTCGGCGACGTCGCCTACGCGGCGGGGTTCGGGAGCGTCCGCCAGTTCAACGACACGGTACGGGCGGTGTTCGACCGGACGCCCGGTGGGCTGCGGGCGACGGCCGCGCGCCACCGCGACCGGGCCTCGGCACCGGGCACGATCTCGCTGCGCCTCGCCCACCGCGAGCCGCTCGCCGCCGACGACCTCATCGCGTTCCTCGCCGCCCGGGCGGTCGCCGGGGTGGAGTCGATCACCCCCGCGGTCGACGGACACCCGCCCACGTACCGGCGCACGCTCGACCTGCCCCACGGTCCCGGTACGGTCGCCCTCACGCCGGGCGAGCGCGCGATCCACGGCACGCTCCGGCTCACGGATCACCGCGACCTGACCGCCGCGGTCGCCCGATGCCGACGGCTGCTCGACCTCGACGCCGACCCGACCGCGGTCGACGCCCACCTCGGCGCCGACCCCCTGCTCGCCCCGCTCGTCGCCGCCCGCCCCGGTCTGCGGGTGCCGGGCGCGGTCGACGGCTTCGAGATCGCGATGCGCGCCGTCGTCGGCCAGCAGGTGTCGGTCGCCGGTGCGGTCACCGTGATCGGGCGGATCGCGGCCCGGTACGGCGAGCCGATGCCCGAGGCCGACGGTGACCTGCACCGCCGGTTCCCGACGCCCGACGCGGTCGCCGCACTCGATCCGGCGACGCTCCCGATGCCCCGGCGGCGGGCCGCGGCGCTCGTCGGTCTGGCGCGCGCCGTCGCGGACGGGGCGATCGTGCTCGACGCCGGCACCGACCGCGACCACACCCGCGCCGCCCTCCTCGCCCTCGACGGCATCGGGCCGTGGACCGTCGAGGACATCGCGCTCCGGGCCCTCGGCGACCCCGATGCCTTCCCCGCGACCGACCTCGGGGTCCGCACCGCGCTAGCCGCGCGCGGCCTCGACACCCCCGCCGACGTCGAGCGACACGCCCGACGCTGGCGCCCCTGGCGGGCCTACGCCACCATCCACGTCTGGAGCAGCCTCCCGTGAACGATCCCACCGCCCCCACCCCCCTCGCCACGACCATCGTCGACAGCCCGATCGGTCCCCTGACCCTCGTCGCGTCCGACGCCGGCCTGCGCGCCGTCCTCTGGCCCGACGAGCGCACGGGGCGCGTCCCGCTCGACGGCCCGAGCCGCGACGACCCCGGCCATCCCGTGCTGGCCATCGCCGCGACCCAGTTCGACGAGTGGTTCCGCGGCGAACGCACCCGCTTCGACCTGCCGCTCGACCCGGTCGGCACCGACTTCCAGCGGCGGGTGTGGACCGCCCTGACCGCGATCGACTTCGGTGAGACGTCGACCTACGGGGCGGTCGCCGAGGTGGTCACGGGCGACCGCGGCCGGGCCCGGGCGGTCGGTGCCGCCATCGGCCGCAACCCCCTGTCGATCGTCGTGCCGTGCCACCGCGTGGTGGGTGCCGACGGCTCGCTCACCGGCTTCGCCGGCGGCCTCGACGTCAAGCGTCGCCTCCTCGACCACGAGGCCGGCGAGGCCGCCCTGCCGTTCCCCTGACGGGGACGCCGACCACGGCTTCCTACAGCAGGCCGCGGACGTTGAGGGCGTTGAAGAGGAAGGTCGTCTCGGTGGCGATGATCTCGGCGCGGTTCTGGACGTAGGGCACGTGGCCCTGGCCCTCCCACGTGATCATCTCGGCCCAGGACCCGGCGTCCTCGGCACACGTGAGGGTGTTCTGGGCCCACGCGTGCGGGACGAGCGGGTCGGTCGTGCCGTGGAACATGAGCGCCGGCGCGTCGAACTGCTCGCACGTCGCGATGAAGTTGGCCCCCGACAGGGACACCGCGGCCGACACCCGCGATGACACGCCCGGGGTACCGCTGTCGCCCGGCACGCTCGCCCGGTACCCGACGTGGAGCGCGGTGATCGCCCCGGCGGACGTGCCCGCGACGGCGATGCGGTTCGGGTCGATGCCGTAGTCCTCGGCGTGGGCCCGGAAGAACCGCACGGCGGCCTGGGCGTCCTCGGTCGCGTCGACGATCGCCTCGACGCACTGGGCGTTGATCACGACGCACCCCGGGTTCGCCAGCCGGTAGGAGATCGACGCGTTCACGTAGCCCTTGCGGGCGAACACGTTCGCCTGGTCGACGAGCTCCGCGGACGTGCGCGACCCCGATCGGAAGCTCCCGCCGTGGATCCAGATGATCAGGGGCCGGAGCGCCGCGTCGTCGCCCTGCGGCTCGTACAGGTCGAAGTAGAGCGTCACGTCGGTGCCGTCCTGGGCGACCGCGGCCCCGTAGGGGACGTCGAGCGTCGTGGTCACCCCGCTGAACACCTCGTCGCGGTAGCGGAGCGGGCCCGGGTCGGTGGGGGCGACGAGCAGGCAGCCACCGAGGGCCACGGTGGCGACGAGCGCGCCGAGCACGGTGACGACGCGGTGGCGCATCGTCAACGGGGTCGCGGTGGTCGGAGGGAGGTTCATCGGTCGCTCCAGGAGGCGGTCGGGCGCGGCGCCACGCTACGCCAGGGCGCGATCAGGTCGACGGTGGCTGGCGGTTGCGTACGAACACCAGCACCGTCATCACCAGCGCCACCGCCAGCATGCCGAGCATCACGACGAGGATCAGGGCGAGGCCGGCGGTCACCCGTCCAGCATCGCCGACCATGGTCGCCCTCGCCACCACGCGCCGGGCGGTGACACGCGACACGGCCCGTTCCGGTGTGCGAGGGTGGGGGCGGTTCGTCAGTTACCACGAGTACGGGAGAGCGACGGCGTGACAGAGATCGTGGGATCGAGCCGCCCCCGACGCCTGCTGGGCGGGTACGCGCCGCTGGTCGTGGCGGTGGTCGCCCTGGCCGCGGTGGTCGTGGTCTTCCCGAGCCGGGCGCCCGAGAAGGAGGACGCGGCCGACGTGTCGACCGGCATCGAGGGCGAGTCCGCGACCGGGTGGGGCGACACCGTCACCGCGTGTCCCGACGGCGGGCGGCAGGTGCCCGACGACCCGTACTCGCCCCCGTGCTTCGCGTTCGAGGGCGACAACGGCGGTGCGACGAGCCAGGGCGTCACCGCCGACTCGATCACCGTCACGTACCGCCAGACCGCCGAGGTCAACACGTTGGCACTGCTCGCGCAGCTGATGGAGATCCCGTTCGACGAGACCTCCGAGGACCTCCAGCGCACGATGGCCGGCCTGGTCGACTACTTCAACGAGAACTTCCAGTTCTACGGCCGTCAGATCGACCTCGAGGTCTACGGCGGCGCCGGCCTCCTCACCGCCGAGCTGACCGGGGGCGGCCAGGAGGCGGCCCGCACCGACGCGCTCAAGGCCGGATCGGAGCTGCACGCGTTCGCGGACGTCACCGCCACGTCGCAGCCCTACGCCGAGGCACTCGTGCAGCAGGACGTGGTCGCGTTCGGCGCGCCGTACATGTCCCGCCGGTGGTTCACCGACCGGCGGCCCTACGCCTGGAGCATCGTGAGCGACTGCTCGGTCGTCGCCGAGACGGGCAGCACCTACGGGATGCGCCGCCTGTTCAACCGCCCCGCGATCTACGCCGGCGGCGCGCTGCAGGATGAGGAACGGCGGCTCGCGATCATCGCCCCGAACAATCCGGAGTACCAGCGGTGCGCGTCCGACGGCCTGGCGGTGCTCGACGACAACGGCATCGAGCCGACCCTCGTCACCGACTACGTGCTCGACCTGGCCCGCATCACCGAGCAGGCCGCGAGCATCAGCGCCCAGCTCGTCAGCAACGACATCACGACGATCTCGTGCTTCTGCGACCCGTTCATGGTGATGAACCTGACGCAGCAGATCGATGCCCAGGGCCTCCAGCCGGAGTGGGTCGTGGCCGGGGTCGGGTTCGTCGACCTCGACCTGATCGGCCAGGGGCTCCAGAAGAAGACCGACCAGTGGACCCGCGCCTTCGGGGCCAGCCCGCTGCCCGAGCAGCTCCCGCCGAGCGAGAGCCCCGGCTACCAGGCCTACACGTCGGTCCGCGACGACGAGCCGTCCGTGATGGTCGACGTCCTCTACTACCAGCTCTACCAGCTCGCCCTCGGCATCCAGATGGCCGGGCCCGACCTGACGCCCGAGACGATGGAGACCGGCCTGTTCAGCTACCCCGAGGCCACCGGCCCGGCGGGCACGTGGGACTACTTCCCCGAGAGCTACACGCCGACCGTCGACATCCGGGAGGTGTGGTGGGACCCCGAGGCGACGTCCCCGTTCAACGGCGAGAAGGGCACCTACGTGACGAGCGGGGAGCGGATACGGCCCGCGGACCTCGCCGACGGTCAGCCGGAGGTGTTCGGCCGATGAGCGACCGCAACCTCTCGATCGCCGGGGTCGCGTTCGTCGCGTTCGTCGTCGCCGGGCTGCTCGGCCTGTACGACGCCGAGCTGGGGGTCGTCGCCCAGGGCGCCACTCTCGGCGTCGGCACCGGGCTGATGGCGGTGGGTCTCGTGCTCGTCTACCGCACGACCCGGGTCATCAACTTCGCGTACGGCTCGATGGGCACCGTCGCCGGTGCCCTCGCCACCGGCCTGACGCTCGGCGACGCCGGCCTGAGCTGGTACGCCGCCGCGCCGATCGCGATCGTCGTCGGTGCCCTCGTGGGCGTCGCGGTCGAGGTGCTGGTGATCCGCCGCTTCCAGCGCTCGCCCCGGCTCGTGCTCACCGTCGCCACGATCGGCCTCGCCCAGGCCCTCGGCGGCCTGGCCCTGTTCGTACCCGGCTGGTTCGGGGCCGAGGCGCTCAACCCCGGCTTCTCGACACCGCTGTCGGACACCTCGGTGAAGATCCACCCGGTCACCCTCAACGGCAACCACCTCCTGCTCGCCGCGGTGGCCCCGATCGCCCTCGGGTTCCTCTACGCCTTCCTGTTCCGCACCGAGGCGGGCACCGCCGTTCGGGGCATGGCCGAGAACCTCGACCGGGCCCGGCTGCTCGGCATCCCGGTCAACCGGCTCAACGTCCTGCTCTGGGCGATCGCCGGTGGGCTGGCGGCCACGACGGTCGTGCTGAAGTCGCCGACGCAGGGGCTGAACGTCGACGCCGCCGCCGGCCCGACGCTGCTGCTCGCCCCGCTCGCCGCCGCCGTCCTCGTCGGGATGCGCAAGATCGGCGGGGCGTTCCTGGCCGGGATCGCCATCGAGATCCTCGACCAGCTCGCCCAGGTCAACCTCAGCACCCGCACGTGGACCTACGGCGTGCTGCTCGGCGTCATCGTCGTCGGCCTGGCGTTCCAGGAGCGATCGACCGTGCGCGGCGCCGCCGACGAGGGCTCCTGGGCCACCGTCGGCGTGTCGCACCGCCTGCCCAGCAGGCTCGCGTCGCTCCCCGAGGTGCGGGCCGCCCGCATCGTGGCCGCCCTGGTCGTGGCGGCGGTGCTCGTCGCCATCCCCGTCTGGGGCAGCCCGAGCCAGGTCAACACCGCGACCATCGCCCTCGTGTACGCCATGGCGGCCACGTCGCTCGTCGTGCTCACCGGTTGGGGCGGCGTGGTCAGCCTCGGCCAGTGGGCGCTCGTCGGCGTCGGCGGCATGGTCGCCGCCAACCTGATCGCCGAGGCCCGGCTCGACCTGTTCCTCACCATCCTCCTGGCCGCGGTGGCCGGCGGCCTGGTCGCCGCGGTGATCGGCATCCCCGCCCTGCGGGTGTCGGGTCAACTCCTCGCGGTCACCACGCTCGCGTTCGCGGTGTTCATGCAGATCCACGTGATCAACCCGGCGACCTATCCCGACATCGTCCCGGGCGACTACGAGCGGCCGGAGCTGTTCGGCTCGATCGACCTGTCGTCGGAACCGGCCCTCTACGTGCTCGCTCTCGTCCTCCTCGTCGTCGCCGTGGTCGTCGTGGTGAACCTGCGCGCGGCGCGCACCGGACGCGTCATATCCGCCGGGCGCGACAACCCGCGGGCCGCCGCCGCGGTCGGCGTCAACCCGGTCCGCACCCGCATCGTCGCGTTCGTCGTCGCCGGCATGTTCGCCGGGGCGGCCGGGGCGGTCCACGCCGTCGCCCTCCGCGGCATCGGCGTCAACAGCTACCCGGCGTCGGAGAGCCTCCTGCTCTTCTCGATGGCCGTCATCGGCGGCATCGCGTCGATCGGGGGCACCCTCGGCGGCGTCGCGCTCGTCCACTGGCTCGGGTACGCGTTCCCGCGCTGGCAGCTCCTGATCACCGGCGTCGGCCTGCTGCTGATCCTGATGGTGCTCCCCGGCGGTCTCGCCGAGGCCTACGAGCGCCTCCGCGACCGCCTCGCCCAGGCCGCCGGCCGTCGCCACGGCGTCCGGCTGATCGACGCGGTCGACGAGGCCGCCGACGCCGACCCGCCCCCACCGGACGCGGAGGGGCCGACGCCCGTGGTCGACGGGCCGCCGCCGATGCCGCCCGGGGTCGAGTTGCCGACCCACGCGGCCGATCCGCTGCTGGAGGTCCGCGGCGTGGAGGCGGGCTACGGAGCCCTCCAGGTCCTGTTCGGCGTCGACGCCGAGGTCGGCGACGGCGACATCCTCGCCCTGCTGGGCACGAACGGCGCCGGCAAGTCGACGCTCTTCAAGGCGGTGGTCGGACTGCTGCCGGTCACCGGCGGCTCGATCCGCTTCGCGGGCGAGGACATCACCGGGATGCCGACCGAGCGCATCGCCCGGCTCGGGCTGTCGATGATGCCCGGCGGCAAGGGCGTGTTCCCGACGCTCACCGTCGCCGAGAACCTGCGCCTCGCCACGTGGATGCTCCGGGGCGACCGGGCCCGTGCCCGGGAGCGCACCGAGGCGATGGTCGACCTGTTCCCCATCCTCCGCGAGCGCTGGGACCAGCCCGCCGGCCACCTGTCGGGCGGCGAACAGCAGCAGCTCTCGATCGCCATGGCGTTCGTCACCGAGCCGCGGATGGTCCTCATCGACGAGCTGTCGCTCGGCCTCGCCCCGACGATCGTCGGGATGCTCGTCGACAAGGTGAACGACCTCCGCGCCGACGGCACGACGATCGTCGTCGTCGAGCAGTCGGTGAACGTCGCGCTGCTGATGTGCCGCGACGCGGTGTTCCTCGAGAAGGGCCGCGTCCGCTTCCGGGGCCGCACCGAGGGCCTGCTCGATCGGCCCGACATCCTGCGCGCCGTGTTCATCGGGGGCGACGGGGCCGTCCCGGGGACCGAGGTCGGTCCCGGGGCGCGGGCCGAGGCGACCGGTCCCGCGTTCGAGTGCCAGAGCCTCACCAAGCGCTTCGGAGGCATCACCGCTCTCGACGAGGTGAGCATCCGGGTCGAGCCGGGCTCGATCGTCGGCCTCGTCGGCCACAACGGCGCCGGCAAGACGACGCTGTTCGACGTGCTGACCGGGTTCCTCCCCCACGACGGTGGAACGGTGCTGCTCGGCGACGACGACGTGTCCGACCTCTCGCCCGACCGGCGGGCCCGCCTCCGGATCGGCCGCTCGTTCCAGGAGGCGCTCCTGTTCCCGTCGCTGACGGTCCGCGAGTGCATCCTGGTGTCGCTCGAACGGCACCTCGCGAACCGCGACCCCCTGGCGGCCGCCCTGCGGCTACCGGCGTCGACCGACTCCGAGCGGGCGGCCGGCGAGCGGGCCGACGCCCTGGTGGCGATGCTCGGCCTCGACGCCTATCGCGACCGGCCCACCGGCGAGCTGTCCACCGGCACCCGACGCATCGTCGAGCTGGCCTGCCTGCTCGCCCAGGAGCCGAGCGTCGTGCTCCTCGACGAGCCGACCGCCGGCGTGGCGCAGGCCGAGACCGAGGCGCTGGCCCCGATGCTTCGCCGCGTGCAGACCGAGACCGGCTGCTCGATGGTGGTGATCGAGCACGACATGGCGCTGCTGTCGGACCTCTGCGACGAGCTGGTGGCCCTCGAGCAGGGGCGGGTCATCGCCCGGGGCGAACCGGCCGACGTGCTGGCCGACCCCGCCGTGATCGCGTCGTACCTCGGCACCGACGACGACGTCGTCCACCGGTCCGGCCGCCGCTAGCGACGATCGGAACCGGGGTCGATCCGTTGCCTCCGCCCGGCCGCCCGGTTACCGACGGCGGTCGACGGGGCGGGGGCTGAGGCCGGACAGGACGTCGAGATCGCGGGTCGCGCCGTCGAAGCGTTCCGACTCGGTCGGCGCGCCGAGCAGGTAGCCCTGGGCGCAGGGACAACCGAGCTTGCGGAGCGTGTCGAGCTGGGTCGGCGTCTCCACCCCCTCGGCGATCACCCGCAGGTCGAGGGCCCGGCCGAGGGCGATGACCGCCCGCACGATCTCGGTGTCGCTCGGGTCCGATCCCAGCTCGGCGACGAAGGAGTGGTCGAGCTTCACGCCGACGATCGGGAAGCGCTTCAGGTAGGCGAGGCTGCTGTAGCCGGTACCGAAGTCGTCTAGCCACAGCGACACGCCCATCTCCTGGAGCGCGTCGACGGTGCGGACCGTCGTGCGGTCGGCCCCGATGACGGTCGCCTCCTTCAGCTCGAGCGCGAGGTCCTCCGGACGCAGACCGTGGCGCTCGACGATCTCGGCGAGGCGGGACACGAACAACGGAGATCCGAGTTGGCGGGCCGCCACGTTCACGGCGACGAGAGGCAACCCCTGAGGACCGGCCCGGGCGCGCCAGTCGGCGAGGGCGGCGCAGGTGGCGTCGAGCACGGCCTCGCCCAGGGCGCCGATCAGCCCCCGCTCCTCGGCGAGGGTGATGTACTCGGCGGGCAGCTCGACCCGGCCGTCGGCGGTCGGGATCCGCACCAGCGCCTCCGCACCGACCAGCCGTCCGTCGTCGAGGGAGACGATCGGCTGGTGGTGGACGATCACGCCCTCGTGGTCGAGCACCCGGCGCAGGTTCGACTCGACCGCGAGCCGCCGCTGGGCCGCCACCCGCAGCGCCTCGTTGAACACCTCGACCCGGTTCTTGCCCCGCTCCTTGGCCCGCAGGAGGGCGGCGTCCGCGTCGCGCAGCAGGCGCTCGGGCGTCTGTCCGCTGTCGTAGGCGATGCCGATCGACGCCGAGACCGCGAGCAGGGTGCCGCCGATGGCGATCGGGATGGTGAGCGCGTCTCGCACGCGGTCGGCGAGGGCCCGGACGTCCTCGTCGGCGCCGCCCCCGGTGACGATGACGAACTCGTCGCCGCCGAGGCGGCCGACCTCGTCGCCCTGGCGCACGGTGCGCTGCAGGCGGTTCCCGACCTCGACGAGGAGCTGGTCGCCGGTGTCGTGGCCGCGCTCGTCGTTGATGACCTTGAACCGGTCGAGGTCGAGGAACAGCACCGCGACCCGCTCGTCGCGGGCGCGGGCGGCCTCGACCATCGCCGCCAGGCGGGTCATCAGGAACAGCCGGTTGCTCAGGCCGGTCAGCCCGTCGTGGTACGCCTGCCACTCGAGCTGGCGCGCGGCCCGGGTGCGCTCCGTGATGTCGCGGACGTTGTGGACCACCCCGCCGATCGCGTCCTCACCGACGTGGTTGGTCGACGTGACCTCGATGTGGCGCCAGTCGTCGTCGCCGTGGCGCACCCGGTGCACCGACTCGACGGTGGTGCCCGGCGCGGCCAGGACCCGCGCCGAGACCGCCCGGGCGGCCTCGCGGTCGTCGGGGTGGAAGACGTCGAGGTCGACGGGGAGGCCGATCCCGATGGCCCGGCCGAACAGCTTCTCGGTGGCGGGGCTGGCGTAGGTGACGAACCCGTCGGCATCGGTCACGTAGACGACGTCGGTGGCGTGCTCCAGGAAGCCGGCGAGGCGGGCGTTGTCGAGCCGGGCCTGGGCGTGGGCCTTGCGCTCGGCGGCAGCGGCGCGCTCCAGCGCCTCGACCACCCGGTTCTGCTCGGTGACGTCCTGCACCTGGGACACGAAGTGGAGCGGTCGACCGTCGGTGTCGCGGACGAGGGCCACGTCGAGCTGGCAGGTGATCACGCCCCCGTCGGCGGCGACGTAGCGCTTCTCCATCCGGTACCGGCCGATCTCGCCGGCCACGACCCGTTCCAGGAGCGCCAGGTCGGCGTCGAGGTCGTCCGCGTGGGTGATCGCCTGGAACGTGGTGCCGATCAGGCCGGCCTCGCTCCGCCCGAGGATGCGGCAGAGGGCGTCGTTGACGCGCAGGAACTCGCCGCTGAGCGCCACGATCGCCATGCCGAGCGGGGCCTGGGCGAACGCGATCTCGAAGCGGCGATCGACGTCGCCCATCGCGGCCAGGAGGTCGGCCGCGATCCCCGGTTCGGCTGGTCCTTCGGGCACTTCTCTCCCCTCGCCAGGCCCCGAACGCTACCGCGACCCGGGCCGGCGCGGTACCGGTGACCCCGGCCCGTCCACCGGCGCGGCGGCCTGTCACACTGGGCCGACGATGCCCGACACGACCGACCATCCGCAGGACACCGGCGAGCGTCGCGCCATCGTGCGGGCCGGCCTCGCCTTCTTCGGCGCCCTCGTCGTGCTGATCGCGGTCGCCGCCCTGTTCAGCCGGAGCGCGGGCGACGCGCCATCCACGACGACCACCACGTTCGCCTGCGATCCGGGCGATTCGGTGTGCCTCGCCGCGCAGCAGGAGCGGGGCCGTCCCGGGATCATCCCCGAGCCGGGCAGCGGTGCCGAACCCGAGGAGGCCGGCGACCGCGGCGGCGCCCTCCAGATCGCGGTGTTCGTCCTGCTGGTGGCGGGCGTCGGCGCGATCGTCGCCCTCGTCGTGCGGTCGTCACGCCGGGCCCGGACGGGCGCCGACGACGCCCGCGTCAGCGGGTGAGCAGCGAGATCAGCGCCCAGAGGAAGGCGACGCCCCCCAGGGCGGCCATCACCAGGCTGCGGGTCATCGGCGCCCGCTCTCCGCGCGCCTGGCGCTCGGGTGGCGGGCGGAACACGGCGAGCAGGTTCCCCACCATCAGCGCCCCGCCGAACGCCAGCAGCAGGTAGAGCAGCAGGTCCTCGCCCAGGAACAGGTCGGGCCCCGACGAGGTCTCGGCGAGCAGCATCGGTCCCGAGGCTACGGGGCGGCGACCACGCCGCGTGAGATCGCGGCCGGTTCGACCTCAACTACCCGGAGGGCGCGCCGATGGGTTCGGACCGCTCGGCGCCCTCATCCCATCTGTCCGCTCCGGCGGGCGGAGGCGCCGGGCGGTCCATCCTCCCCCGGCCCCCTCCCGCGATCGGGCCCGGCGTCTCCGGACGCCGGGCCCGATCCGTTCGCCCCGACCGCCGCGGACCGAGGTCGGCCCGGCATCGGGGCCGCGCCCGTACGGTGGCCGTGTCATCCCCCGACGGGAGTGGGACGTTCACCGTTCAGATGGACTTCACCCGGTTCTTCGAGGAGTCGGCGCCCGGCCTGGTGCGCCTGTGCTACCTGGCGACGCTCGACCTGGAGGCGGCGACCGACGCGGCCCAGGAGGCGATGACCCGGGCCTGGCGCGACTGGGAGCGGATCGGCGCCGACGGGAGCGATCCCGGTGCGTGGACCCGCACCGTCGCGCTCAACCTGTGCCGCGACGAGGGCCGCCGGGCCCAGCGCCGAACCCGGATCGACCTGGACGACGCCCTGGCCGCCGCCCCGTCGGCCGCCGCCGGCCTCGACGACGACCTGGACCTGCACGCCGCGCTCGCCGGGCTGTCGGAGCGCCAGCGCGAGGCGGTCGCCCTCCGCTACTGGGCCGACCTCGACGTGGTCGCGGTCGCGGCGACGATGGGCGTGTCGGTCGGATCCGTGAAGCAGCACCTCGCCCGGGCGCGCCGACACCTCGCCGACGCCCTCGGTCCGAGGCTGCTCGACGACCTGGAGGTGGAGGCACAGTGACCGAACTGAGGGACCGCCTGGACCGGCTGGCCGCCCGCGCGACGACCGGGACGACGCTCGACGACCCGTCGACCGGTGGCGTCGGCGACGGTGGCGACGCCCGAGGCGCTCGCGGCGACGCCGCCCCCCGGCGGTGGCCGCTGCTGGCCGCGGCCGCGGCGCTCGTCCTCGTCGTGGGCGCGGCGCTGGTGGTGGCCGCGACCCGGAGCCCCGACGAGGTCGCGACCACGGTGCCCGACCCGCGCGCCACCACCGACTCGAGCTCCGCGCCCGGGGCGGGCGGTCCGGTCGTGTCGATCGTCGTCGAGGGCCGGGGCTCCCAGGCCGGGCCGCCGCTCGACGTCGAGGTGATCGTCGAGGGACCCGGGGGTGAGGTCGCCCACCGGAACCTGGCCGAGACCGAGACCTCCGTCGACGGCGCCCCGGGCCAGGTGTTCGTCGACCGGGGCCTGATCGTCACCCTGCCCGGACCGGGCGGGTACGCGGTGCGCCTGGTCGGCGAGCGCCTCGACATCGCCTGCTCGACGTTCGACGCCGCCGCCGGGGACCGCCTCGTCTACGTCGTCGGCGGCGCCCAGCTCGGGGTGGAGGGCGCCGCGGAACCATCCGGCGAGGTGCCGTGCGCCACCGTCACCACCGCCGAGGAGTGGGCGGGCACGAGCGGTGAGGTCGGGTCGTCGTTCGTCGGGATGACCGAGGCCGAGGTGGCCGCCGCCGCCGGCACCGCCGGCTACTCGACCCGGGTCGCCGGGCGCGACGGCGTCGACCTGGCGCTCACCGACGACCTGGTGCCGACCCGGCTCGACCTGTGGCTGTACGAGGGTGTCGTGGTGGCCGCCGCCCTCGGCGGGGAGGACCGTGGACCGGGCGGCGGACCGGACGGCGGCGCGGGCGTCGACGTCGACGTCGACGTCGACGGGGATCCGGTCGTCGTCGTCCCCGGTGGCGAGGCGGCCGTGAACCGGACGATCCCCGACGGCCTCGTGCGGGTCACGGTCGGCGGGACCTCGACCGAGCGGAGCTGGACCGAGGTGGTCGAACAGGTCGGGGAGCCCCGCCTCGGCGGGGGCCTGGTCTTCGCCGGTGGCCCCGGCCCCGCCGAGGTGGCCGTGACCGGTCCGTGGGGATCGTGCTCGGCGCCGCTCGACACCGCCGGGGGCGGCGTGGTCGTGACCCTGCTCTACTCGGCCGACGGCACGCTGCCCGACGGCGGCGGGTGCCCGATCGAGCAGACGACGGTGGCCGAGCACGCCGCCGGTTGGGCCGACGGCTGGGCCGGCTACGACGAGGCGACCGGGTACCTCGGCCTGACCGAGTCGGCGGCCCTCGACCTCGCCGCGTCCGACGGGGTCGAGATCCGCCTCGCCGCCCGCGACGGGGTCGCCTTCCCCCTCCGGAGCAACCTCGATCCCGACCGGGTCAACGTGGTCGTCGTCGCGGACCGGGTGGTGGCGGCGGCCCGGTTCTGACGCCGACCTCGTCGGCCGGACCCGCGGCCCTCAGGTCGTGGGTGGTTCCACCGGGCCCGGCGCGACGAGGCGGCGGGGCCGGTGGCGGATCAGCGACACCATCTCGATCAACAGTGCGGTCACGCCGATGACGAACCCGGCGACGAGGAGCGCTCCCGCGGGGACGGCCCGGGCGGCGACTCGGTCACCGCAGCTCGACCGGCGCACCGCGTCGGCGACGTTCGCTTCCAGCGCGACCAGCTCCCCGTCGACGAACACCCGGCCACGGGCGTCGGGCACGAGGTCGATGCGCCCCGACAGCAGGTAGGCCCCGGGGGCACCGCAGTCCTGGATCGGGCTCTCGACCGGTAGGGCGAAGAGCACGGCGGCCACCGCGTACAGGGCGACGGCCACGGCGGCCAGCCCCGCCGCCAGCCGCTGCGCGGGCGGTCGCTCGGCTCGATCCACGGCCCCGGAGCCTGGCACACGGTGGCCCGGCACCCCGGGACGGCCGGATCGGGCGCTCAGCGACGGCGCCGCGCCGCCTTGGCCTCGTACATCGCCTGGTCGGCGCGGTGCAGCACCTCGCGCACGGTCTCGTCGTGGCGGCGCACCGCCGAGCCGACGCAGCACCCGATGGCGACCCCGGCGCTCGAGCTGCCCACCGCCACGACGTGGCTCAACCACCCGCTCGTCAGCATCGGGTCGTCGGGGTCGCCGACCACGATGAACTCGTCGCCCCCGAGCCGGGCCACCGTGCGCTCCCCGCCCAGGTGACCGACCAGCGAGTCGGCCACCGCGACCAGCACCTCGTCGCCCCGCTCGTGGCCCCACGTGTCGTTGACCTCCTTGAACCCGTCGAGGTCCAGGTAGGCGACGAGCGTGGGGCGTTCCCCGTCGAAGCGCCGGTGCAGCAGGTCGCTCAGGGCGACCCGGTTCCAGAGCCCGGTCAGCGGATCGCGGTTGGCGCGGGCCTCGAGCTCGCGCTGGGTGCGGTGGCGCTCGGTGACGTCCTCCAGCGTGACGACGAGAGACGTGACGAGGCCCGGCGCGCCCTCGGAGACGACGTGCACCTGCACCCGCTCGACCGGGCCGGCGGTGAGCGCCACCGTGCAGCTCTGCCGGGCCGGGTCCGCCAGGGCCGCCGCCAGCGCCCGCTCGACCTGGGGACGGTCGGCGGACTCGACGACGGCGAGCAGGCCCTCGTCCTTGAGTACCTCCGGCTCCCGTCCGAGCATCCCGCAGGCGTTGGCGTTGGCGAACACGACGTTCGCGTTGGCGTCGAGGAGCAGCACGCCGATCGGCAGCAGCTCCGCGAGCGTCCGCACCGCCGTCGCGGGCCGGTCACCCCACCAGTCCTCGGTGACGTCCTCGGGCACCTCCCGGGTGCGGACGACCATGCCCCCGATGTCGGGATCGTCGAAGCGGTTGAACGCGGCGATCTCGTAGCGGCCGTAGGTGCCGTCCCCGGTGCGCATGCGGACCACCTTCGAGCCGTACCAGCCGGGGCTGGTCGCGAAGGCGTGGAGACCGAGGTTCATCACCTCGAGCGCGTCGTCGGGGTGCATGTCGACGAGCGTGTGGAGGCCGAGCCCGATCCCCCGCCCGATCAGCCCGCCGGGCGGTGCCAGGTTGGCCCGCACCGTCCACTCCTCGTCGAGCACCATCAGCGACTCGGTCATGAAGGCCCGGAGCGCGTCGAGGAGCCGGAGGTCCACTCCGGTCGGCTCGTCGGTGTCACGCCGCGGGCCGACCCCCGTGCCCGCGGGTCGTTCCATGTCGGTTCCGGTCGGCCGGCGCACCGGCGACGTGAGGCCCGCGGCCCGACAGGGGCCGATCGACCCGGTGCGGCCGTCGCCGCCCTGGGGGACCCCCCAGACCCGGTCGGGGGCGATCCCCGAGGCCGCCCATCCCCTGCGCCGGGCAGCGTCGGGTCCATGCCCACCGCCACCGCCTCCACCACCGCGCCCTCGGTCGACCGGCTGGTCGACCTGACCCCGGCCCACCGCGATCGCACCGTCGACGCCGTCAGGGGGCTCTGCATCGTGGTGGTCGTGCTGTGGCACTGGGTGTTCTCGATCACCCACGTCACCGCCTCGGGTCGCCTGTCGATGCCGAACCCGATCGGCGACGTCCGCTTCGCGTGGCTGGCGACGTGGGTGCTCCAGGTGATGCCGGCCTTCTTCGTCGTCGGCGGGTTCGCCAACCTCGCGTCGTGGGAGGGCCACGAGCGCGACGGCGGCACCGCCCGCGGCTTCGTCGCCGGCCGGCTCGCGCGCCTGGGGCGGCCCGTGGCGACCATGGCGCTCGTGTGGGCGGTGATCGACATGGCGGGACAGGTCGGCTTCGGGGCCCCGAGCGTGCTGCGGTGGGGGCTGGTGGTGTTCGTGCCGCTGTGGTTCCTCGGTGCCTACGGCGCGGTGATCGCGGTCGCGCCGTGGACGATCCGGGCGCACCGGAGTAGGCCGGGCCCGACGTTCGCCGGTCTGCTCGCGGTGGTCGCCGGCGCCGACGCCCTTCGCTTCGCGACCGGGGACCACCGGTGGGGCCTCGTCACGACGGCCGCGGTGTGGGTCGGCGCCCACCAGCTCGGCTACCTGTGGCGCGACGGCACGATCGCCCGGTGGGGACGCCGCGGTCCGGTCCTCCTCGCGGCGGGCGGCGGGCTGGCGCTGGTCCTGCTCACCCAGGCCGGCCCGTACCCGGCGTCGATGGTCGCGGTGCGCGGCGAAGCGCTCGGCAACATGTTCCCGACCACCGCCGCGGTCGCCGCCCTCGCCGTCACCCAGCTCGGCCTGATCCTCCTCGTGCGGCCACGTCTCGAGCGGCTACTGGCCCGCCGGTCGGCATGGAAGGCGGTCGTCGTCGTCAACGCCACCGCCATGACCGTGTTCTGCTGGCACATGACGGCCCTCGTCGTGGTGATCGGGGCGGTGCGCGCCGTGGGCTTCGAGCTCCCCGCCCATCCCGACGCGACCTGGTGGGTGCTGCGCCCGGTGTGGCTGGTCCTGCCCGGAGTCGTCCTCCTCGGCCTGGTCAAGGCGTTCGTCCGCTTCGAGCGGCCCTCCCGCCGCTGAGGGGGCCTTCCGTGGGCCGGAGCGGTCGGTCACACTGTCGCCATGGCCCGGAAGCTGCTCCTCACGCTCGCGGTCGTCGTCCTGGCGGTGATCGGGGCCGGCGTGTACTGGTTCGTCATCCGCGACGACTCGGTCGAGAAGAAGACGACCGATTGCGACCCCGAGCCCTGCGAGGTGACCCTCGATTCGGTCGACGGCACGTGGAGCGTCGTGCCCGCCGAGAGCGAGGGCACGCTCGTGATCACCGAGGAGATCGGCAGCGTCCTCGACCACCAGGCCGAGGGCCGCACCGGCGACATCACCGGCACGCTGGAGGTCGACGGCGACACGGTGACCGCGGCCGACCTGGCGATCGACCTGACCGGCCTGGAGTTCGTCGACCAGCCCGGCGGCGGGTTCGACGTCGCCAACCGGGCGAACGCCATGGGCAACACGGGCCTCCAGACCTCCCAGTTCCCGGAGGCGACGTTCACGCTCACCGAGCCCCTGGTGCTCGACGGCGACCTGACCGAGGGCGACACCGCCACCGCCGACGCGACCGGCGACCTGACCCTCCACGGCGTGACCCGGTCGATCACGTTCCCGGTCGAGGCCACCGCCGACGGCGAGCAGGTGCGCGTGTCACCGGCCGACTTCATCCCGATCGTGCTCGCCGACCACGACATCACGGTCCAGACGCCGCCGATGGTCGCCCGCGTCGCCGACGAGGGCGGCTTCGACTTCCTGCTCGTGCTCGAACGGGCCGCCTGATCAGCCGACCGGCGCGCCGTCCCGGGTGCGCCGGGCCCGCCAGTCGGCCTCCTCCTCGCCGAGCGGCGTGTTGGGACCGCCGGCGACGAACGGCCACAGCTCCTCGGAGATGCCGCGCCAATCCGCGGTGGCGTTCAGCTCGCCGAGGATCGCGTACAGCCCGAGGTTGATGCGCTGGATGATCACGAACGACGGTGGCACGTTCGTCGCCTTCAGCAGGTCGCCGTCGGGCCCGGACTGGTCGAAGATCTGGCGCACGGTCGCGCTGGCGTACTCGGGCGTGATCGTGGTGGGACCCCGCTCGTCGACGAGCGCGTAGAAGTGCGCGAAGTAGGACATCACCTGGTCGTCGGTGAACGGCGCGCCCGCCCGGAGCAGGCCGATCCGCTCGATCAGGGCCCGGAACCGGGCGGGGTCGCGACGGAACGAGACCTCCTCGACCATCGAGCTGAAGTCGGCCAGCTCGCCCTCGGTGAAGTGCTTGACCAGGCCGAAGTCGAGGAACGTGACCCGCCCGTCGGCTCCGAAGAGGTAGTTGCCGGGGTGCGGGTCGCCGTTGAACATCCGGAGGCCGTAGAGGCTGCGGAACACGAAGCGGTAGATGATCTCGCCGGCCCGGTCGCGGGTGGCCTGGTCCGACGCCACGATCGTCTCGAACGGCTCGCCGACCGCCAGCTCGGAGGTCAGCACCCGGTCGGTCGACAGCTCGGGCACGACGTCGGGCACGTGGATGAACGGGTGGCCGCGGAACGCGTCGGCGAAGGCGGCCTGGTTGCGGGCCTCCAGGCCGTAGTCGAGCTCCTCGGCGAGGCGGGACTTGAGCTCCTCGATCAGCGGTCCCGGCTCGAGGCCCGGGTAGACGGCACCCATCGACGTGAACAGCAGCCCGACGCTCGACAGGTCGGACCGGATCGCGGCGTCGATCCCGGGGTACTGGACCTTCACCGCCACCGCCCGCTCGTCGTGGGTGAGCGCCCGGTGCACCTGGCCGATCGACGCCGACGCGATCGGCACCGGGTCCCACTCGGCGAAGAGCCGGTCCGGCGGCTGCCCCAGCTCCCGCTCGATCGCCTGGGCCGCCAGCTCCCCCGACATGGGCGGCGCGTCGCTGCGGAGCTGCGAGAGGGCCTCCCGCACCGGCTCGGGCAGGCCCTGGTCGAGGTACGACGCCATCTGACCGAGCTTCATCATCGCCCCCTTCATGTTGCCGAGGGTGGCGACGACGTCGTCGGCGGTGCGGAGCTGGAACTCCTGCTCGAGGGCCTCGCGACGCTCGGCGTCGGCGAACGTGCGCCGGGCGACGTGCGCGGCGTACCGACCCGCCGAGCGGGCCCCGACCGCACCGATCCGCGCGTTGCGCGACAGCGTGGACGACCCGGTGACGACCGGCGCGTCACCGGCCCGGTCACGCCGGCGGCGGGCGACGGCCACCGCGGCGACGCCGGCCACGACGACGGCGGCGGCGAGGGGCAGGCGCGGACGGGACAAGGCGGAACCTCCGGGACGGGAGCCCCGGAACCCTAGGGCGCCCGCCCGTGCACGAACGGGGTCGGAGGAAGACCGTCGCGCGGGCCCCGGGGTGGGGTGCCCGGGCGACGGGACAGGGGTCGGGACCGGCGGTAGCGTGCGGGCGGGCAAGGAGGCTCCGATGTCCGCCAACCGACTCCCCGTCCGCAACGCGCGCCGAGGGCTCCTCGTCGTGATGGCCGTGATGGCCGCGCTGCTCGCCCCCGGTGCGGTGGCCGGCGCGCAGGAGACCGCCGTCCCGACGCTGGGCGCGGTGCTCGACGGCGAGGTCGCCGGCCTGTCCGCCACCGCCACCACCGCGTTCGCCGGAGAGGACCCCTCCCGTCCCGCGATGGAGGTCGAGATCCAGCTGACCAACCCCGGCGACACGTCGGTGCCGGTCGCGGTGCCGTTCGGGATGCTCCTCGCCACCGACGACGAGGCCGACCAGACCACCGGGGTGCTCGGCCCCACCGACGATCCGACGCTCGCCGAGGTGGCCGCCTCCGGGGGCACGCCCGAGATCACCGCCGCCCCCGGTACGACCTACGTGATGCTCACCGTGTACTGCGCCGAGCTCGACGACGGCGCCCCCTACGAGCCGACGCCGATGCACTACGCGGGCATGGCCGCCGAACCGCTGCCGGCCGTGCTGCGCAACATCGCCGCCCAGCAGCCCGACGACTGGGTGGGCCAGGAGGCGGTGTGGTGGGTCACCGACGACCCCACCTACCCCCCGCCCGCCGACATCGCCCCCCTGCTCGAGGGCGTCGACGCCGAGGCCTTCGCCTCCGACCCGCACCAGGTCGTCCCCGACTCGGCGTACGCGCCGGGGTGGAGCCGGGCGGGCGTCGTCGACGAGGCCTTCGACGGCGGCACCCAGAGCCGCGCCCCGGCGATCCCGGGGTCGTCGAGCGGCTCCTGGCTGTTCTGGCTCCTCGCCGCCGGTGCCGTGCTCGGCACGATCGCGATCGTCGCCGCCGCCCGCCGCGGCGGCCGCCGCCCCGACGCCGCCCGGGTGATCGTCCCGCCCCGACCCGGCTGGTACCCCGACCCCGGCGGCTCGTCGTCGTACCGCTTCTGGGACGGCGCCCGCTGGCGCTGACGTCCCCGCCGCCGCCTCAGCTGCGCACCAGGCGGGCGATGGCGGCGGTCGCCTCGCCCATGATCCGCTCGGCCTCGGCCGGGTCGGCGCCACGGGCGGCGTCGGCGACGCAGTGCCGGATGTGCTGGTCGAGGAGACCCACCGCGACGCTGTCGAGCGCGGACGACACCGCGCTGATCTGGGTCAGCACGTCGATGCAGTAGGTGTCCTCGTCGACGAGACGCTGCAGCCCCCGCACCTGTCCCTCGATGCGCCGGAGCCGGCGGGACAGGTCCTCCTTGTCCATCGAGTATCCGGCCATCGTCGTCACCTCCGTCCTCCACGATACCCCCAGGGGGTACCGAATCGACGTCGCCTCGGGAAACCCGGGACGCGGCGCACCACCGCACCGGGCGGTGGCACACCGAGGTTCCCGCCGGAACCGGCCGGCCCGGGCGGGGAGGGGGGCGCCGCTCGAGCCGGGTTCGGGGTGGCCCTCCGGTTACCCATCCGTCCGGGCCGGAAAACCCGGATCGGACCCACTTCCAACGATCGTTTGCCTTGACCGAACGTTCGTTGAGGGCCACGATGGCGGCCATGCTCTCGACCCGCCACGTCGACATCCTCGATCCCGCCCTCTACGACGACCCGTGGGACACCTACCGGTGGCTCCGCGACGAGGCGCCGCTGTACCGCGACGAGCCCAACAACCTCTGGGTGGTCAGCCGGTACGCCGACGTCTTCGAGGTGTCGCGACGCTCCGACCTGTGGTCGGCCGCCCAGGGCGTGCGCCCCAAGGTCGCCGCCGACATGTCGCTGATCGCGCTCGACGACCCCGAGCACACGCGCCAGCGACGGCTGATCAATCGGGGGTTCACCCCCCGCCGGGTGCGCGAGATCGCCCCCCACATCCGCGACCTGTCCAACCGCATCCTCGACCAGATCGCCGAACGGGACGAGTTCGACTTCGTCGAGGAGATGGCCGCCCACGTCCCGCTGATCATCATCTGCGAGATGATGGGCCTCGACCCCGAGACCCGCGACCGCATGTACCGCTGGTCCGACGCCATGATGGCGGGGGACGGGCACGAGGGCGACGACCCGGAGCTGCACGCCGCGGCCGTCGCGTTCGGCGAGTTCGCCGAGGTGTGCCTCCAGCTGATCCCCGAACGGCGTGAGCAGGCGACCGACGACATCATCGGCATCCTCACCCGCGCCTTCGACGAGGGCGGGCTCGAGAAGGAGACCAAGTCCGGCGACTCCGAGCTGTACGGCGAGGGCACCCTCCAGGACGACGAGCTGCTGATGTTCCTCGCTCTGCTGCTGGTCGCCGGCAACGAGACCACCCGCAACGCCATCTCCGGCGGTCTGGTCGCGCTCAGCCGCTACCCCGAGGAGCGCGACAAGCTGCTCGCGAACCCCGACCTCATCGACAGCGCGGTCGACGAGATCATCCGCTGGACCACGCCGGTGATGACGTTCATGCGCACCTGCATCGAGCCCCACGAGATGCACGGCCAGCGCATCGAGGTCGGCGACCGGGTGCTGATGCTGTACCAGTCGGCCAACCGCGACGAGCGGGCCTTCGACGACCCCGACGAGTTCCGGGTCGACCGCTCCCCCAACAACCACCTCGCCTTCGGCGCCGGCACCCACTACTGCCTCGGCGCCAACCTGGCCCGGCTCGAGGTCAAGGTCGTGTTCGAGGAGATGCTGGCCCGCTTCCCACAGGTCCGGGCGGTCGAGCCCTACAAGATCCAGCGCAACCGCTCGACGCTCGTCGTCGGCATCGAGCACCTGCCCGCCGTGTTCACGCCCGTCTCGCGACTCGACTGATCGTGGCCGACGCCGCCACGGCCGCTCCCGCGCCGGTCCAGGGCCAGCGCGAGCGCATCCTCGACATCGCCCTCGGACTGATGGCCGAGCGCGGCGCGTCGGGCACGAGCATGCGCGCCCTCGCCGACGCGTGCGGCCTCAACGTCGCCGCGCTCTACCACTACTTCCCGTCGAAGGACGCGCTGCTCCGGGCGGTCATCGAGGAGCGCCGGTACGGCGCCCAGCTCCAGAGCCTGCCGATCCCCGACCTGCGCCTTCCGCCCGAGGAGCGCGTCGCCGCCCTGGTGGTCGAGATGTGGGACGGGGCGATGGCCGAGGCCCCGATCTGGCGACTGCTGCTGAGCGAGGCGCTGCACGGCGACGACACCGCTCGCGACGTCGGCGACGACCTGCGCCGCACGCTCGAGGGTGGCCTGGCCGAGGCGCTCCCCCGGCTCGTGCCCGAGCTGGCGATCGACCTCGACGTGGCCACCCGCCTCGTCGCCGCCACGCTGCTCGCCCTGCTGGTCGAGAGCAGCCTGGTGTCGGCCGACGAGGTGGCGGCCCGGGCCCGGACCCGCGCCCGCGACGTGGCCCGGGTGCTGGTCGCCGGGGCCTGACCGGGACCGAGCCGGGCCGCATGGCCCGGAGCTCAGGGCCCCCCGTAGCCTGATGGGATGGCCCCGTCGGACACGCGCGACCCCGCTGCGCCGGAGAACACCGCCGACGCCGCGGGCCCGAGCGACGACGCCGCGGGTGACGGCGCCCCCCGGAGCCGCCCCACCGGCCTGACCGCCGTGCGCTCCCTGGGATGGCGCACCCTCGCGCTCTGCGTCGGGGTCGCCCTCCTCGCCGCCGCGGTCACGTTCGTCGCGGTGCTGTCGGTCGTCGGTGGCGACGACGGAGACGCGGACGAGCGGCCCCGGGCCACGCTCGAGGCGGCCGAGCGGGCCCCCGACGTCGTGCTGGAGCGCTTCGACGGCGAACCGCTCCGCCTCTCCGACTATCGGGGCCAGCCGCTGGTCGTGAACTTCTGGGGCTCGTGGTGCGTGCCCTGCGTCGAGGAGATGCCCGACCTCCAGCGGGTCCACCAGGCGCTGGGCGATCGGGTGGCGTTCCTCGGCGTGAACGTGCGCGACACCCCCGAGGCGGCCGACGCCATGGTGGAGCGAACCGGTGTCACCTACGACCTCGCGCGCGACCCCGACGGCGAGCTGGGCCGGGCGCTCGACGTCGCCAACTGGCCGACGACCGTGTTGATCGATTCCGACGGAACCGTCGTGGAGGTCTGGCGGAGCGAGATCTCCGCCGAGCGCCTGTGCGACAAGGTGAACCAGGGCCTGCTCCAGGGCCAGCTCACCGAGTGCGTGTGACCGATGGGTGACGCCCGCTGGGCCGTGGCGTTCACGGCCGGGATGCTCGCGACGGTCAACCCCTGCGCGCTGCCGATGCTGCCCGCCTACCTCGGCTGGTTCATCAGCGGCGACTCCGAGGACCAGCCCACCGGTGCCGCGGTCGCCCGGGCGGTCGCCGTCGGCCTGTCGGTCGCGGTCGGCTTCGTCGCCGTGTTCGGCCTGCTCGGCCTGCTCGCCACCGCGGCGTCGGCCCAGGTCGAGGCGGTCACGCCCTGGGTGACGCCGGTCGTCGGTCTCGTGCTCGCCGGGCTCGGGGTCGCCCTGCTCACCGGTCGGCGCGTCTCGCTGCCGGTTCCCCGGGTCGACGGCCGCGTCGGCGGGAGGGGCCTCGCGGCCATGGTCGCGTACGGCGCGTCGTACGCGGTCGTGTCCGTGTCGTGTGCGCTGGGCGTGTTCCTCGTGCACGTGAGCACCACGTTCGGCCGGAGCTGGGCGGTCGGGCTCACCCAGCTCGCCGCGTTCGCCGCCGGGTTCTCGCTCGTGCTGGTCGCCCTGTCGGTGTCGGTCGCCCTCGCGCGGGGCTCGATGGTGCACCTCGCCCGCCGGGCCTCCGCGGTCGCCGGGCGGGTGTCGGGTGCCCTGCTCGTGCTCACCGGCGCCTACCTCGTCTGGTACGGCCTGCACGAGCTCGACCTGCGCTACCGCGACGGCGACGCCTCCGATCCGATCGTCGGCCGGGTCACCGGGTGGTCCGGCGAGATCTCGCGGGCGGTGCAGGACGTCGGCGGCGTCGAGGTCGGCCTGGTGCTCGCCCTGTTCGTCGCCGCGGTGGCCCTCGTGGTCGTCCTACGCGGCGGGGCGACCGGGGCCCGCCGCCCCCGCTGAGGCGCCCCGCCTACCCCGCGCCGATCACGGCATCAGGCGCTGGATCGACCAGCCGCCGTCGGCGCGGGTGTAGACGAAGCGGTCGTGGAGGCGGTCGGCCCGGCCCTGCCACACCTCGACCTCGTCGGGCACCAGGCGGTAGCCGCCCCAACCGTCGGGCCGCGGCACCGGCCCGGACCCGACCGCGGCCGCGACCTCGTCGCGACGCTGCTCGAGCGCCTCCCGGTCGGCGATCGGCTGGCTCTGCGCCGACGCCGCCGCCGAGACGCGGCTCCCGTGGGGCCGGGCGTCCCAGTAGTCGTCGACCTCATCCGAGGGCAGCGGTTCGACCGGGCCGACCGCGCGCACCTGGCGGCTGACGTCGATCCAGCCGAAGCACAGCGCCCCCCGGGGGTTGTCCGCGAGTTCCCGGCCCTTGCGGCTGGTGGTGTCGGTGAAGAAGCAGAAGCCGTGGTCGACCCGCCGCACCAGCACGAAGCGCACCGACGGGCGACCGTCGGGGGTCGCCGTGGCCAGCGCCACCGCGGCGGGATCGAACGGGCCGGTCGCCGCCCACTCGGCGTACCACCGCCGGAACTGGTCGAGCGGGTCCGGAGCGAGGTCGGCGCGGTGGAGCCCCGCGCTCAGGTACTGCTCGCGGACCGCGGTGAGGTCGAGCGGGGCGTCGTCACCGCCGGCCACGGTCAGGGCTCCAGGACGGTGATGCCGCGGGTGTAGGGCCACAGCACCTCGGGCACCGCGACGGTGCCGTCCTCCCGCCGGTGGGTCTCGACGATGGCCGCCCACACGCGTGGTACGGCGAGCGCCGAGCCGTTGAGCGTGTGCACCAGCTCGGTGCCCTTGCCCTGCTCGGGCCGGTACCGGATGCCCGCCCGGCGGGCCTGGTAGTCGGAGAACCACGACACCGACGACACCTCCAGCCACTGGTCGCAACCGGGCGCGTAGACCTCGACGTCGTAGGAGCGGTGGTGGCTCTGGCCGAGGTCACCGCCGCAGATCTCGATGACCCGGTGGGCGAGCCCGAGGTCGACCATCGCCGACTCGACCCGGCCGGTCATCTCCTCCAGCAGGTCGGGCGCCTGCTCGGGCCGGGCGTAGGCGAGGATCTCGACCTTGTCGAACTCGTGCGTGCGCAGCAGGCCGCGGGTGTCGCGGCCCGCGGATCCGGCCTCTCGCCGGTAGCACGGCGAGTACGCCATGTACCGCAGGGGCAGGTCGGCCTGACGGAACGTCTCGCCCGAGCCGATCGACGTGAGCGGCACCTCGGCGGTGGGGATGCACCAGAGGTCGTCGCGCTCCAGGTGGTAGGCGTCGTCGGCGAACTTCGGCAGCTGACCGGTGTTGGTGAGCGTCTCGGTGGTCACCAGGCTCGGGGGCCGGACCTCCTCGAACGCGTCGGCGTTGCGGTCGAGGGCCCACTGGCACAGCGCCCGCGACATGGTGGCGCCTCCCCGCCGCAGCATCGTGAACATCGATCCCGAGATCTTCACGGCCCGTTCGACGTCGAGGATGCCGAGCGCCTCGCCCGTCTCCCAGTGGGGAACCCGCTGGTGCGGCGCGTACGCGTCGGGGTCGAACCCGTGCACCCGGAGGACCGGGTTGTCACGCTCGTCGACCCCGCTGGGCACGTCGGGGTGCGGCGTGTTCGGGATCCGCAGCAGCAGCGCGCGGAGCTGCTGGGCGAGGTCGTCGGCCTCGGCCGCGAGCCGAGCCTCGCGATCGCCCAGCTCGCGGCTGCGGGCGCGCCGCTCCTCGGCCTCCTCGACCCGGCCGTCCCGATGCATCCGCCCGACCTCGCCGGAGATCTCCTTGATCTCGCGACGGACGCCGTCACGGTCGGCCGCTACCGCCCGCTGGCGTACGTCGATGTCGTGGGCCCGCCGGACCTCGTCGGACGGGACGCCCTTTCGGTCGAGCTCGGCGACGACGGCTTCGAGCTCGTTGCGGATGCGCCGGATGTCGAGCACGCCCGAGACGCTAGACGGCTGCCGGTTCGGACCGGTCCCCGGTTCCCGCGGCCGTCCGTGCCCCCCGCTCCGCGCCTCTATCCTGAGCCGCCGCCCCCCGGTGGTCGGGGACGTCGACGGAGGTTGACGACACGATGTGGAACCTGGCGATCGACTTCGGAACCAGCAACACCACCGGCGCCACGTGGGCCGACGGGGTGGTCGAGGCGGTCGAGGCCGGACAGGACCGGAAGGTCCCCTCCGTGGTCCTGCTGGGCGACGACGGGCGGTGGGTTGTCGGCCGCGAGGCCGACAACCAGTCCGCCGTCGTCCCCGAGCGGGTCGAGCGGGCACCGAAGCGACGGCTCGGCAAGGGCAAGTCGCTGCTGCTCGGCGGGCAGGCGGTGCCGATCACGTCCGCGGTCGCCGCCCTGATGGCACCGCACCGCGACGCGGCGCGGGCCCGGCGCGGCGGCGAGCCGATGCACGTCGTGCTCACCCATCCCGCCCGGTGGGGGCCCGAGCGACTCGACGTCCTGCGGTCCGCGGCCGCCGAGGCCGGCTTCACCCGGGTCGAGCTGCTCCCCGAGCCCGTGGCCGCCGCCCACTACGTCGACGAGCCGATGGAGGTCGGCCGGCACATCGCCGTCTACGACCTCGGAGGCGGCACGTTCGACACGTGCGTCGTCAAGCGGACCGAGACCTCGTACCGGATCGCCGGGCTGCCCGGCGGCAACGAGCGCATCGGCGGCGAGGACTTCGACCACCGGCTGTACACCTACCTGGGCGAGGCGGTGGGCCGGGAGGACCCGGCCGCCTGGGACAACATGCAGCACAGCGACGACCGCTCCTGGCGGCGGGCGGCGACCGACCTGCTCAACCAGGCCCGCGAGGCGAAGGAGCAGCTCTCGCGCAACCCGCGGGCGTCGGTGTACGTCGGAGCGATCGAGCGCGACGTGTCGATCACCCGCGAGGAGTTCGAGGGCCTGATCTCCGACGACATCGACCGCACCGTCGCCGAGATGGTCCGCACGATCGAGAGCACCGGCCTCCGCGACGAGGACATCGACCGCGTGTACCTCGTCGGCGGATCGAGCCGGCTCCCCCTCGTGCAGCAGCGGATGGGCGAGCGCTTCGGCGGCCGCATCAGCACGTGGGACGACCCCAAGGGCGCGGTCGTGCTCGGGGCGGCCCGCTTCTCCGGCACCCTGACCCCCGAACGCTCGTCGCAGACGCCCCCGGTCGCCGCCCCGGGGGGCGCGCCGACCGTCGCGCCCGCGCCCGGCACCTGGACGCCTCCCCCTGCCCCGGGGGCCGGCCCCGTCGTCGGTGCCCCGCCGCCGCGCGCCGGCACCGACGGCGCCCCCACCGCTCCGGTCGCGCCGCCGAGCGCGCCGCCGCCGGTACCTCCGGCGACCCCTGCGACGGTCCCGCCCGCCGCGTCCGCGCCACCCGGAGCGCCGACCTACGGAGCGGCGCCTGGCCACGGCGCTCCGGCCGGTCCCGGTTACGGAGCACCCGGCTACGGCACGCCCGCGTACGGAGCACCCGCCCCGCCGACGCCCGGACCCGTCGGGTACCCCACGGCACCGACGTCGTCGAGCAACAACATCACCTTCGCGTGGATCGGGGCGGCGACGTTCCTGATCTGCTGCCTCCCGGGCCCCGCCGTCGGCGCGTACTTCGCCAACGAGGCCAGGAAGGAGGGCCACCCGCAGGGCCAGACCGCGCTGATCCTGAACATCGTGGCCCTGGCGCTGACGGGCGTGTTCTGGATGCTCTGGTTCCTGTCGGTGCTGGCGACCAGCGGCTCGACCACCAATTGAGTCGCACGACCCTCGACAACTTCGCCGGGTGGGGCTACCACATGGGACGGCCGAGCCGATGGGAACTTCCGGACGGCGACCGTCCTCTCACCCACGACAACCGCGAACGCCGAGGGATCGGCCGAAGGAAGGGAAATCCAATGAGCGACTTCGATGGCAGCGCCGACGCCACCTACGACCTCGACGGTGACGGCGTGGCCGACGCCGCGACCTACGACACCGACGGCGACGGCCTCATCGACGCCGTCGCCTACGACACCGACGGCGACGGCCTGATCGACGTGATCGAGGCCGACACCAACGCCGACGGCATCGTCGACGCCGTGATCGCCGACACCGACTACGACGGCGTGGCCGACACGGTGGTCGCCGACACGAACTACGACGGCGTCGTCGACGCCGAGGTCTACGACACCGACGGCGACGGCCAGCTCGACGCCGCGGTGGTCGACTCGGACTTCGACGGGGTCGCCGACACCGAGGTGTACGACGCCGACGGCGACGGCGCCGCCGACACCGCGTTCGTCGACACCGACGGCGACGGCATCATCGACGCCGAGGTCTACGACACCGACGGCGACGGCATCTTCGACGCCGCCCTGGTCGACAGCGACGGCGACGGGGTCGCCGACACCGAGGTCTACGACACCGACGGCGACGGCGCCGCCGACACCGCGTTCGTCGACACCGACGGCGACGGCATCATCGACGCCGAGGTCTACGACACCGACGGCGACGGCGTGGCCGACACCGTGGTGGCCGACACCGACGGAGACGGCGCCGCCGACACGGTCGCGGTCGACACCGACGGCGACGGCGTGGCCGACGCCGCCTTCCTCGACACCGACGGCGACGGCATCGTCGACACCGAGGTCTACGACACCAACCGCGACGGCGTGGCCGACACCGTGGTCGCCGACACCGACGGTGACGGCGTGGCCGACACCGCCGTGGCCGACACCGACTACGACGGCGTCGCCGACACCGCCGTGGTCGACCTCGGCAACGGGCCCTTCCAGGCCTGAACCGCCCGGCGCCGACCGGCGCCACCGACTCCCCCGTTCGCGCTGGAGGCCTCCCCCTCGTGGGGAGGCCTCCGGCGCGTCAGGAGGGTGGGGGCGGCGCCGCGGGAGCCGGTGGCGGGGCGGTCACGCCGAGGCCGAGAGCGGAGTCGACCCGCTCCTGGAGGGTCCCGGCGTCGGCACGGAGGGCCCGCACCCCGGCGAGCTGGCGCTCGGCCTCGGCCTTGCGGGTCTGCTGCTCGGCCCGCGACTGCTTGAGCAGGGCCTGGAGCTCGCGCCGCTGCTGCTCGATCGAGCGCTTGCGGCTGGTCAGCGCCTCGTCGATCGTCGCCTCGATCGCCTCGCGCGCCTCGATGATCTTGAGCGTGAACTCCGCGGCGAACTCCTGGCGCACCTGGGCGATGACCTCGCGCACGATGCGCAGGTAGTCCTGACGGACCTGGATCTGGTGGCGCTTCTTGTAGCGGGCGTAACCCACCGGCGCGGCCAGCAGCAGGCCGGGCAGCACCACCGGTGCGGCGATGCCACCGAGGACGCCCGCCGCCACGCTCCCGAGGGCGCCGGCGGACAGGAGCCCCGGCAGCCCGTCCTCGACCAGGTTGGCCTTCCCCGCGTTGGGGTCGGAGCGGTCGCGCACGCCGAGGTCGCGCAGGTACTCCGGCAGTGCCTCGGAGTCGAGCTCGAGCACGACCTCCTCGAGGTCGAACTCCCGGGAGATGCGGGCGACGGCCTCGTCGATGCGCTGGGCGAGCGTCTGCGAGATGCTCGCCCAGGCGGCGTTGACCGACTGCTCCAGGTCGCTCGAGAGCGCCTCCATCACCGGGTCGACGTTCTTCTGGTTGGCGTCGATGTGGTCGCGGTAGACGCGGTCGATGCGGGTCATCTCACGGCCGATCACCCGGTTGAGGTCGGCCTGGATGCGCTGGATGCTGCCGGCCAGCCGCTGGCGCCACCGCGCCTGGGACGGCAGGAGCGCTTCGAGCTGGCCCTGCCGCTCGCGCAGCTCGGCCTCGACGGCGCCGACGTCGCCCGCGGCGACCCGCACCGCGGCCTGCTCGGCCGACTCCACGCGCGCGAGGACGTGGCCGACGACGCGCAGGATGTTCGCCATCCGCACCAGCTCCCGGTTCTGGAGCGTCCGGTCGAATATCGCCTCGACATCCGCGATGCCGCTGCGCGCGAGCAGCGTCGCCGCGGCGTCGGCGCGCCCCGCCTCGGCACGGGCCCGACCCTTCTCGGCCAGACGGCTGCTGACCGGCAGGAACGGCGCCTCGGCGACCCGCTCGAAGCGCCGGGCGGCCTCCCGCTGGTCCTCGTCGGCGTCGGGTTCGGCGCCGGCGCGACGCAGGACCTCGGTGTACTCGGCGAGCTTCGCCCGGTCCTCGGCGAGCATCGCGGCGGGGTCGGCCGACGAGTCGACCTTGGTGAGCACCAGCACGACCGTGTCGATCCGCTCGCTCGCCTCGGCCAGGAAGCGCAGCTCACTGAGGGCGATCGGTTCCTCGACCGACACGGTGAACAGCAGCGCGTCCGCGTAGCGGAGCGCGGCAAGGGCCGAGTCGCGGTGGCCCCGGCTGAGGCCGCCGACGCCGGGCGTGTCGATCACCACCAGCCCTCGCTCGAGCAGGGGGTGCGGCAGGCCGACCTCGACCCCGACGACGCCCTCGCGCAGCACCGCCTCGCCCTGCATCGACGCGTAGTCGACGAGCTGATCCGGACGGATCGTCACCCGCTCCTCGGGGCCGTCGGGCGCCCTCCGCACGGCGACGATGGTGGGCTCGGGGGCGTACTGCACGGCGAGGTGGACGCTCGTCGCCACGTCGGCGTCGACCGGGAGCAGACCCGCCCGACCGAGCAGGGCGTTGATGAAGCTCGACTTGCCGCGCTTGATCTCCCCGGCGACGACGATGCGGACCTGGCTGTCCTTCCAGGTCACCGCCTCGGCCTCGATGCGCGCCGTGAGGTCGGCGTGACCGGTCTGCTTGGTCAGGACGTGGGTGCGGTTGGCCAGCCGGAGGACGTCGGCGACGACCGGCGGCAACCCCCCGGCGCGGGCGGGTGCCTCGCTCATCGGCGCCTCCCCCACGGGGTCGACCGCAGCGGCCCGTCGGGATCCTCGGGCTCCTCGGCGACCGGTTCGGCCGGCGGCGTCGGCTCCGGGGGCGCCGCGGCCGGGCTCGCGGCCGGGGGCACCGCCGAGACCGGGCCCGTCCGCGCCGGTGGCGGCCCGACGTGCGGCGTGGGGGCCGGCGCCGCGGCGGGCTGGGGGGCGGGCTGGCCGTACGTCGGAGGCCCGAAGGCCGGCTGGCCGTACGTCGGAGGCCCGTAGGGGGGAGGCCCGTACCCGGGCTGGGCGGGCTGGGCGGGCGGAGCGGGCTGCCCGTGCGGAGCGGGCTGCCCGTGCGTCGGCTGGCCGTAGGCCGGCTGGGCCGGAGCGGGCGTCGGCTGGCCGTAGGCCGGCTGGACCGGCGGGGGCGTCGGCGGCGGTATGACCGGCGGCGCGGTGGCGGGCCGGGGGGTCGCCTGGTCCCAGACCAGCTCGAACCACTCCCTCACGTCGTCGGCGAGCCGCCGCTCGTCGGGGCTGCGGCGGGCGTCGTTGCCGTAGCGCGCCCACGCCGCCACCTCGCGCGCCGCGGCCGCGGCCACCGCGTCGGCGTCGGCTCCCTCGTCGAGACCGAGGCGGCGCGCCGGCGTCTCCTCCAGGGCGAGGCGGCGCAACGCCTCGAGCAGGTCGTCGGGCAGCCGGGCCGCCCCCTCCTCGACGGCGCGGAGCGCGTCGAGGACCCGCAGGTCGTGGAGCGCGGGATCGAGCTCGATGCGCTCCAGCGGCCGGGCGAGGGCCCCGATGATCTCGGCCTCCCCCTCACCGGCGCGGGACGCGATGCGGCGCAGGTCGGCGAGCGCGCTCCGGGCCTTCAGGGCCCCGGCCCGGCGGGCGAAGCCGTGCTCGACCAACTCCGACAGCGGGTCGAGTCCGCTGTGGGCCCGCAGCCCGGAGAGCAGGCCGCCCGCGCCGCGTGCCCCGTCCCGCACGAGCTGCACCCCGACGTCGATCCCGTACAGGTCGAGCATCGACAGGAGGCGCCGGAGCCGGTCGCGCGACACGCCCTCGACCTCGGCGTCGAGTAGGTCCTGGGGCGTGAGGAGGGCGTCCTCGAGGTCGAGCGGGTCGAGCGCGGCGAGCGCCCGCAGCGCGTCGGCGTCCTGCTCGGTGAAGTGGTCGGTGTTCGCCGTCTCGGCCATCAGGCCCATGACCGGCACCACCTCGGACACGACCGACGCCAGCTTCTCCCGGGCCGATCCCGCGAGCCGACGGGCGACCGGCCACGGGTCGCCATCCGGCGCCAGGCGGTCGACCTTGCTGAGGATGCCGACCGCGTTCGCGGAGGACAGGCCCGAGGCCGCGAACAGGTCGCGGAACTGCTCGAGGACCTCGAGATCGCTCTCGCGGACGTGGGGCGTGAGGAACAGGAGGGCGTCGGCGTCGCTCATGGCGACCGTCGAGTCCTCGGCCTCGCGCGAGCCGTCGCCCGCGAGGCCGAGCGCGCCGGCGGTGGCCCGCTGGTTCTCGTCGGTGACCGTGTTGAGGCCCGGCGTGTCGATGATCGTCAGGTCGCGCAACCGCTCGTTGGAGAGGTTGACGATCACCCGCGCCACGTCGTCGGCGGGGACGCCCAGGTCGTCGGGCAACCGCGTGCCGGGTGCGAAGGGCACCGACCGCACGGAACCGTCGCGGAGTTGCACCTCGATGCGCTGGTGGTGGTCGTACTGGAACCAGGTGACCAGCCGGGTGCACTCACCGGCGTCGACCGGCGCGATGCGCTGGCCCAGCAGGGCGTTGACGAGGGTCGACTTACCGGCACTGACGCTGCCGGCCACCGCCACCCGCAGCGGCGCGATCAGCCGCTCGCGCACCCGCAGGACGGCTTCGCGGGTGGCGCTCACGGGAAGCTGACGCAGCGCGTCGTCACAGACCCCCACCATCTCGGTGGTCAGGTCGCGGCTCACGATCGGGCCGTCCGGTGGCGGTGGGTCGTGGGGTTCAGAGCGGGTCCTCGAAGTCGTCCGTGGTGACCGTCGGCTCATCGACGTCGATCGGGAGGTCGACCTCGGATGGATCGGGTCCGGCGAGGTCGAAGGCATCGAAGGGATCGTCGAGGTCGTCGGAGCCGAGATCGTCGAGCCCGAGATCGTCGACGGCGCCGTCGTCGGTGTCGGCGTCGAGCAGGTCGGCGAAGGAAGCGTCGTCGCCGGTGTCGAACAGACCCGGCTCGGCGACCGGGTCGAAGTCGAGGTCCGCGACCGGGGCGTCGCCGGTGTCGGCCCCGACCTCGAAGGCGTGGTCGAGGAACGACTCCCACTGATCGTCGCTGGGCTCGTCGACCGGGTCGCCGAGCAGGGCGGCGCGGAGCTCCGCGAGGTCGGCATCGCCGAGGTCGACGCTGTCGGAGGGGAACTGCTCCATGTCTAGGAAACCGTCGTCGTCGAGCCGCAACCCGTCGAGCCCGCTCACGGTCGCCTCCGCCGGGGGGACCGGTCGCGCGGTGGGGTCGCGGTTCGCGGGTACTGTGCGCCCTTCCCTTCGGTGGCGCGGGGGCGCCCACCGCGACGAGGCGAGTGTGGATCGTGACCGCTGACATGCGAGGCCGCAGCCACCGGACGGCGGAGGAGGCCGACCTCGTCCGCTGGGCCCAGGACGGTGACGAGCGAGCCTTCGCGGTGCTGGTGGAACGCAGCCGTCGGCGGCTGTTCGCGGTGTGCGTGCGCATCACCGGCGACGAGCACACGGCCCAGGACGCGGTGCAGAACGCCCTCCTGGACGCGTGGCGCGCCCTGCCGCGCTTCGAGGGTCGCTCGACGTTCTCCACGTGGATCTGCCAGGTCGGCAGCCGGGCGGCGCTGGCCCAGGTGCGCCGCCGACGGCCCGAACCGGTGGCCGAGGTGCCCGAACCCGACGGTCCGTTCCGCATCGACGAAACGGTCGCGGCGGTGAGCGCGGTGCGCTGGGCGCTCGACAAGCTGCCCCCGGACTTCCGCACCGCGCTCGTGCTGCGCGAGTACGGCGGGCTCACCTACCAGGAGATCGCCGACGCCGAGGGCGTCCGGGTCGAGACGGTCAAGACGCGCATCGCCCGGGCGCGGCGCGCGGTGGCGGCCGTGCTGGAGGCGGCCGAGGCCTGAGCCCTGGCGCCCGCCGGCGTGGCGGTGGGCCCGGGTCGTCACCGCGACCCCGCATGGCGGGCGACGACGACCTCGGGCAGGCGGATCACCCGGTCGCCGTCGGCGTAGCCGGGCTGCTCGACCGCGGCGACGGTGTTGTGGCGGGCCGGGTCGTCGGTGGGCGTCTGGGCGACCGCCCGGTGGCGCTGGGCGTCGAACGGGGCGCCGACGTCGGCCAGCTCGACCACGCCGGCCGCCACGAGCGCGCGGCCCGCCTCGTCGCGGAGGGCGTCGCTGGGGACCCGGTCGCGCAGGTTGATCAGCGCGTCGATCAGGTCGGACCGCTGGGCGGCGACGGTCGGGTCGGCCGCGGCGGCCGCCGTCGGCGCGGGGGCGGGTGCGGGGGCGACCGCCGGGACCGGAGCGACCGCCGGGACCGGTGCGACCGGAGCGCCCGGCGCGACCGCGGCGGGCGCGGTCCGACGACGACGCGCGAGGGCCATCGACAGCGGCACTCCCGCCAGCAGGAGGCCGAGCACCAGACCGCCGAGACCGGCGGCCACGAATCCCAGCGCCGAGGTCCCGCCGTCATCCTCGTCATCGTCGGCCTCGGCGGCCGCCGCGCCGACACCGCCCCGACCCTCGGAATCGTCGGCGTCGGAGTCAGCGTCGTCGTCCGGGTCGGTGGTGATCGGACCCTCGGTGCTCTCGGGCTCGTCGGCCTCGGTGGTGGTGGTCTCGTCGTCATCGGGCCCGGTGGGCCCGACCGGTCCACCGACGCCGGCTCCGGCGGGGGCGGCGAGGACGAACAGGACCGCGGCTACGACCAGGGCGGCGATCGCGCCACGGGTCCGGCGGATGGGTGCTCCTGCGGGGGGCATGTGGGTGAGAGCGCGGGAGAGGGGAGAAAGTTCCCGGGCGCATCCCAGGGGGGTGGGCTCCCCGGTCCGACCGCCGATCCCGTCCGTGGTCAGCTCCGCGCCGACCGGCCCGGTTCGGCCCGGGGCGCCGACGACGCGAAGGCCTCCTCGACCGCCTCGAACGTCAGCGGGCCGTCCGCGGCGGGGGCCGCCGGGAGGCGGGCCGCCCGGCTGAGCGCCTCCTCCTCGCGCTGGTGACCCAGCGCGAACCGGAAGAACATGATCGTGATCAGCGTCCAGAGGTAGCCGCCGGCGAACAGCTTCATGATCACGCCCGCGGCCTGCTGGTCGTCCTGCACGGTGATGCCGTAGGCCCGGGTCGAGGTGTCGTACACCTGGTAGACCGCGCCGTCGGCGAAGGTCAGCCACCCGCCGGGGATGGTGGGGATCACCGACATCAGGAACAGGTACACCATCTGCGCCGGCGGGGTCATGCGCCACTCGGCGATCGGACCGCAGATCGGCATCCACATCATCAGCCCGGTGACGACGACCAGCACGTGCACGCCGTAGTGGAGCGCACCGTTGCTCGACGAGGCGTTCACGAGCACCGGCCAGTGGGTGAGCATCACGGTGAGGTTGAACGCGATCCCCGCGATCAGCGGCCGGGATGCGGCGCGGACGACCGCGCGGACCCGGCCGTCGCCCAGGACGAGGTCGGCGAGCCACCGGGGCGTGGCGATCAGCGCCAGGGGCGGGATGATCAGGCTCAGCAGGGTGTGCTGCACCATGTGCACCGAGTAGAGGTACTGCTCGCCGATGTCGTGGACCGGCCAGTCCGAGGCGAGCCACAGCAGCACGATGGCGGTAACCCCGGCCGCCTTCTGCCGCCCGGAGATCACCGGCCCGTCGGTGACGACCTTGCGGCCCACGACCCGGATCGCCCACAGGTACAGCCCGACGAGGGCGACCAGCAGCAGCCAGACCTCCGGGTGGGGCTGGAAGCGCCACACGTGGGTGGCGTGGGGCACGGCGGCGACCATGATCGGCCCGGCTACCGGGCGGTCACCAGCCCCTGAAGGTGTCGAACGTGACGAGCGCGGCGATGTACACCGCGACCGCGACGATCAACCCGGAGTAGAAGACCTGCGTCAGGATCACCGAGTCGAACTTCAGGTGCATGAAGAACGCCGCGATCAGGATGAACTTGATCACCATCAGGATGATCAGCGGCGACATGAGCCAGAACGCGGTGTCGTCCCAGATCGCCTCGACGATGTAGGGCCAGGCGACCTCCATCGCGGTCAGGACACCGAGGATGAGGGCGATCTTGATGTAGAGCCCGTCGTGGGACTCGTGCTCGTCGTGGGCCTCGGCCTCGACGGTGGCGGTCGCGTCGCTCATGGTCGCCTCAGGGGATCAGGTAGACGATGGTGAAGATCAGCACCCACACCACGTCGACGAAGTGCCAGTACAGACCGACGATCTCGACCGCCTCGGCCCGCGCCCGGGGCAGGCGCCCCAGCGCCGAGAGGACGACCGTCGACAGCAGCATCACGATGCCGAGCGTGACGTGCACGCCGTGGAAGCCGGTGAGCCCGAAGAAGGCCGACGAGGCGGCGTTCGTCGTGAAGCCCATGCCCTCCTTCACGAACACCTGGAACTCGTAGACCTGGCCGGAGATGAACACCGATCCGAGCACCGCGGTGACGATCAGCCAGAGCCGCAGCCGGGGGTGGTCGCCCCGCTGGATCGCCGACACGGCCAGCACCATCGTCAGCGACGACATCAGCAGCACGAACGACGAGATCGAGGTGAGCTCGATGTCGTAGAGGTCGTGCGGTAGCGGGCCGCCGGCGGCGTTGTTGTGCTTGTAGAGGAGGAACGTCGAGATCAGCCCGCCGAACAGGAGGCACTCCGAGGCGAGGAACACCCACATCCCCAGCTTCGGGTTGGAGATGCCGGTGTTGGTGACCTCGTGGTCCTGGTCGGGACCGTCGGCGTAGTTGACCGACTCGACGGGCAGGGCGGTGTCAGTCAACGGGAACGGCCTCCTCGGTCTCGGCCTCGGCGGCCTCTTCCCCGTCGGGGGCCTCGACGGCGGCCGCGGACCCGGCGTCGTCGCCACCGTCCCCGCTCGGGCCCTCCTCGGGCGCATGGCCGGCCTCGGGCGCGGTCGACGGCTCGAGCACCCAGCCCCACAGGGCGGCGACCACGAGCACGCCGCCGACGAGGCACAGCCAGAGGTTGAAGATCAGGCCCCAGGCGATGAACGGCATGCCGGCCGACAGCACGATCGGCCAGTACGACGGCGACGGCAGGTGGACCCCCTCGGGGTTGCCCGGCTGCACGATCTCGTCGGCCTCGCGCACCTTGATGAGGCGACCGTCGGCGGTCTCGCGGTACTTGCGGTGCCAGAAGTCGTCGAAGCGGTGGACGGTGGGCGCCACGTCGAAGTTGTGGGCCGGCGCCGGCGAGGCGATGGTCCACTCCAGGCTGCGGCCGTCCCACGGGTCGGCCGGGATCGGCTGCGGGTCGGCCTTGTGGCGCCGGTACGACACGAAGATGTTCCAGAAGAAGTACAGGAACGAGGCGGCGATGATGAACGCGCCGAGCGTGGCGACGGCGTTCCAGAAGTTGAACCCGTACTCGTTGCGGTACGTGTAGGTGCGCCGCGGCATGCCCTGGAGGCCCAGGATGTGCATCGGCCCGAACGTCAGGTTGAAGCCGAGCAGCAGGATCCAGAAGTTGATCTTGCCGTGGCGGTCGCTCAGGAAGAACCCGAACACCTTGGGCCAGAAGTAGTACCAGGCCCCGACGAAGCCGAAGAGGGCGCCACCGAAGAGCACGTAGTGGAAGTGGGCGACGATGTAGTACGTGTCGGTCTGCTGCGTGTCGTGGGACGCCACCGCGTGGGTGACGCCCGACAGGCCGCCGATGGTGAACATCGTGACCAGGCCGAGCGAGTAGAGCATCGGCGCGCTGAAGCGCAGGCGGCCGCCCCAGATGGTGGCCAGCCAGTTGAAGATCTTCACCCCGGTCGGGACCGCGATGAACATCGTCGACACCGAGAAGGCGGCGACCGACAGCGGCCCGATGCCCGAGGCGAACATGTGGTGGGCCCACACGCCCCAGCCCATGAAGCCGATGGCGATGCCCGAGAACACCATGAACGGGTAGCCGAAGATCGGCTTGCGGCTGTACACCGGGATCATCTCGGAGATCAGGCCGAACGCCGGGAGGATCATGATGTAGACCTCCGGGTGCCCGAAGATCCAGAACAGGTGCTCCCAGAGCA
>Ga0123333_10000540_pt1 | contig 42094 bp, 41 predicted proteins | sample BioC12SIPDNA_3_FD_89957 | JGI IMG/M metagenome (GOLD analysis project Ga0123333, IMG submission 89957) | Anaerobic biogas reactor microbial communites from Washington, USA - Biogas_R2_B C12 SIP DNA | ecosystem: Engineered > Bioreactor > Anaerobic > Unclassified | place: Washington, USA...
CTGAACGCTGCAGAGCTCAATCACATGGCCGACGTACAACGCGTGATGGATGGATTCTTTTGGGCAGAGGGCGTGGCCGCCGTAGTCTCGATCAGTATCGCTGCCTGGCTGTTACGAACCGGCGGCTGGCAGGCGCTAGTCCGCGGCCTGCGTCACGGCGTTTTGCTGACGGCGGCCCTCATTGGGGTCATATTGCTCTCGGTAGCCCTAGACTTTGAGCGCTTTTTCACGGTCTTTCATGGCCTGTTCTTCCAGAGCGGGACCTGGGTGTTTGACTACCGTGACACGTTGATTCAGCTCTATCCCCTGCCTTTCTGGGTGAATGCAGTGGTCGGCTACGTGATCACGATGCTGTTCATGGCGGCACTCTTGTGGGGGCTGACGATGCTCATCAAGCGCAGGAGCCGCGTATGATCTCGCTGGATCAAGCCCGAGCGCACTATGCCGACCACGACAGCGCCCACGGCTTTGAGCATGTGTTACGCGTCTGGCGGCTTGCGATGCGCATCGCGCGAGAGGAGGGAGCAGATCTCCAAGTGGTCAACGACGCTGCCCTGCTGCACGATGCTGGCCGAGCCCAGCAGTTGGCCACGGGCCAAGACCACGCGGCGATCAGCGCCGACTTGGCGCACAGCCTGCTGAGCACCGCAACGCCGATGCACCGCGAGGCGGTCTGCCGCGCGATACGCGAACACCGCTTTCGCAGCGATCGACGACCAACCACACTCGAGTCGCAAGTGCTGTTTGACGCCGACAAGCTTGATGCCATCGGCGCTGTGGGTGTGGCCCGCGCCTATGCCGTCGCAGGGGCCATGCATCAGCAACTATGGGCCGAGGTCGCGAACAATCTCTCCGAGCGACTGCCCGTTGACGGCGCCGACGATTTGACCAACGACACTCACACGCCGCTGCACGAGTTCCGCTTCAAGTTGCAGCGCCTGCGCGAACTCGTGGTGACCCCCACGGCCAGGCAGTTGGCAGAGGAGCGTCACGTCTTCATGTGCGCCTACTTTGAGCGACTTGAGCGGGAGGTCAAGGGCGACCTATGAAGTGCGCGCCCGCTGGCTCTGAGCCAGATGGACTTCTTCGGCGGCAAGGTCAGCGAATGAAGTTTCATCGAGGATGCGTCGTGTGGCATCGGTAACACGCTGCCACACGTGGCGAACAGCGCAGCGCTCGCCAAAGGGGCAATCGTCCACCACATCAGGTTGCACGCAGCCAGTGGGCGCCAGCGGCCCTTCGAGGGCGATCACCACCTCAGACAGGCTGATGTCGACGGGCGGACGTGCCAGCATATGCCCACCCTGCGGCCCTCGACGACTGCGAATCACGCCTGCCTTGCGCAGGGTGATCAGGAGCTGATAGAGGTAGTTGGCAGGGATGTTGCGCGCCTCGGCGATCTCGGTGCTCTGCACATAGCCCTGGCCGTAGCGTGCCGTCAACTCTAGCATCGCCCTGATGCCGTACTCGCCCTTTGTCGATATCTTCATCGCGCCCTGCCCGCCCTCTAGTACATATTCTACATCAACTTACTGCGATTATAACACAACCAGAGTGTCTGTCAATCGGCCAGTTGTCGGCGCCTCAAGGAGCTAGTATCATCCCCTCTACCATGATGCGACCTACTGCGCCAGAGCGCACCGATAAACTCGCCCACTATCTCAATAAGGCGATCACCAAGGCTGACAAGCGCTTTCGGCTGCTTGAGGATGGCGACCGCATTCTTGTGGCAGTGTCTGGCGGTAAGGATAGCCTCTCGCTGCTCGATCTGCTACACCGCCGTCAAACGTCGTCACGAGCCCACTACGCTCTGGTGGCCGGGCATGTGCGTAGTGATGCCCATTGCGGCCGAGCTGTGGCGTTGCCGTGGCTCGAGGCATGGTGCCACGAACGCGCCATACCACTAGCCATGGCCGCCATGGAAGTCGCCGCTCAGCTCGATACCACGGACAAGAGCGCCTGTTTTGTTTGCTCGTGGCATCGGCGCAAGGCCCTGTTTGAGCTGGCATACTCGCTCGGCTGCAACAAAGTGGCCCTGGGGCACCATGGCGACGATGCCGCCGAGACCGTATTGCTCAATCTGCTGTACGCCTCACGTATCGAGGGCATGGCAGGCAGATCGTCGTTCTTTGAGGGAGAGCTACAGTTGATTCGCCCCCTGCTGCTGACAGAAGAACGTGACCTTGCGGACTTCGCTCAGGCCAGCGGCTACCCCATCGAGGGATCGCCCTGCCCCGCAGGTGTCGACTCGCAGCGTGCCCAGATCAAGCGCATGCTGCGCGAACTGGAGGTAGGCCGACACCGCATCAAGCGCTCGATCTTCCGCGCCCTCGATCGCTACGAAACCGAGATGAACCGAGCCAGATGGGCGCGAGAAGCGCTCGCACGTCAGAATGAGGAGCAGACAGATGCCTGAACAGACCGTGCCATGCACCTATTTTGCTCAAGCCGGTCCCGATAACACAGATCGCGCGTTAGAGCTGGCCTTTGGGCGGGCGCGCGCACTGGGCATCGGACACGTCGTGGTGCCCTCGACCACTGGCGCCACGGGCCGCAAGGCGCTGCAGTTACGCCGCGACGAGCAGGTGGTGGTGGTGACCCACTCGGCCGGATTCGTGCGCCCCAACCAGCAGGAGATGCCCGCTGATGTGCGCCAAGAGTTGATCGCAGCCGGTGCTCAGGTCATCACCTGCCAGCATGCTCTGGGCGGCGTCGGTCGAGCTGTGCGCCGCAAACTGGGCAGCTATCAGATCGACGAGATCATCGCCTTTACGCTACGAACCATGTGTCAAGGAGTCAAAGTTGCTTGCGAACTCGCCCTCATGGCAGCAGATTGCGGCGCCATCCCCGTGGGCCCAGAGATCGTCTCACTGGGCGGCACGGGTGGCGGCGTTGACGCCGCGCTGGTGGTACGAGCAGCGAACGCGCAGGACCTGTTCGACCTGCGCGTTCTAGAGCTGATCTGCAAACCGCGCTGCTGGGAATGAGCAACCTAGACGTTGGGCCCTGGCTGCTGCCAGGTGATGGCCTCGGGAGGCGGCGTCTGCTGCAACTCGCCCCTCAGATAGAGGGCCGTCTCACGGGTATTGCGCTCAATATCCAAGAAGAGCATCACAAACTCGCTGCCGGCCCACATGATGATAAAGAGCAGCGCGGTGTAGAGCAGCATCACAACCGCCGCCACCAGGCCGCCCACAATCCCAGTGCCAACCGGCATCATGGGCACGTTCTCCAGCATAGAGCCCATGCCTTGGCCCCTGGCCGTTATGCTGGCAATGATCATGCCGATGGACGCCAGCACGCCGAGAGCCAGCACCACCCAGGCCAAGACGCGATAGAGCCCAACCACGAATCGCAGTGCACGGTACTTTTTCTGCATCCCTTCCGCTCCTTTGTGCCCAGCGTCGCTGACGATAGAGGCCCTGCTGAGCAGTACTATTGTAGGTCGCAACAACGCTTCTCTCAAGGAAGGCTGCGTGGTCGCCGATAGAGCCGTCACGCGGCGCCGTGTGGCAGTTGTGTCCGATGATCTGACCGGCGCCCTCGACGCTGGCCTGCAGTTGGCCACCTGCGGGCTGGACACGCGCGTTTCGCTTGGTCTGATGCCGCAGCCCGCCGCCGATGCGATGGTCTTTAACACCGCAACCCGCGCGGCAGAGCGTGGTGTAGCGCTGACCCGCGTGAGACAGGCTGCAACCATGTGCACCGGGCGGCTCGTCTACAAAAAGCTCGACTCGACGCTACGAGGCCACGTAGGGCCAGAGTGCGTCGCCCTGCGAGACGCGCTCGGGTACAACGTGGCCGTGATCGCGCCGGCGTTCATCGAGACCGGGCGCACCGTCGAGGACGGGCGACTGTTGGTGGACGGCGTGCCAGTGCACAAGACGGGGCTGGCCAATGACCCGCAGTGGCCAGCACACACCGCCGACCTAGTGTCGATCGTGCGACGAGGTATTGACGAGCCTGTGGCGCTCATCGGCGTGGACACAGTGCGCAGCGAACGCCCGTGGCTGATGCGTGCCCTGAACGCGGTTCGGCTGGCCGTCGTCGAGACGCAGAACCGTGATGATCTAGACCGGCTGGCACACGCCATTGCGGCGAGCGACAGTGCCATGCTGCCCTGTGGTTCGGCTGGCCTGGCGGCGTCCTGGGCTGATGCAATGCGTCTGGAGGGCGAATACCACCCCATCTACACCGGCAGTGCCGGCCCTGTGCTGCTGGTTTCAGGAAGCCTCAATGCCGCAACCCGCTCGCAACTCGATACCCTCCGTAGCGCCCGTATCACCTGGTGCGAGCTCGACCCTCCGACCTCCGCTCAGGCAGCGGAGGATGCCGGGCATATGGCGGCAGCCGCCCTACTGGCCGGTGATGATGTTGCTCTGACGACCTCGTTCGGGCCGTCGGTATCTGGCGTAAGGTCGGCTACCATAGCCGGCAACCTGGGGCGAGCAGCCAAACTTGCGCTTTCCGCCAGGCCGCGTTTGGCGGGCCTGGTGCTCACGGGCGGCGACACGGCGCTCGAGGTGGGGCGCGCGCTGGGCATCACATCACTGGAGATCATAGCGGCGATAGAGCCAGGCATCCCTGGCTCGCTGGTAGCAGATGGCCCTCTGGCCGGCCTAGCTGTGGTCACCAAGGCCGGTGGTTTTGGTTCGCCACGCGCCCTGCTGGCGGCCAGCGAGTGGATTCGACATGGAGCGACGAGGTGAGCAGCATGACGACAAAGCCATTGCTCGGCATTACAATGGGTGACCCTAACGGCATCGGTCCCGAGATCATTGCCAAGCTCCTGGGCGATACGGCGTTCAAACCAAAGGCACGCGCTCTGGTGATCGGTGACGCTGGCTGCATCGAGCGCTCTCTCCAAAAGCTGCGCATACAGCGTGCCGTGCGTCGGCTGGCTTCGGCCGTTGAGCTTCCCCCTGAGGAGCCAGAGTGCATCGATGTGCTCGACCTCAAGAATGTCGATGAGCATGCTCAGCGTATGGGCACAGTTCAGCCCGCCGCAGGCCACGCCGCCCACGAGGCGCTGATCATGGCCGCCGATCTCGCTCTGGCAGGGCAGATCGATGCCATCGTCACAGCGCCTCTCAACAAAGAGGCACTCCACCTCGCCGGCATACAGGAGCCGGGGCATACCGAGATCCTGGCTGCACGGGCCGGCGTGCGCAACGTGACGATGATGCTTGTGGCGGGGGCCTTTCGCGTCACCCACGTGAGCACGCACTGCTCACTACGCGAGGCCATCGAGCGGGTGCAGGTGGCCCGCATACAAACCGTCATCGAGCTCACGCATTGCACGGTGCACCAACTCGGTATCGCTCGCCCCCGCCTTGCCGTTGCCGGCCTGAATCCGCACGCTGGAGAGGGTGGCCTGTTTGGCGACGAAGAACGACTCGAGATTCAGCCGGCCATCGACGCGGCACGCGCTGCAGGCATCGATGTCGCCCAGCGGCCACAGCCGCCCGACACAGTCTTTCACCAAATGCACGCCCAGGGCCGCTATGATGCTGTGGTGGCCATGTACCACGATCAAGGGCACATCCCCACCAAGCTGCTGGCCTTTGACGAGGGCGTCAACGTGACCTTAGGTTTGCCGATCATCAGAACGTCTGTCGATCACGGCACCGCCTATGACATCGTTGGTCAGGGTGTGGCCAACCCTTCGAGCCTGCGACAAGCCTTTGAGCTGGCCGCAACCATGGCCCGCAGTAAAAGTGCTGGCCAGTGACAATCGACGCCCCGCCGGGTCGGGCGGGGCGTCGATGATTGCGCGTTGAGGTCAGCGCAGATAATCGAGCAATTGCTTGCTGCGATAGGGGTGCCGAAGCCGAGCCAGAGCCTGGTGTTCGATCTGCCGAATGCGCTCACGCGTTAGGCCGAACTTTTCGCCCACCTCTTCGAGCGTGTGCGCCTTGCCATCTCGCAGGCCAAAGCGCATGCGCAAGATGCGAGACTCGCGCTGCGATAGCGACGACATCACCTCTTGCAGCGCCTCGCGCAAGAGCTGTCGGTAGGCCATGTCGCTGGGCGCAGGTGAGTCCTCATCCTCGATAAAGTCTCCGAACTCGGTATCGCCCTCATCGCCCACCGGCCGCTCGAGCGATACCGGATAGCGCGAGATCCGCATGAGGCGATCAACTTTGGATTCAGGGATGCCCGTCTGCTCGGCGATCTCCTCGGGCGTCGGGCGACGCCCCTCATCTTGCTCGAACTGCTCCACCACACGATAGATACGCCTGATCTGATCACCAGCGTGAACAGGCAAGCGAATCAGCCGGCTCTGTTGTGCTAGGGCACGGGTGATGCCCTGGCGAATCCACCATGTGGCGTAGGTGCTGAACTTGAAGCCACGGTGATAGTCGAACTTTTCGACGGCCTTCATCAGCCCGATATTGCCTTCCTGCACAAGGTCTAGCAGGGGCACCCCCTGGCCAATGTACTTTTTGGCCACACTAACGACCAGACGCGTGTTGGCCTCGATTAGACGGTTGCGGGCCAACTCACCACGGTAAACCACATCCTTGAGGTCCTCGATGCTGTCCTGATCAAGGTCTTGCTCGCAGCGCAACCGCTCGACAGCCTGAACACCCCGCTCGATACGCTGAGCCAACATGACCTCTTCTTCTGCGGTGAGCAGCGGCACTTGGCCCATCTGCTTGAGGTACAGGCTGACTGTATCGTCGGGAGAGATGCTGTCCAGGTCAGCTTCTATGCGGCGGCGCGGTCGTTCCAGAGCTCCATCGTCGTAAGCATCCGTGCGAGTCAAGTCTCTGCTCCTTTGCCTAACTCAGTGCCGTCCCTATTGGATTCTGTTAATGAGGCCAAAAGCGCAGATCGATGTCTTGGATGACTGCTGGCAAAGATGGCGCCACGGCCGGCGACCCCGGGCCGGCCGGGCCTCACGATGAATCGAGTACACCTCCTCTCGTCAAAAAGACGGGCACGCTGCGCATAAAAAAGCGCTCGCCACCAGCACCCTCAGCGGGGCCAGACAACGAGGCTTTGCAACATCAACGTTTGGCGCGACCTACACTGACTGCATGTGTTCACCTTCACATTATACCCAAGCCCGCCGCCAAGGTCAACCCTATCGTCGCGCTTCTTTACGTTTCGCTACTCCAAGCAGCGCCACTGGGCAGGCCACCAGCGCTCTCGCAGACCCACACCGCATTCGCCACGGCGCGCGCTACGGCCTCGGTGGCCAACTCGCCAAGGAGCACGGCGTTGGGGCGCACATCGCCCAGCGCCAGGGCAAACACCGTATCGCCATCATACAGCGTGTGCACGGGCCGAATCACTCTGGCAAGCCCGTCTTGCCCAGCCTGTGCCAGCCGATTGGCCTCGGCCTGGTCGAGACAGGCGTTACAGGCCACTACGCCGATGACCGTATTGCCCACCGCGCCTCCTGCAGAGGCCGCTAGCAGTGTGTCCGCTGGCAGCCAGCCAGGCGAGACGTCAGCTCGCACGCCCGCCAAGATGCGCCCATTGGCAGGCGAGCGCACTTCGCCCAGCGCGTTGACTGCCATCAGTGCGGCAACCGTCAGTGAGCCAGCCGTGAGGCTCGCCATGCCAAGCCCGCCCTTGGTGGCGCGCCCCAACCCCGCCAGCTTGCCTACGGTGGCTCCCATACCTGCGCCCACATTGCCCTGTTCAACGGCGGGCGCGCTGGCGTGGACGCAGGCAGCGTATCCCATAGCCATGTCTGGTCGCACCTGAGCCGAGCCGATCGCCAGGTCAAAGAGCACGGCTGCCGGTACGATGGGCACGCGCGCAGCACCCGCATCAAAGCCGATCTCTCGCTCTTCCAGATAGCGCATCACCCCGTCGGCAGCCGCAAGGCCAAAGGCACTTCCGCCTGCGAGTAGCACAGCATGCGCCTGCTGCACCAGTCCGCCTGGCTCGAGCAATGCCGTCTCGCGGGTGCCGGGCGCTCTGCCGCGCACCTCGCCCCCGACGGTGGCTGACCAATCGCACAACACCACTGTGCAGCCCGTCAGCGCCGCGGCGTCGTGGGCGTGGCCAACACGCAAGCCAAGCACATCCGTCAGCGAGCCCGGATAGAGTGTCATCGACGCACCTCGAACAGACTGGCGACACGCTGGATGATCCGCGCGGCCAAGTCTGCTTTGGACATCAGCGGCAGGTTCTCTTCTGTCTCTTGGTCGATGAGGGTGGCGCGGTTGGTGTCCACCGCAAAGCCGCTGTCGCTGGCCGAGACATCGTTAGCGACGATCAGATCGAGGCGCTTTCGCACCAACTTGTCGCGGGCGTTGGCGAGCACATGCTCGGTCTCGGCTGCGAACCCCACCACCACGCCAGGCCGAGCGTCAGGCTGGGCACGGCGTTCAGCCACCGCAGCCAGAATATCGGTGGTGCGAGCCAACGATAAGGCCAGATCGCCGGAGCCCTTTTTGATCTTTTGCAGCGACACCTCGGCGGGGCGATAGTCGGCCACTGCAGCGGCCATCAGTAGCACGTCAGCCTGTTCGAGGGCTGACAGCACCGTTGCAGCCATCTCGGCCGCTGTCTGAACGGGACGCAGCTCAACGCCAAAGGGCGTCTCTAGGGCTGTGGGGGCCGACACAAGCACCACTCGCGCACCGGCATCGCGCGCGGCCTCGGCCAGGGCATAGCCCATCTTGCCCGATGACCGATTGCCCAGATAGCGCACGGGATCGAGCGGCTCCTGAGTGCCGCCCGCCGTAACCACCACGCTACGACCAGCCAGGGCCCCTCGGCTGCCCAAGGCCTGCCGGATGGCCCCGAGGATCTGACTCGTGTCGACGAGCCGGCCCCGGCCCATGCGGCCCGATGCCAGCCGTCCCTCGCCGGGCCCCACCACCCAGGCGCCTCGTTCGACCAGCACTGCTACATTTCGTTGGACAGCAGGGTGAGCCCACATATCAGCGTCCATCGCAGGCGCCAGCACCAACGGCGCTGTGCAGGCCAGAGCCGTGCTGGATAGCAGATTGTCGGCCACCCCGTTAGCGAGTTTGGCAATGGTGTTGGCCGTCGCCGGCGCAATCACCAGCACATCGGCCTTCTTCGAGAGCTCGATGTGGGCCATATCCATGTCTCGTAGTAGCCGAAACTGGTCTACCGAGACTGGCCGCTTTGAGATGGTCTGAAAGGGCAGCGGCGTCACAAAGTGCGTGGCAGCGTCTGTCATGACGACGTCAACGCCTGCACCGGCTTGCACCAGCTTGCTGCACAGGTCAACCGCCTTGTAGGCGGCGATGCCACCCGTCACGCCCAACACTATATCGGCGCCCTGCAAGATCATGGCTACACCTCGTTGAGCTGGTAGATAATGCGCAATCCCTTCAGGGTAAGCCAGGGCTCGATATGCTCGATCACCGACGTCTCGGCGGCGATGATCTCTGCCAGGCCACCGGTAGCGATAACGCGCATCTCAGGCCCTAGCTCTTGCCGGAAGCGCCCCACCATTCCCTCGACCAACCCCACATATCCAAACAGAATGCCCGAGCGCATGGCGTCGACGGTGTTCGCGCCGATGGCTTTGGGCGGACGTCGCAGGTCGATTCGGGGCAGCTTGGCTGTGCGGGCAAAGAGCGCCTCGGCGCCCAGGCGTATGCCAGGTGCGATGGCACCACCCAGATAGTCGCCCTGCTCTGAGAGTGCATCAAAGGTGGTGGCCGTGCCCAGATCGACGATGCAGGCGGGGCCGCCATACAGCCGGTAGGCCGCCGCGGCATTGACAATGCGGTCGGCGCCCACGTCTCGCGGCGCATCGTAGCGCACGGCGACGCCCGTGCGCACTCCGGCGCCGACCACAAGGGGGCGCTGCCCAACGTATTCGGCGAGCATCTCCAACATCAGATCGGTTACCGGTGGAACTACACTTGCCATGCAGATGCCGGTGATATCTTGGGGCGTGACCCCCACCCGCTGTAGAAATCCCAGCGTCTGCAGTCCGTACTCATCGGGCATCTTTTGACTGTCGGTGGCCACCCGCCAGTGAGCAACCAACTGCTGGTCAGCATACACGCCAAAGACGATATTGGTGTTGCCGACATCGATACACAGTAGCATCTCATCCCCCCTTACGGCCACTCATTGCCGACGACCTTTTGGCCTGCCGACGTCGTCGCCCGCCCAGATTGCGCACCGCCGCCACAACACCGATGGTGATCAGCGCCGACACGATCATCTCGGGCAGACCATGGGTCAACCCAATGCCAGCTGCCACCGGTAGTGTCAGATAGGCGCGCACCACGGCCATGCCCAACACCAGCACCGTGTTGGTCAACGAACCTGCCCCCGCCGCTATGCCCACTCGCACCAGCGCAACGTCTTCGCGCTGCAGCCAGAACCACAGGGCCACGGCCGCCGCCAGAGCCACCGCAGCCCAGATCACGCCCATGATGGGCCTCTCGCGCCCGAGCTGCCAGCTAGCACCCAACAAGAGCAGCAGCATCGCCACGCCGATGGCGAGCAGGCCTCGCTTGTCGAGCCTGCGTACACCGGCATAGACCAGCGCTGCCACCACGCCGATGAACAGTCGTGGCATGATAGCCACCATTGGGTCCTTGAACATGGGCACCGTGGCGTTCACGAACGAGGCAAAGCCGAGCCCCAGGCCAACGATCAGGCCCACCAGGGGCCCTTCGAGCAGGCCGCCCACAATGGCAGGGATATGCGCCACCGTGGCATTGCCCGCGGGTGTTGGCATGGGGATCATTCCCACACGCGTAAAGACGAGGAGCAGCGTCAGGGCCAGCAAAAACCCGGCGAGCACCACCCGGCGAATCCCCCGATCATCCATCATAGCCCCCTTTCACGGCAATCTTTGTAGCCAGATGGCCAAAGCGGCCAATAACGTCAACGCGGCCAACGCCAGCCAGTCTTGGCCGACCAGGTGCTGCTCTATCAGATGGGTGCGGCCCTTGCCGCCGTTATAGCAGCGCGCTTGCATGGCCAGCGCCAGCTCTTCGGAGCGCCGATAGACATCGACGAACAATGGCACGATAGTCTGCGCCACGCGGCGTGCGTTAGCTACGAGATGCCAGCGCCCCCGTGTCTCGGCCAGGCCGCGCGATGCTTGCGCCATGGCGATCGACTCGAGCTGCTCGCCCAATAGCGGCAGAAAGCGCAGCGCCACCGAGCCCACCAATGCCAGCTCGTGGGCCGGCAGCCCAAGCCGGACAAGTGGGCGCAATAGCCCCTCCACGCCGCGAATCAGTGCTCCCGAGGTCGTGCTCCCCGTCAGCACACCCACGGCCAGCATCAACGCAGCAAAGCGCAGCAACGCCACGATGACAAGGCGTAGCGCCGGCCATGTGAGGCGAATAGCGCCCCAGGCGAGCAGGATGCGATCGTCTGGCTGAGCCGGTGTATACAGCAGTTGCAGCAGCAAGAGCACGATGATGATCGGCAACGCCGGTCTGATGCTGCTCCACATGTAGCCCAAGCCGATCCGCGCCAGCAGCGTCAGGGCCAGCATAGCCAGCGTGAGCATAGCCAGCCCACTGATGCCACTCAGTACGGCCACCAGCATCACCAGGACTCCAAGGCCGCCAACTTTGACGCGCGGGTCAAGCCGGTGCACCGGCGAGTCTCGGGGCACATAGCGTCCGATAGAGACATGCCTCAGCCCTTCCAGGCCAGCCATAGCTCCTCCTCGGCCTCTGCTGGCGTCAGCGGCGCCCCCCGAAGTGATAACCCGCGCGCCCTTAGCGAACTGAACAGCGCCGGGGCAAAGGGTGCACTTAGCCCGGAGCGCTCGAGCAGCGAGATGTCGGCCAGCACGTCACGCGTAGGGCCTTGCACCTCTGTTCGGCCTGCGTGAATGACAATAACCTCGTCGGCCAGTTCAGCCACCTCATCGAGATCGTTGGACACGAACAAGAACGTAACACCCTCATCGTACTTGAGGCGCCGCAACAGGGCATGCAACTGCCGGCGGCCCTCAGGGTCTAGCCCGGTGGTAACCTCGTCGAGTACCAGCACTGCAGGGCGTGTAGCCAGCACACCAGCAATGGCCGCCCGACGCATTTCGCCACCGCTCAGCGAGAGTGTCGGCCGATCGGCAAAGATGGCGGGATCGAGGGCCACTGCCTCGAGTGCCCACTGCACGCGCCGATCGACTTCGTCCTCATCGAGCCCCATCTGACGAGGCCCATAGGCCACATCGTCACCCACAAAGCGTTCAAAGAGCTGGTGATGCGGGTTTTGAAAGACTAGGCCAACTTGCCGCCGCAAGGCTGCCAGATCGACATCGCGCCCCATATCATGCCCCAAGACGATGACGCGTCCGCTCTCTCGGGGCCGCAGCAAGCCATTGCAGAAATGCAAAAGCGTCGACTTGCCCGCCCCTGTGGGCCCGATCAGCGCTACAGATTGCCCTGCCAGCACCTGCAGGCTGGCATCGAACAGTGCCTCACGGTGGGCTAGCGTTCCTGCCAGGTAGGTATGCTGCAGGTGTGAGATCTCGATGATGGGGGTCATGCCCGTTGACTCCACGCCGTCACCAGATCGTCGACGAGCGCTTCGGTCTGCAGCGCAACCGGCCGCACAGGTAGCCCGCGTGCCGCCAGCCCCTGGGCCACCTGCACCGAGGGTGGTAGCCCCAGCCCCAGCGCCTCACAGAGCGCCATGTCGGCAAACAGCTCGGCTGGCGAGCCATCAAAGCCGATGCGTCCGTGGTCGAGGGCCACCACACGCTCCATGTGGGCAACCTCATCCATGTGGTGGGTAACCCAGATCACCGCGATGCCACGATCGCGCAGCTGACGCGCCATCGCCAGCGTTTCGCGTCGCGCCAGGGGGTCCATCAGGGCCGTCGTCTCATCCAGCACCAGACAGCGAGGCTGGAGCGCCAACATGGCGGCTATCGCCAGCCGCCCCTTACCCCCCGCGGAAAGATGCTGCGGGTCCGCATCAGCCACGTCTTCAAGGCCTGTGGCCCGCAGTGCCTGCTCTACGCGATTCGCCAACTCGGGCATAGGCACGCCCAGGTTCTCTGGGCCAAAAGCGACCTCCTCACGCACGGTGGACATGACGAACTGGTTGTCTGGATTCTGAAAGACCATGCCCACCGTTGAGCGGATGGCGATGCGGTCACTGCGCGATCGTGTATCCAGGCCGTCTACCAGCACGCGACCGCTGGTTGGCTGCAGTAGACCATTCATGCAACGCGCCAGGCTCGACTTGCCGGAGCCATTGCGGCCCACTAACGCCACAAAGCTGCCTGCGCCGATAGACAGATCGATGCCACGCAAAGCCTGAATCGGCGTATCACCGTCTAAACCATAGCTCAGGGCGAGTTGTTCACAAACCAACAGCGACATGACACCTCTGCAAACAAAACGAACCCACGCCAACAGGCGCGGGCTCAACTCCACTGTATGGGCCGTATCGGTCATCGCTCAAGGATACTCCGACCGGCCATGGCCATCGCTCACTGGGCGCCCGCGCGCGGGTCACCTGTACGATAGGATTCTACGACATTACTGCGCTCGAGGCAATTGCGGGCCATCGCCTGCGGGTCTATACTCGCCGATAGAGACGCCCAGGAGGTGTGCAGATGAAGATCGCCATGATCGGCGCTGGCAGCCACGTGTTTGCCCGCCGTCTGATCGCCGATGTCCTCTCCTTCCCCGCCCTCGAGGCCGCTGAGATCGCCCTTATGGATCTCGACGCCGACCGGCTCAGGACTATGAAAGCGCTGGCCGACCGTATGGTGTTGCAGGGCAACAAGCCCGCGCGTATCACCGCCACTACAGACCTGACGACAGCGCTGCAGGGCGCCGATTATGTCACTGTGTCGGTCCGCGCTTCAGACAGTCGGCACCACATCACCATCCCTGAGCGCTATGGCATCAACCAGGCTGTCGGCGACACCAGCGGGCCGGGCGGCGTCTTTTACTTTCTCAAGAACGTGCAGGCAATGGTCGATATCGCCCAGGCCATGGAGATCTGCTGCCCGAACGCGCTGATGCTTAACTACACCAACCCGATGGTGATGCTTTCGTGGACCATCACCGACCTGACCGACATCCGCTACGTCGGCCTGTGCCATTCGGTACAGGGCACCGCACAGACGTTGGCCGGCTATATCGGGGTGCCCTTCAATGAGGTATCCTATTGGGCGGCGGGCATCAACCACATGGCCTGGTTCCTCGAGTACAGGCACCGCGGCAAAGATGCCTATCCCAGAATCTACGAGGCCATGCAGAACCCCGAGGTCTATGAGAGCGACATCGTCAAGTTCGAGACGCTCAAGCACTTTGGCGCCTTTGTCTCCGAGTCGTCAGTCCATCTATCCGAGTATTTGCCCTACTTTAGGCGCACCCCCGAGATGATCGCCCGCTACACCAACCCACGCATGTGGGGCGTTGTCGATGGCGATCTCAGCCCCGAGGCGCGCTGGCAGCGCGCCCTCGCTCGCCGTGCAGAGCAGGATGCTCATCTCCACGAGATGGCCTATGGCGACGCTCCCATCGAGATGGGGCGCTCGCACGAGTACTGCACACGTATCATCAATGCGATCGAGACCAACGAGCCGTATGTGTTCAACGGCAACGTGCCCAACACGCACCTGATCACCAACCTGCCACCACGCGCCGTCGTCGAGGTGCCGATTCTGGCCGATGGCTGCGGCCTCCACGCTTGCCATGTGGGCGATCTGCCCGAGGCGCTGGCCGGCCTGAACCGCAGCAACCTCACCGTACAGGCGTTGGCCGTCGAAGGCTATGAGCAGCACGATCGGGAGTGTATCTACCGCGCGATCCAGCTCGACCCACTGACCGCCTCGCTGCTTACGCTGGATCAGGCTCGCGACATGGTCGACGAGTTGTTCGCCGCCGAGGCAGACGACATCCCACTTTAGATAGCCATACCGAACGAGGGGCGACAAGATGCGCATCACTGCAATCGAAACCTTCCTAGTCAAACCACGCTGGCTGTTCCTCAAGATGCATACCGACGAAGGCCTGGTGGGCCTTGGCGAGCCTATCCTGGAGGGGCGCGCCCTGACCGTGGCAACGGCCGTCAAAGAACTCGAGCCTTATCTCATCGGCCAAGACCCCACTCGCGTGGTGCACCACTGGCAGGCGATGTACAAGCATGCCTTCTATAGAGGTGGGCCCATCCTGACGAGCGCGCTCTCGGGCGTAGAGCATGCTCTGTGGGACCTAGCTGGCAAGGCCGTGGGCCTGCCGGTCTACAAACTGCTTGGCGGGCCGGTGCGAGACCGCATCAAGATATACGGCCGCTGCGGTGGACGCACCCCTGAAGAGGCCCGCGAGAGCGCGGCAAAGGGGCGCGAGGATGGCTTTTTGGCCCTCAAGACAGGCATCAGTGGCGAGCGGCCCGCGCGCATCGTCGAAACGATGGGCTTTGTCGAGCGCGTGGCCGAGCGTTTCGCAGCCATGCGCGAGGGCGCCGGCAAAGAGGTTGACATCGCCATCGACTTTCACGGAGCGGTGCCGCCGCAAACAGCGGCCTTGTTGATCAAGGCGCTCGAGCCCTACCACCCGCTGTTTATCGAAGAGCCGGTGCAGTGTCAGAACGTCGATGTGCTCGCCGATCTGGCGCACAAGACTCATATTCCTATCGCTGCCGGCGAGCGCCTCTTTACCAAATGGGCATTTCGCGAGGTACTAGAGAAGCGAGCCGCCTCGATCCTACAGCCCGACATCGCCCATGTGGGCGGCATTTTCGAGGGGCGCCTCATCGCTGGCATGGCTGAGGCTTACTACGCCGCCATCGCCCCACACTGCCCACTGGGGCCAGTTGCTTTGGCGGCATGCGTACAGCTCGATGCGGCCACACCCAACTTTCTGGCGCAAGAACAGGTCAGTCTGGGAGAGGGGTACCTCAAAGAACCCTTTGAGTTCAGCGATGGCTACATCAATCTGCCCACCGCCCCCGGGCTGGGCATCGAGCTCGATGAAGAGGCGTTGGCCGACAAGATCGGGCATGATTGGACCAACCCGCAGACATTCCATCCAGATGACGGCGCGGCGGTGGACTGGTGAGGCCCGTGGGACCGGCCAAAACTCGTGCAGCCGCAAGACGGGTCATCGCTAACGTCAGTACCGTCGTCATCGGCCAGGAGCGGACGATCGAGCTATTGTTTGTGGCCCTGCTGTGCCGCGGCCATGTGCTCCTCGAGGATGTCCCGGGCACCGGCAAGACCACTCTGGCCAAAGCCCTTGCCAGCAGCCTCGACTGCACCTTTGGGCGCATTCAGTTCACGCCTGATCTGCTGCCCAGCGATGTTACCGGCGTAGGTGTGTACAACCAACGCGAGCAGACGTTCGTGTTTAGGCCTGGGCCGGTTTTTAACCAGGTGATCCTGGCCGACGAGATCAACCGCGCCGGGCCCCGCACGCAAAGCGCCCTGCTCGAAGCCATGCAGGAGAGGCAGGTATCTACCGAGGGGGCCACGCGCCCCCTCCCTGAGCCGTTTCTGGTGCTGGCGACACAAAATCCCATCGACCTCGAGGGCACCTTCCCATTGCCTGAGGCACAGCTCGACCGCTTCCTGATGCGCCTCAGCGTGGGCTATCCCGAGGCCGAAGAAGAGCGCGCGATTCTGCGCCGCTATCGCGACGACGATCCACTCGTTGGCCTGCAGCCCGTGCTGACGGTGCCAGAGTTGCTTGAGCTCGAGCGTGCTTGTCGCGAGGTGATGGTGCATGCCGACATCGAGGCGTACATCGTAGCGCTGGCCCGCGCCACCCGCGCCAGCGAAGAGCTGGCGCTTGGCCTGAGCCCGCGCGGCACGCTGGCCCTCTATCGCGCCGCTCAGGCTCTGGCTGCCTGTCGAGGGCGGGGTTATGTGACGCCTGACGACGTGCAAGAGCTGGTGCAGCCGGTGGTGGCTCACCGAGTAATGCTTACTGCGCAGCGTCGCTTTCAGGGGATGCGCATCAACGAGGTTCTCGCCGCCATCCTGAGCGAGGTGCCGGTGCCGGTGGAAGAACGCTGGTCTGTGCCTGACGCTGCAGGTTCGGAGACAACGGGAACAGCGTGAGGCGCCTACTGGGGCCGGTGGCGGCCCTGATCGTCTTTGCCCTGGCGGTGACACGCGGCCAGACGGCTCTGGCGGTGTTTGCCTCAGTACTGGCACTGGCCATGCTTGTATCTGAGCTGTGGGTGCGCCTGTGTTTTCAGGGCCTTACCTATCAGCGCAGGCTCGAGCGTGAGCGTGTCTCTGCCGGTGAACAGGCGATGCTGGAGATCGCCCTCGTCAATGCCAAACCGCTGCCGCTCGCCTGGCTCTTGGCACGTGATCGCCTGCCCAAGGGCCTGACGTTGATCGATAGCGACGGCGCCGAGTCGGCCCCCGAGTGGCTGAACTCGCTGGTGTCGCTGCGCTGGTACGAGCGTGTTGTGCGACGCGTGCCATTGCGCTGCACTGCACGTGGCGTGTACACCATCGGGCCGGCCCAGCTCATCACCGGCGATGTTTTTGGCTATCGTCGCGTCACCAGAGACATGGCCGGCACCATCCGCCTGGTGGTATACCCACGTGTTTGGAGCGTTGCACAACTGACTGTCAACGCCGGCGTTCCTCAGGGCGAAGCCCCTTTCCACCGGCGCCTGGGGCCCGATCCGCTCAGCTTTAGCCAGTTGCGCGACTATCGCCCGGGAGACAACCCACGACACATTCACTGGCGGGCCAGCGCCCGCAGCGGTGCCCTGCAGATGCGCGAGTTTGAACCCTCGGCCAGCACCGCGGCCATTGTTGCTCTCGACGTGCAGACCATGGAGCGCTCGTACGAGCATATCCCCTCGCACCTCGAGTATGCCATCTCGATGGCAGCAAGCCTGGCGGTGGCCCTGCTCGAGGCTCGCTGGCAGACCGGCCTGCTGGTGAATGGCCCTTCGCCAGCGGGGGTACCCTGGCAGTACGTCGAGCCCTCGCGCCACCCGCAGCAGGCGGCAGCATTGCTGACCGTTCTCGCCGGACTAACACCCTACCGGGGCGATCCCTTTGAGGTGATGCTCGGCGCCATTCAGACGCGCTTGAGGCCAGGTGCGACGCTAGTGTGCATCAGCTCCTGGGTGCGACCACCGCTGCTGCAGACGTTGCTGGCGCTGCGACGAGCACATCATCCAGTCTGTCTCTATACCATCGGCAACAGCCACGTTGCGCCTGCCGAGGGACTTGAGATCATCCACATGGGAGGCAGCGATGCCTGGGAGCAACTCCAGACACTGGCAGTGGAATGAGCATCTCTGGCTCCCATTGCTGGGGGCAACGGCTCGTGCCGCCTGGTACTGGCTCCTGGCGGAACGTGTCTTTGCCAGCCCGCTGGTCGCACCTGGAGCACACCTGCCGGTGTGGATGGTGCTCGTCTTGCTGTTGATGCCCGGGCTTCTCAGAGTTGCGCTAGATGGGCGCCGTGGCACCCGAGCTGTTCAGGTGTTGGCGGGCCTGCTGGGAGCAGTTGCCGCGGCATGCGGCATTGTGGCTGCGTCGCCGGGGCGCCTTTTGGCCGAAACTTTACTCTTGTTCGGGCCCTCGGAAGCACTCACACACCTGCCCGCTGCGGCGCCAGCGTTAACCATTGCGCTGTTGCTCTGGCTCGATGGCAGTCGTGCTCGTTGGCTGCGCTATGATGATGCCTGGCGCAGCACAGCCATCGGCGTCGTCGCTCTGGTGCTGCTCGCCCTTGTGCCAGGCCCGCGAGACACCCACACCACCACAGCACTGGCGATGGTAGCTTTCCTGATCAGCAACCTGCTCTTGCTGGCCCTTCTATCAGCGCGCGGCACTGTGGCCATCGAGGAGACCCGCCTGAACCGCCGCCTGAGGCTGAGTCGGTCCTGGCTGGGCGCCCTGCTGACGCTCGTTCTGCTGCTGCTCTTGGCCGGCTGGGGCATCGCCAGCCTGACCGACCCCGCCCTGGTTCGGGCAGTGGCCGGCGCCATGACCGCAGGCCTGCGCTGGTTAGGGCGGTTGCTGACAGGCGGCCTGGTCTGGCTCGTCTATGGGGTTTTCGCCCTGCTAGAGCCGCTGATCCGCTGGCTTCAGAGCCTGACGAGCGTGAGCCCCAACCCCACAGCAGCGGCCGAGATGGGCGATCAGATCAGGCAGTTGGCCGAGGAGTCAACCAGAGGTGGCAATGCCCCTGCGTGGCTGCAGTCGCTGACAACCGCTCTTGGTGTTGCTGCGACAGTAGCCATCGCTACATGGCTCCTGCTCCTGGCCGCCCGCAAGTCTCGCCCCGGTCTGGTTACAGCTGAAGAAGAGCGCGAGTCGATCTTTAGTGTAGCGCTGCTGGGCACACAGTTGCGCTCCCTGTTCGACCGCCTCAGGCCAGAGTCCCGACGTGCACGCTACCTGCCCATCGAGGGCAACACGCCCACCGATAGCGTACGTCGTGCCTATCAGAGCGTGTTACACGCCCTCGAGCAGCGCCATCTGTCACGCGCACCGGGACAAACGCCAGCGCTACTGGGCAACAGGCTTATGGAGCTGCTGCCCTTGGGTGACACGGACATCGCCGTTCTCACCAGCGCCTATGAGGTAGCACGCTATGGCGGCACCGTCGATGCCACCACAGCAGGTCGGGCTTGTGATGCTGCCCAGTCTCTTGTGGCTCTATTGAGTGCCCTGAACGCCTAGCCGAGCGTCGGCACCCCGAAGCTGGCTAGCTGTCCCTGCACCTCCCACAGATGACGATAGAGACCATCCTGGGCGATCAGTTCATCGTGAGTGCCCTGCTGAGAGATGCCCTTGCCTTCAAGCACAACGATCTTATCGGCGTTGCGAATGGTCGACAGCCGGTGAGCGATCACCAGCGTGGTACGACCAACCATCAACCGCTCCAGTGCCTGCTGAATGAGCACCTCGGTCTCGGTATCGACCGACGAGGTAGCCTCGTCCAGCACCAGGATGGGAGCATCTTTCAGCACGGCGCGAGCGATTGAGATGCGCTGTTTCTGGCCGCCCGACAGTTTGACGCCGCGCTCACCGATGAGTGTGTCATAGCCCTCGGGCATATGCATGATGAAATCATGGGCGTTGGCCACCTTGGCAGCGTTGATCATCTCCTCTTCGGTGGCCCCGGGACGCCCGAAGAGGATATTCTCACGTACGGTGCCGGTGAACAAAAAGACATCCTGCAATACCATGGACACCTGCTGCCGCAGACCGGCAAGCTGTAGATCACGCAGATCGCGACCATCGAGCAAGACCGCGCCCTCGGTGACATCGTAAAAGCGAGGAATGAGGCTGGCCAGAGTCGTCTTGCCCACACCGGTGGGCCCCACCAGGGCCACCACCTGGCCCGATTCGATCGCTAGATCGATATGCTCGAGGACGGTTTCGCCCTCCTGGTAGGCAAAGGTGACGTCATCCAGCACGATGCGAGCGGTGACGGGGGCCTCGAGTGGATCGGCTCCAGGCCGGTCGGCCACGTCTGGCTGCTCGCTGAGCAGCTCATTGATGCGATCTGCGCCCGCGAGACTCTCTTGCACACGCTCCCACACACCACCCAGCACGCGCACCGGCTGATAGAACAGCTCCAGGTAAAGGAAAAAGGCCACCAGGTCTTCCAGGGGCAGCGTCTTGCCAAAGGCCAAGCGCCCGCCAAAGTAGATGACCACCACGGTGCCCAGAGACGAGGCGAACTCAATCAGCGGACCAAACATGGCCATCAGCCTGAGTGCCCTAAGCATCGAGTCGCGATAGCGATCGATGTGTCGGCTGATGTGGCGCTGCTGCTTTTCCTCCTGCGTGAACGCCATGATCTCGCGCACGCCCGACAGGCTATCGTTTAGCGAGGCGTTGAGGTCAGACAGCGCTGCCTGGCGCTGACGAAAGGCGGGGCGCACGTACTTGCCAAAGCCGCGCATTGCTACGGCCAGCAGTGGCACAGGCAACATCGTCAGCACAGCCAGCAACGGGTTCATCGAGAACATGACAGCCAGCACGCCAACCAGCATCAGCGCGTTTACCAGCAGGTCAGGCACAGCGTGTGAGATCAGATGCTCGAACAGTTCGGTGTCGTTGATAACCCGCGACATCAACTGCCCGGTCTGCTGATTCTCATAAAAGCGCAGCGATAGCCGCTGTAGATGCTGGTACACCGCACGGCGCGTATCTGCCACCACGCCCCAGCCGGCGCAGTGCGACATATAGCTACTCAGAAACTGCATCAGACCGCGGATCACATAGATGACCAGCAGCCCGACGGCCAGCCGCGTGATTTGCGGCATCGCCTCCATTCCGGCGCCTTCAGAGACCAGGGCGATGAGCGTACGGATGATCTGCGGAGAGATCAGGCGCACAGCCACCAGGACCACCATGCTGACGATTGCGATCAACATGGGCTTGATGTAGCGTCGCGTGTAACCGAGCACAAAAAGTAGCGTTTTCAGAACCTCACCTCCCAGCAGACGTCAACCCTCATTATAGTGCAGAGTGACATTTTCACAATGAGCTCCGGCGGCTATTTGACAGTCTGTTACAGCGGCCTTACCATGACGAGGCTTTCGGCCAGCGGGGGCACGTCCCCGCATCATCTCAAGCAAAGTGGGGCGAACATGTCGGAAGGCGTCATCACCAACATTCAGCGATTCTCCATTCACGACGGTCCTGGTATCCGGACAACCGTCTTTCTCAAGGGGTGCAATCTGCGCTGCTTTTGGTGCCATAACCCCGAGACTCTGGCGCCAAAGCCCGAGATCCAGTTCTTTCCCGAGCGCTGCATCGCTTGCGGAGCATGCTTCCGGGTATGCCCTGTAGGTGCACACGTCATGGTTGATGACGTTCATGTGTTCAAGCGCGAGCTATGCACTGGCTGCGGCCTGTGCGCTGACAACTGCTTCTCCGAGGCGCTGGTGCTCGTGGGCGAGGTAAAAACCCACGAAGAGGTGCTCCAAGAGATCATGCGCGACAAGGCCTTCTATGAGACGTCAGAGGGCGGGGTCACGCTGTCTGGTGGCGAGCCGCTGCTGCAGCTCGAGTTCTCGTATGACATCCTCGAAGGGTGCCGCCGCGAGGGTATTCAGACCGCCATCGAGACCGCTGCAAACTTTCCCTGGGAGCGGGTCGAGGCCATCTTGCCAGTGGTAGACATCGTGATGATGGACATCAAAGTGATGGACTCGGACAAGCACCGCGAGTGCACCAGCGTGCCCAACGAGCGCATCCTCGCCAACGCTGTCCGGCTAGGCCAGCAGCCGCAACCACTGCTCATTCGTACGCCGATCATCCCTGGTATCAACGATAACAAAGAGGAGATTGGCAAAATCGCCGAGTTCGTCAGCAAGCTTCCCAACCTGATGTACTATGAGCTGCTGCCCTTCCACCCGATGGCCACCAGCAAGTATGATAGCCTGGACATTGACTATCGCGCGCGCGACCTCAAGCGTCCGACAACCGACCTCATGGACGAGCTCACCGAACATGCCAAGTCATACGGCATTCCCGCGCGGCACAACTAGTCAGCGGCGTTAGCTAGGCGGGGCACTGTGGTGCCCCGCTTGATCGTTTCACCCGATGGTGGCTTTGAGGACTCGCAACCAGTTGCCACCCATTATCGCCAAGAGTTCATCCTCAGTATATCCACGACATCCCAGCGAATCGATTAACCGCGGCAGCTCGGTGACATCGTTCAGCAGGGTGCCGCCGCCATCGAAATCGCTTCCGAGCGCTACCGTCTCGATGCCAGCCACCTCTGTAACGTGCACGGCGTGATCGACCCAGCGCTCTACTGAGGCTTTGTCCTCATCATCGATAAAGTAGCGCACCAGGCTCAGTCCGATCACCCCGCCATTGCGCGCCAGAGCGCGCAACTGATCGTCACTGAGGTTGCGCGGATGGTCGCGCAGGGCGCGAGCATTCCCATGCGAAAAGATCACTGGCCGCGAACTGACTTCTATGGCGTGAGCAAAGGCTCCAGGGCTGACATGGGCCAGATCAACGATCATGCCCAGTCGGTTCATCTCTTGCACCAACGAAACGCCGAACGTTGTCAGGCCCACGCCCTCGCGCGCCTGTAGACAACCATCAGCCGCCCAACTGCTGACATTGTGCGTCAGCCCGATGGAACGCACGCCCAGCTCATAGAGCGCCCGCAGGACATTGAGGCTACGCGCCGTGGCATCGGCATGCTCGATAGCGAGCAACACACCCACGGCGCCGCGCTCGCGAGCAGCGTACAGGTCGGTCACGCAACGAATCACCTGCACATTACTGCACCCGTCGACATCGTTCAGAAAGTAGCCCACCCCATCGAGGGCGTACGCCAGGTTGTTGGGAAAGGCAGGCGTCACGTCGATCGCGAAAAAGCCCATATCCAACCCGACCTCGCGCATGCGGGGCAAATCGAGCTGTAAGCTGCCGGTCGGCTGCAGATTCTCATGCTCCCAGGCGAACGAGATAGTGCCAGAGTGCCGGCGCGCCGCATCGCGGCGACCGGCCAGACTGCTGTTGTGGTGGCGCACATGCGCCACGATGGCATCGTTATGACCATCGATCGTCAGGTGCTTGCGCAGCAACGTGCGCGCCGCCTCGATTCGCTCTTGATCGCTTGACATGCCCTTTCCCTTTCTCTATGCTCACGCCCAACCTCGACTGCGCTCGACTCTGGGCACAGATCGCTCCGGGAGGCCCCACTATGACTGACAACTATGAGCACACGCTCGCGCACGTCAACACCCATTCATCGCCCTCGGCGCTCAAGATCACCGACATCCGCATCGCCACCGTTGGTCGCTGGCCCATGATCAAGGTCTACACAAACCAGGGCCTGGTGGGCTATGGTGAGGTGCGCGACGGCGCCAGCAAGACCTATGCCCTCATGCTCAAGGGCCGCCTCTTGGGCGAGAACCCCTGTAATGTAGACCGCATCTTTCGCCGCATCAAACAGTTTGGCTATCATGCCCGGCAGGGCGGCGGCGTGTCGGGCCTTGAGGTAGCCTTGTGGGACCTGGCTGGCAAGGCCTATGGCGTGCCCGTGTATCAGATGCTCGGCGGCAAGTTCCGCGATCGCATCCGCTGCTATTGCGATACCGATGTGCAGGGAAAGGACACCGGCCAGGCCATGGGCGAGGCGCTCAAGAAGCGCATGGAGCGTGGCTTTACCTTTCTCAAGATGGACGTTGGCATCGGTATGCTACGCGATGTTCCCGGTGCCCTGACGGCGCCGCTCGGCCACCTGGAGGCCTTTTGGCACACGCCACGCCACGCTCCGGCAGGGGCCTCGGTCGAGGAGCAGCGCCAGGTGCGTAATCGCCGCTACGATCTGGATAACATCCCCCACCAATTCACCGGCATACGTGTTACCGAAAAGGGGCTTGACCAGATGGAGCAGTACGTAGCCGATGTACGCAGCGTCATCGGCTACGATGTGCCTTTGGCTAGCGATCACTTTGGCCATATCGGCATCGAGGACTGCTGCAAGATCGCTCAACGCCTCGACAAGTACAATCTGGCCTGGTATGAGGACATGGTGCCCTGGCAACTCACCGAGCAGTATGCGCGGCTGGCGCAATCGTGTCATACACCCATCTGCACCGGTGAAGACATCTACCTCAAAGAGGGCTTTGTACCATTACTCACTTCGGGGGGCGTCACGGTGGTGCATCCAGACGTGCTCACCTGTGGCGGCATCTATGAACTCAAAAAGATCGGTGATCTGGCGCAAGAGCACGCGGCCGTCATGGCCATCCATATGGCCGAGACGCCCATCGCCTGCATGGCTGCAGCCCATGCCGCAGCGGCCACCGAGAACTTTGTCGCGCTCGAGGTTCACTCGGTAGACCTGCCCTGGTGGGACGACCTCGTGATCGGCCCACACAAGCCAATCGTCGACCAGGGCTATGTGACCGTGAGCGATGCGCCTGGCCTTGGCATCGAGGCGCTCAATGACGAGGTCATCGCTGCCCATATCAGCTCGGATGATCCAGAGCTCTGGGCGCCCACTGACGCCTGGAACGACGAATACGCTCATGACAGACTGTGGAGTTAGGGAGGCGAAAAGTGCGCATAGGACTGGTCCTTCCGGATCTCGAAGAAGGCACGCTCAAGTTGGCGCGCCAGATCGGCGCGACAGATGTCGTCACGTCGTTGGGAGCCCATGAGGGGGGTGGCACCGGCGTCTGGGATTTCCAGTCGCTCTTGGTCAAACAGCGCAAGGTATCGGATGCAGGGCTGTGCTGGTCTGTCATCGAGAGCATGCCCATCAGCGACCGCGTCAAACTCGGGCTTGATGGCCGCGATGAGGATATCGAGAACTGGCAGCAATCGTTGCGCAATGTGGGTGCGGTAGGCATCCCCATCATCTGTTACAACTGGATGGCCGCCTTTGGCTGGCTGCGCACTTCGTTCACCACCCGCGTACGCGGCGACGCGCTGGCCACTAGCTACAACCACGAGCTGATGCAGCGCGGGCCAATGAACCCCTACGGACCGATCGACGAGGAGCAGCTCTGGGATGCCCTTGGCTACTTTTTGCGCGCGGTGGTGCCGGTGGCCGAGGAGGCTGGTGTAAAGCTTGCCATGCACCCCGACGATCCACCTCTGTCGCCCATTCGCGGCATGGCCCGCATCATGACCAGCCCCGAGGCATTCCAGCGGATGATCGACCTGGTGCCCAGCCCGGCGAACGGGCTCACTTTCTGCCAGGGGTGCTTTGCCGAGATGGGCATCGATGTGCCAGCGACCATCACCAGGTTTGGTCGTCAAGGCAGGCTGTTCTTTGCGCATTTCCGCAACCTGCACGGCCTGGCAACCGACTTTTGCGAGATGTTCCACGACGATGGCGACACCGACATGTTCGCGGCCATGCGTGCCTACTATGATGCTGGCTTCGAGGGGCCTATGCGCCCAGATCATGTGCCCACCATCGAAGGCGACACCAACGCCCGCCCTGGATACAGCCTGTGGGGGCGGCTGTTCGCTGTCGGCTATATGAAGGGACTGATCGAGGCAGTCGAAAAGACGCGCTAGAACAAGAAGGGCGCCCCTAAGGGGCGCCCTTCTTGTTCACTGGACGCACATCGGCTAGAGATGCGCACGAATATGGGCTTCGGCCTCGTCCCAAGTGGGTTGCCCATTGAACCCCCCCAGGATGGTGGTGGTCAGACTGCCACAAGCCGTGCCAAAGCGCAGGCACTCCTCAAGTGACTTGCCAGCCAGCCAGGCCGCCAGGAAGCCACCATCAAAGGTATCTCCAGCACCGGTCGTATCCTTGACATCGACAGGAAAGGCTGGCACGTCGATGCGCTGCCCACGCTGCACGCCGGTGGCGCCGTCACCTCCTCGCTTGACTGCCAGCACAGGCACCTGCGGAGCCATCATCTGGATGGCCGCATCCAGATCGCTCCTGCCCGTGATGGCCATGAGCTCACCCTCATTGGGCAGGAATACGTCGAGATGGTCGAACATGCCGTCGAGATGCCACGACTCCTCAGGGTCCCAGTTGGTGTCGAGCGACACCGTCATCCCGTCTGCCTTGGCCTCACGCATCAGGGTGGGCATGTGCGGGCGCAGCCCCGTCAGCAAAAAGGGACTGGCAACATGCAGGTGCCGCACTCGCGAGAACCAGGCGGGATCGACGTCTCGCCGCGAGATAACGCTCAGCGAGCCCAGATAGGTGAGCATCGCTCGGTCCTGCCCGCGAGACAGAATGACCGTGGCGCCGGTCTTGATCTCGGGATCTACTCTGACATAGCGGGTGTCGATCCCGATCGCCTGCAACGCATCGATCATGTAATGGCCAAAGATATCATCGCCCACACGGCTGGCGTAGAGCACCTTGAGGCCCATTTTGGCGGCGCTCGCCGCAAAGATCGAGCTCGAGCCGCCTGGCGCCACTGTGAAATCATCGACAAGCTTCTCAACCTGACCAAACTCGGGGTCAACATTGCCCTTGAGGATCAGATCAGGGTTGAGCTCGCCAACGACCAGCAAGTCATAGTCTCTCATGCGCCCATCTCCGTTCCAGTGAGTTTGATCGCCATCACCACGTTGCGGGGGCGATCAGGGTTCAGCCCTCGATGCATTGACCGGTAGTAGGCCATGAGCTGCACCAGCGGCAGGTAGAGCACAGGGCGAGCTCGCTCGCCAACGGTAGCCTGTAGCGCATAGGCGTCGTCGAACTCGGCCAAATCATCGACTCTATTGCTCACAGCCAGCACGCGCGCCCCCCGCGCTTTCAGATCGCGGAGCACAGCCAGCTCATATTCACGCACACTGTCTGAGAGCAGCGCCACGATGAGATGCTCCTGGTCGACCAGCGACATGGGCCCATGCCTGAACTCCATAAAGTGATAGGGCTCGGCCATTGAAAGGGACATCTCCTTCATCTTGACCGTAGCCTCACTTGCCAGACCATAGACCCAGCCCGAGCCGAGATACGTGATGCGCTTGATCGTCTCATCTTCGCCCCAGCGCTGTGCCACCGGCTGCGCGCGCGAGATGACGCCCTGTGCCAGGCCAGGCAGCCGACCCAGCTCGGTCAACAGGGCAGCATCCCCCGCCACAAGCGCAGCCACCACCTGCGCTGCCACCAACATGCCAGCGAACGAGCGCGTTTGCGCAAAGCTCTCCTCACGACCTTCGGGGATGCCGATGGTCAGATCTGACACACGCGCCAGCCCAACATCCTCGTAGCAGCTGATGGTGAGCGTCGGGCAGCCAAGCTGAGCTGCCTTTTGCATGGCCATAATCGTCTCGCTCGTCTCACCTGAGCGCGACAGCGCCACCACCGCTGGCCGATCACCACGGGCGATCACCGTTTCGGTCTGCAGCAGCAGTTCGGACGAGGGCACGGCCTGGCTGGCACAGCCCGTTACCACCTGGTAAAAAGGCGCTGCAAACTGGGCCAGATAGTGCGTCGAGCCACAGCCTATAAAGAGCACTCGATTGACGGGGGCCAGCAGAGCTTTGGCGGCCTGGCCCTTGGCGCTGGCGGCCATTAACGCCCCCTGCCAGCTACTCGCCTGAGTGACGATTTCATGCCATGAGAAAGCGCCGCGCTCGGTCATCTCGGTCATGTCTATCTCCCTCTAGCTATACTCGATCACTAGATCAACCAGCCTGATAAAGTGCCGCGCTGCGCGCTCACCAAACAGACTCGATGAAGTGCCGCCCAACACAAAGCGCTTTGGGCCCACGGTGTTCAGCAGCTCGCGCGCCAGTGGCTCGATCTCGGTCCAGGGCCGCGTTTCGAGCACTTCCATATCATCGAGGCCTCCCACCAGACAGACGCGGTCGCCGATGCGTCGATGAGCCTCGCTCATGGTCATATCGCCGTAGGGCGGCTGCTCGATAGGGTCCAGAGAGTCCACGCCCAGGTCAGCAATACACTCCAGCCAACGCTGCATGCGGCCGTGATTGTGATAGTGCACCAACGCCCCTTCGGCATGTGCCATCTCCACCAGGGGCTTGTCAAAGGGCATCACCAGGTGTTTCCAGGCGCGTGGCCCCATCAGTTCGCTGGCATACTCGCCGCCATAGATGCGCACACAATCCACGCCGGCTTCACAGGCACGGGCCACCACTCGCTGAATCCGTTCGGCAGCCACGCTCGCGGCCCACATGAGCAGCGCCGGCTGCTCTGCCCAGAGTTGACAACAGAGCTCGGGCCCCATCGCATCGTGCAGGTAGTTGAGCGCGTTGCCAAAACCCAAGATCACCAGCCCACGCCCACCGATCTCCTCCTGCAGCGCACGGTAGGCTGAGGCGTCGGGTACCGGCTCACGGTAAGGCGCCTCGAGGAGTGCCCGCAAGTCATCACCGTTTTTACAGAGATACTCGGTGGCTGCCGTAGTCTCTGCTGTCGTAGTGAAGGCTGCCGTCAGATCACGATCGGCCAGCCGTACTCGTAGCGTGCGCACAGGCCCCGAGACGCTCACTTCAGGCCGCCAATCCAGGCCGCCAACAGCATCGCAGCCGAGGCCGATGTCGATGAAGGGATCGGCCTTCTCGAGTAGAGCCTGCCCCGCAGGACTCTGACGCGGCACCTTGGCCAGGCCCCAGGGTGACACAGGGATGCGGTCGGCGCGCTCTCCGCGCAGCGCCGCGAGCAGCCGCTCACGTGACGATATCAACAGGTCTCACCTGCCTACTCATGCTCCACCAGCCCCCACATGATGCCCCGAGCCGCCCAGTTTGACAAGCCAGCGCGGTCGCTCGTACGATGCCAGCCATGCTCAACCGCCGGAGGCACAGCACATGCGAGTTACGGGCATCTTACCACCGATCATAACGCCCTTTGATGACAGTGGAGAGATCGACTGGACCGCCCTGGACGCCAATCTGGAGCGCTGGAATGAGACCGGCCTGGCCGGCTATGTGGTGGCGGGCTCGAATGGCGAAAGCGCGTCGCTAACCTGCGACGAGGTTGCCGCGCTGACGGAGCGCGTGCGCTTGCGCGCTCTGCCGCAACAGCAGGTGATCGCCGGCACAGGGCGGCAGTCTACCCGCGAGACCATCGCACTAACGCGCGCCGCCGCTGCGGCTGGAGCCGATCTGGTTCTGGTGATGACGCCTTCGTTCTTTGCCGAGCAGATGGGCGGACCCGCTCTGGTCGAGCACTATCAGCGCGTTGCCGACGCCTCGCCAGTGCCCGTGCTGCTCTACAACGTCCCGAAGTACACCCACGTGAACATGGCACCCGCCACGGTGGCGGCGCTGGCACAGCACCCCAACATCGTTGGCCTCAAAGACAGCTCGGGCAACATCACACAGATGATCGGACTGTTGAGCGTCTGCCCACGCGATTTCAGCCTGTTGGTGGGCAATGGTGGCGCCTTTCTGAGTGCAGTGGCCCTGGGAGCCTGTGGCGCCGTACTGGCGCTCGCGAATGTAGCACCACGCGAATGCGTACGGGTGTACGAACTCATCGACTCAGGCGAGGCCGCCGCGGCCCAGGAGCTGGCGTTTCGGCTGGTTCCGGTGAACACAGCAGTCACGGTCACTTATGGTGTGCCTGGGCTCAAGGCAGCGCTGACGCAGTTGGGCTATCGCGGCGGCGTACCACGGTTGCCCTTACAGATACTGGGCGCACAAGAGCAGCGCGATCTAGAGGCCATTCTGCGCAAGGCACAGTTGATCCAATAGAGGCAGGGGCGGCCTCGCGGCCGCCCCTTTAGCAGGCTATACGAGAGCTTCGAGCTCGCCCACCAGCCGGTCGAACTCGGCCAGGGCCGCGGCTACGGGCTCGGGTGAGGTAAGGTCAACGCCAGCCGCCTGCAGCTGCTCCAGAGGATAGGCACTACCGCCGCTCTTGAGCAGCGCGAGATAGCGATCAAGCGCCCCATCTTGCTCTGTGAGCAATCCCTTGGTAAGGGCGATCGCCGCAGACATGCCCGTTGCGTACTTGTAAACGTAAAAGTCATAGAAAAAGTGATCGATACGCGCCCACTCCCAGGCGATGGGTGCGTCCTCATCATCAAAGGCAATGGCATCACCAAAGTAGGCCTTGACCAACTCGAGGTAGCGCGCATCGAGCGCTTCGACAGTGAGTGGCTGGCCCTGCTCGACATGAGCATAGATGAGCTTCTCGAACTCGGCGAACATGGTCTGGCGAAAGACCGTGCCGCGGAAGCTGTTCAGCCAACGATCGATGAGATAGGCCCGGGTTGGCCGGTCCTGGATGTGCTGCAACAGATAGTGGTTGAGCAACGTTTCGTTAGCGGTCGATGCCACCTCAGCCACGATGATGCGATAGTCACTCAAGTGATAGGGCTGTGTCGCCTTTGAGTACCACGAATGCATCGAGTGCCCCAATTCGTGGGCCAGTGTGAACACCGAGTCCAACGACCCGTTATAGTTCATGAGCACATAGGGCATGGTATCATAGCTGCCCGACGAATAGGCCCCTGAGCGCTTGCCAGCGTTCTCGTAGCGATCGACCCATCCACCGTCCAATCCCTGGCGCATTGCCTTCACATAGCCCTCGCCAAGGGGCTGCACAGCAGCACAGACCAGCTCGACAGCCTCGTCAAACTCATAGCTGAGTTCGACTTGCTGGATCACCGGCACATATACATCGTACATGTGCATGACATCGAGCCCCAGTAGCCGCTTGCGAAGCGCCATATAGCGATAGAATGCCGGAAAGGCGGCATGCACTGCGGCGATCAGTGCATCATACACCTCTGGCTTGACGTTGTCGGCAAACAACGAGGCCGCGCGCGCATCCTGAAAGCTACGCACCCGTGCCCTGAAGACATTGGCTTTGGTGTTGGCGTCGAGCGTCGCCGCGATGGTGACGCGATTGCCCTTGAACTCGCCGTAATAGTCGTTAAAGGCCGCCTTACGCACAGCTCGATCCTGCGATTCGAGCAGCTTGATAAAGACGCCATGCGAGAGCTGCACCTCTTCGCCTTTACCATCGCTGACGCTGGGCAATCGTGCGGCCAGCTCGACGTTCTTGAGCACTGAGTAGATGCGGCTGATGGCACTGAGCGGCTCGTTGACCATCGCCAGCACCCTTTCCTCGGCGGGCGAGAGGGTGTGCGGCTTGCCACGCAACGTGTCTTCAAGCCAGAAGCGATACTCACAAAGCGTCTCGCCCTGCAGCCAGTTACCCATTGTCTCATCGGGGATGGCTAGAATCTCCGGCGAGAGATACGCCCCTGCTGTGCTGATTTTGACCCAGACGGCATAGGCGCGATCGAGCATATCCTGGTACTTGCTCTTACCCAGGTCCTCGTCGTTACGCAGGTGCGCATATACATAGAGCTTCTCAACGTGCCGCATAGCCCCAAACCAGGCCTCGATGGCCTGACGCAACACCTGTTCCGACTCGGCCAGGCGCCCGGCAAAGGCCGCTACCGACTCGGCCAGACCTTGCGTCTTGAGCAGGTCCTGCTCCCATAGATCATCAGATGAGTAGATGGCGGCCACGTTCCACTTATCGGCCGCGGGGATGTCGTCTCTCTGTCGGATGGCGGGCATCAGCGCCTCCTTTGGGGTAGAGTCTCATCTATTCTACCACTGTTGAGGCCAGGGACCGAGTACACAGAACCGTCTCACAACGGGCTACGGGTCTGCGATTGGCCCCTCGCCAGCACGCCAGAGATTGTGCACCAGAACGAGGTCGTCGGGGGTGTTCACGTTGACGAACGAGCGCCGCTGAGGGTCGTAGGGAAGCCACTCAGCCTCGGGCACCATGCGGCAGCGCAAACAGGCGAGCGCCGCTCCCAGACGCCGCTCGCCTCTTGCTGCTGCGGCTACCAAATGTGGCAAGGCTTGACGATGATAGAGAGCATGCAGTGGCTCGAGGCCACGTGCACAACTTGGTATCACCGCCTGCCACCCGCTGGTCAACCCTGACAGATAACGAATCAGCGTGTCGGACACAAAAGGCATATCACAGCCGATGGCCAACGCCCAGGCGTGACGTGCCGCGGCCAGCCCGCCGGCCAGTGCAGCCACCAGGCCTGTGCCTGCCCCGTGGTCGAACGCGACATGCCAGGGGCCTTCTGGTGGTGTCTGACCAGGGCGCACCACCACTACCAGATCATCAGTAAGGGCCGCGACACGTCGGGCCGTCGCCTGCAGCAACGTCTGCTCGCCGAGCCTGATCGCTACTTTGTCATAGCCCAGCCGGCGACTCTGCCCGCCTGCCAGCACCAGGACGCTGAACGGTTGCCGAGTCAAAGCTGCACCTCGCCTCGATAGTGCAGAATGGGGGATGTCAGCGCTGTTGTCGCTGACATCCCCCACGCACCGCGCAGTGGCTCTCTAGAGCTGGTTCTCGAGATACTGTACCGCGTCGCGAACGCTCAGGATTCCCTGGGCGTCTTCGTCGGGGATCTCGCCGCCAAACTCTTCTTCAAAAGCCATAATCAGCTCGACCAGGTCGAGCGAATCGGCTTTGAGGTCTTCGCGGAAACGGGCTTCAAGAGTGACCTGCTCCTCTTCAACGCCGAGCTGATCAACGATGATCTCCTTGACACGATCGAAAGTGGACACGGCTGGCCTCCTTGTCTTTCAATTCACTTGGTGCAGAATCTACGCAGGTGGCGGTTCGGCGTCAAAACATACCGGTCACCACGCCGTTCTACTGGCACTAGAACCCAGCCCCACGCAATTGGTTACGCCTAGCCCGGAATGTACAACACTGTGCCTGCGAAAATCAGGTTGCCGGTGAGACCATTGGCCTGTTTGAGCGCGTCGACGGTGGTGCCAAACGCCCTCGCGATGGAGAATAGCGTATCGCCCGCCTTGACGACATAGGCACGCACATAGGGCTGAGCGCCGCAGGGATCTCCAGTGGGATAGCCCGGATACCAGCCGTACGAGCCAGTTGGAATAAGCAGACTCTGTCCCACATAGATATTGGCGTTCGAGAGGTCATTGGCCGCCATAATGGCCCAAATGGTGGTGCCATAGGCCCGTGCCAACGAATAGAGCGTGTTGCCAGGCTGCACCACATGAACCACCGGGCCGACCTGCGATATCGGTGGTATGTAGAGCGTTGAATAGGCAAAGATGGTTGTCGTATACATGCGGTTGTAGGCCATGATGGCCCACACACTGGTTCCATACCGCCGCGCCAGCGAGCACAGTGTCTCACCAGGCTGCACGACGTGAGCAATAGGTGCCGGCGGTACGTAAGTCACCGTGACAGTGGGCGTCAGCGTTCCAGTGGGTGTTGGGGTGACGGGAGTGACGGTTACCGTGGCACCAGGGATGACAAGCACCTGGCCCGCTTTGATGGCATAGTCCGTCAGCCCGTTCGCCTGCATCAGCGCAGTGATGCTGACGCCGAACTTTTTAGAGATGCTGTAGAGCGTGTCGCCAAGCTGCACCACATAGGTGCCCTCCACTGGCAGGGGGGTGGTAGGCGTGGCGGTGGCGCCCGTCGCAGTAGCCGTGGGCACTGGTGTCTTGCAGTAACGCGCCACGGCGTCGAGGCCCTGGTTGGCCTGCGGATCGCCTGGCTTGATCAGCAACGCCAGCCGGAACTGATTGAGCGCCTCGATGCACTGGTTGCTGAGCATCAGGTCCCAGCCATAGGCCAAGCGGGCCTGGTATTCGGTCTCGCGGAGCTCTGCGGCCTTGTAGGCTGGATCGATGGCGCGAATGGCGTCGATGAGGCGCAAAACCTCTGCCCAATCTGAGCGATTGTAGGCGTCGTGCATCTGCTGCTCGAGTGACTGCAGCTGCTGTGTTGGCGTGAGAGTATTGGTGGCTGTAGGGCCGGCCTGCTGCGGCGCTACACCTGGAGGCAGCGGCGCCGGCTCAAGCAATGCCGGAATCAGCTTGCGGTGCACTGAGGGCGCTGGCGCGGCAGCCTGACTGGCCGCTGGCAAGAGCACAGTCAACAGCACAAGCGCCACCAGCGCGAGAGGTCTCGTGCGAATGTAGGGGGTAGAGCTTCTCATATGCATCCGCCCTGTGTTGGTCATCGACACGATACGATGCCGCACCTTAGGCCAGATCACTGCCCTTTGTCAATACGGCGCAGCCAGCGCAGCGCTGAGCCAGAGGTCGGCCCTGAGTCGCCCTCATGCTCGGCAGCGTCTGCGACCGTCTGCCCGCCCGCGGCCCTGAGCACTCGCTGCAACAGAGCACGGTGACGAGGATCACGCGTGGCGCGCAGCACCTCGGCCACACGCACCTGAACCTCTTCCTGATCGAGCAAACTGGCAAAGACATTAATGATACCTTGCCGTCGTTCTGGGGGCGCCTCAAACAGCACATCGGTAAGCACCGGCACCGCCGCCACGCTTTCTCGCGCCAGTGCCCGTCCGACGCTATCGTGATGCTGGGGCTCGATCCAGAGCAGGGCCCTGGCGAGCTCTTCGCGAGCGCCCATGTGGGCCAACAGGCGCGCCACACCGCGGGTCACCTGCACATCGTTGCTGTGCAGGCCAGCGAGCAACCGCTCATGTACAGCACGCCCCATTTGCTGGAGCAAATGAAACGCCCTTCCGCGCACGGCACCACTAGGGTGCTTGAGCGCGCCGATCAGGTCGTCAGCCACAGAGGCGCCAATCTGGCGCAGTGCCTCTTCGGCAGCATCGGCCACCAGAGCGCTCCGATCGCCCAGCGCATCGATCAGCGGCGTTGTATCGACCAGATCGCCCACCTGGCCGAGCTGGCGAGCCGCTTCGACGCGCATCGATCTATCGCGGCTTCGCAGATCGGCATAGAGGGCCGCGGTGCGACGCAAGAAGCGCACCTCGCGATAATAGGGCGTCTCGTCTTCGAGCGTGGCAAAGGCTTGCGCCGCCGCAGCCCAATCGCGCCGCCGGTACGCCTCTAGGCCCGAACTGTAGAGTTGCTCGCGGCGCCACGATGCCGATTCAGCCGAGCTCACCAGGCTATCCAGCTGGGCGACATCACGATATGCCGGTTGTAGACTCTGAATCGACTCGAGTTCTTGTCGCGCCTCAGTCCACTGCTCTAGCTTGATATGCGAACGTAGTTGAGCGTACCGGCCAGCGAGCAGGCGCTCTTGGGTGAGGTGTGCGTGATGCTGCCGCTGATGCCAGCGCGAAAGCGCAAACACGGCCAGCGCCACAATGAGGACGACAAGAGGCAGGACGATTGTTCCAACGCGCGCCACTCGTCTGAACTGCTGACGCGCTGCGCTATCTGCCGCCACCAGAAAGGTGAGATCGGAGATAGTCACGACTTTGTCGCCTGTCACCATCGCCAGTGTGATCGGCACATGATGGCTGCCGAGCAGCCGCATGCCAACCTGCGTGCCGCCATGTGCGAGCCAAACGTCGTGAGGAGCCTCTCCGGGGAAACCAGGCGTGATAGTGACCTGCCCAGCCACGTGCGCACCCGATCGATCGACCAGCGACAAGGCATCGTCGGGGAGAGTGATCACCAGCGTCAAGGGGACTGCCTGCTCTGCCGAGGAGGCGCGAGCAATCAGGGTAATCGGCTGCGCCGCTGCGTCCGTGTCACGAGGCCCCACATAGGCCGGGTGCACCACCTTGAGCAATACGCCAGGATAGCCTACCCAATCGAGTGGCACATAGTTGCTGGCAACGCGAGCTGGCGCATGGCCGATGATGGCAGCCCAGATGTACAGAGCGACCAGCGCTGCGGCCAGCAGGCCCAGGGCGCCTCGCCGTAGCCAGCCACGAGGCCAGTGCCAGCGCCGCACATGCTCCCATCGCGACAACCACCGCCACACAACCGTCACCTAACGTCCCGTCGAGCCAAAGCCCGCCTTAGACGAGCCGGTGTCGGGCGACATCTGCCCATCGACGAGGGCAAAAGCGTCTCTGTCGATGGGCACAGCCCACATCTGTGCAATCCTATCGCCGTGCCGGATGACTCTGGGCCATGGGCTATATACCAACACCTGCAACTCCTGCCCGTTGAACTCGCTCTCGACCAGGCCATCGTGCACCAACAGGCCGCGTAGAAAGGCGCTGCTCCGTCCCGTGATGCGCACCACAGCGGCTGAGGGCATCTCCAGTGCCACACCAGTAGGTATGCGCGCCAAGCCCCATACCAGCCGCCAACCTCGCTCAGGCAGTCGCGCCTTTAGGTCTAGCGCAGCCCCTCGCCGGCTCTGCGGAGCCTGGGCGCCAACGCCCACCAACCAGTAATTTATCTGCATAGCAGCCCAGACTATGGCGTCGTCGTGCTGTCGATGAGCCCCGTTCCCTCCAGAATGAGGTCTTGCCCCGCGGGCAACAGCACCGTCCGTACCGAAGGCGCCAGGCGCGTGGCCCACTCGTATTTGATCAGGTCAGGGTTGTTGCGGATCTGTGCGGCAATCAACTGCAGCGCTTCAGCCTCGGCCTCGGCCTCGATGCGGCGAGCCTCGGCTCGCCCCTCTGCGGCAATGACGGCGGCCTTTTTCTCACCGTCGGCCCGCGCCAGGGAGATCTCGACCTCTTTCTGAGCGGACTGCAGTTCGTATTGCTTCTGCAGGGCCGACTGCTCAGCCACCTGCTTGCGCTCAATGGCTGCGTCGAATTCGGCCGAGAACTCGACGTTCGCCAGGGAGAACTGGTCGATGACGATATTGCGGCTGCCCAAGCGCTCCTTCAGACCTTCTTCGATCTGCAGTTTCAGCACCTCGCGTTCGCTCAGTATGCGTTCGATGCGAAATCGCGAAGTCGATGCCTTGATGGCTTCTTGTAGCGCCGGTTCGATCAGGATGCCCTCATAGCCCAGCCCCACGTTCTGATAGAGCCGGTTGACGCCTATGGGGTCGACATGATAGTTGAGCACCCCCGTGACCTGCACGGTCTGCATATCAGCAGATGCGGCCTCGGTGTAGACCTCGAGCTTGCGCGTGCGCACATCGACGGGCACCACCTGGCGCACCATGGGCGGGATGATCAGATGAAAGCCCTCACCCAGCACAGTGTCTTCAACTTTGCCGAGGCGCACCACCACCCCGCGGTGACCGGGCTCGATGATGGCATAGCTGGAAAAGATCACGATCAGCGCCAAGATGCCCAAGCCCAGCACCATGACGATCCTTCTGAAGGTCAAGTGTTTGCTCACCGTCTACTCCTTCTATTGCTGAAGTGCATTATACCACGCCAGAGACTCTTTGTAGAGCCCTGCACTCTGCAGTACGTGCTGCGTCCACATCGGTTGCTTGACCAGACGATATGCCCTCGCTAGACTCGCATCCATGCAACTGAATAACGTTAGCGCCCCCCGTAGCGATGGAGCGCGTCGAGGATGTAGCCTCTCGAGCACGCTGGGTCTGGCGTTGTTGGCTATTGTGGCGCTGCTAGTGATACTGGGGTCTGAGCCTGAAACGCAGGGCTGGGGGGCCAGGCTATTCGCTTCTGAGCCCTCTGGGCCCCGCGTGGGCATCATCGCAGGTCACTGGCAGAGCGACTCGGGCGCCATCTGCGACGATGGCCTGCAAGAGGTCGACGTCAACCTGCAGATCGCTCAGGCCACCGTCGAGCTCTTACGAGCTCAGGGATATCGGGCCGAGCTGTTAGCCGAGTTCGATCCCGCGCTGGACGGCTATGTCGCCGCTGCACTCGTGTCGGTGCACTGTGACTCGTGCGTTGCCGACCTATCGGGCTTTAAGGTAGCACGCCTTACGGACTCTGCTGTGCCCGAGACTGAAGACCGCTTGGTCGATGCCCTCTACCAGGCCTATGAGGTCGAGACGGGGCTCGCGCCTCACCCCAACACTATCACGAACGATATGCGCCAGTATCATGCCTTTCGCCGCATCGCCCCCGCTACACCAGGTGCCATCATCGAGTGCGGCTTTCTAGGAGGTGATCGCCTGATGCTGACGCATCAGCAGGATCGTGTAGCGCGTGGTATTGCCGAGGGCATCATCGCATTTCTGTCACCCGAATAATCGCGGAGGTCTGTCATGCTCGTTAATGGGGTCCCCTATCGTACCGTGTGGATAGAGGGCAGTACCGTCTACATGGTCAATCAACATCTTCTCCCTCACAGGTTCGAGATCATCCAGCTGGCAACACACCGTGATACAGCCAACGCCATCCAGACGATGATCGTCCGAGGAGCTGGCGCTATCGGCGCCGCGGCGGGCTACGGCATGGCCCAGGTGGCACTCGAGGCGCCCGACGGGCCTGCCTTTGACGAGTATGTATCTGTCGGCGCTGAAACGCTGTGCCGCACGCGTCCTACAGCGCAAGACCTCTTTTACGCCGTAGAGCGAGTTCAACAGGCGATGCTGGGGGCGAGTAGCGTGCGTGCGGCGCGCCAGGCGGCGGTTGAGGCAGCTACACAGATCGCCGACGAGAACGCTGCCGCCGGCCACGCCATCGGTGAGCACGGCGCGGCCCTGATCCCAGATGGGGCACGCATTCTCACCCACTGCAACGCTGGCTGGCTGGCCTTTGTCGACTGGGGCAGCGCCCTGGCGCCGGTGTACACGGCTACCCGCCAGGGCAAGCAGGTTTTCGTCTACGCTGACGAGACCCGCCCACGCTTGCAGGGAGCACGCCTCACTGCATGGGAACTGCAAAACGAGGGTGTGCCATTCGCAGTTATCGCCGACAACGCCGCAGGCTACCTGATGCGCCGTGGCGAGATCGATATGGTATTTGTGGGGGCCGATCGGATAGCCGCCAATGGCGACGTGGCCAACAAGATCGGCACCTACGAGAAAGCGCTATGCGCACGAGAACATGGGCTGCCTTTCTACGTCACGGCGCCCACCAGCACGCTAGACGCTGCAGCGCCATCGGGCGACGACATCCCCATCGAGGAGCGCAGCGGCGACGAAGTGCTCTATGCTGAAGGTGTGCTGGCTGGCGGCGACTATGGACGTGTACGGTTAGCGCCAGATGGCTGTCAGGCCCGTAACCCGGCATTCGATGTAACGCCCGCCGCCCTGGTAACAGCCATCATCACCGAACTGGGCGTACACCAGCCAGATGCATTACCGCTATAGGCTCGCGAAAACGAACTCGTGGGCGATATCGCGCAACGGTGGGTGCTGTCGATCTTTGGGCGAGAGCAGTGGCATCTTCACCGGCCAGGAGATGGCCAGGTCAGGGTCATTCCAGATAATCCCACGTTCGTCTGGCGGAGAGTAGAACGTGGTCACCTTGTAGAGGAACTCGGCTACGTCCGACAACACGCAAAAGCCATGGGCAAAGCCGATGGGGACGTAGAGCTGGCGCATGTTTTCGGCGGTGAGCTCGACACCCACCCACTGCCCAAAAGTAGGCGAGCCAAGACGAATGTCGACAGCCACATCCCACACAGCGCCGACCACCACGCGCACCAGCTTGACCTGCCCAGGGTTCACCTGATAGTGCAGGCCGCGAAGCGTGCCCCGCGTCGAACGCGAATGGTTATCCTGAACAAACACATCGGTGATGCCTTCGGCAGCCAGGGCGCGTTGGCTGTAGGATTCGTAAAAGAAGCCACGCTCATCGGGAAACACGCGAGGCTCAATGATCTTGACGTCGGGCAGCCGAGTCGGTATAACGCGCATCGAAACACCTCATTGTTGAGGATCGCGCCGGCATCGTAGGGTGACGGCTATCTTTTGTCAAGAGGAATGAACATGCACCATGCCATCGTCTCGCTACATCGCTGGGATGACCTCGCCGGCGTCGACGACGTGCTCTCACACTGTCTACAAGAGCTGGGGGGTATGGCTGCCTTTGTCAGGCCTGGGCAGACAGTGGTCATCAAGCCCAATCTGACGGCCGACGCCCCCGAGGCATCAGGTGGCACCACACATGTGGCGCTGGCCGAGGCCGTCGTCAGGCAGGTGCAGGCCTGCAGGCCGGGGTCCATCGTGGTTGCTGAAGGCACCGGCATGTTTGGGCTGGCTCACGAGACCGCCTTTCCGCGGCCCGAGTGGAGGGCGATGGCGGCGCGCACCGGCATCGAGCTCTACAACCTCGACGCGGGGCCACATACAGCACTGTCCATCGACAACGGGCGCTACCCAGGCGAGTTGCCCATCGCCGATCTGCTTCTGCAGGCCGACGTACTGATCACCCTGCCCTGCCTCAAGACGCACATCACCACCGACTATACCGTCGCCCTCAAGAACGCCTATGCCCATGTGCCACAGGCCACCCGTACGCTGGCGCACCGGCATTACCGCGTCGAACATGCACTCGTCGACATCAACCGCTTGCGGCCACCTGATCTAGTGATCGTAGATGGCTATGACGGCGCTGAGGGCATCGCCGGCGGCATCAAGTTCGATCGCCCGGCAAGCGCGCGTCTGATGATGGCGGGAGCCGACCCGGTGGCGGTAGACGTTATTGCACGGCAACTGATGGGCATGAGCTGCCGCACGCGCTACCTGGAGTGGGCTGCGGCCGATGGCCTCGGCACGAGCCGCAGCGATGAGATTGAGGTGCGGGGTGAGCCGGTGCAGGCGTTGGGCCGTCGTTTTCAGACCGGGGCTGAAGAAATGTGCGAGCTGCTACCTGGGCTGCAGATCATCGACCAGGGCGCTTGCTCTGGCTGTCGCGTGGCGGCCCTGTCGGCCCTCCAGAGATACCTGGAGCAGGGCATTGCCAAGCCCTTTGCCCTGGTGTTCGGCGAGGGCGACAAGATCGCGTCTCTCGATCGTCCGGCCCTGGTATTGGGGAACTGCGCCAGCAGGCATGCTCACCTGGGGACCTGGATCAGCGGTTGCCCCGCCTCGGCGGACGCGGTACGCGAAGCGATGGAGGCTCAGGAGATGGTGTGCCTCAAGTGCCGCCATCTGATCGAAGGCCTGCTCGATCGCCTACCGGCGACGCTGGCCCCTCACCTGCGCATTGTGGCGGCTGGGGCACAGGTACACCTTGGCGCTGAGGTTCCCTCGGCTGGCTGGCATGTCGAGCTGTTGGTCGGCGACTGCAGCGCTGCCTATGCTGGTCGGGTGGTCGAGCGCGCCAGCCAGTTCGACATGGACGCCAAGCGCGATATCATCCACCTACTGGGCTGCCCCGTGAGCGAGGACCAGATCCTTGAGGCCCTGGCCAGTTTGGAGCAGGTGGTCGTAGCACACCGAGGCTAACTTGACCGAACCCTGCTTTGTGAGTACAATGCTGCCCTGTCAGTTGGCCCCCATCGTCTAGAGGCCTAGGACACAGCCCTTTCAAGGCTGCGACCGGGATTCGAATTCCCGTGGGGGCATACGATCATAGCACGGTCGAAAGCAAAAGCCCCGGCGATGACCCGGGGCTTTGCGTCGCTTACGGGCTCGTCTGCGTGGCCGCGCCTGCATCACATCCGCCTCTGGGCCGCCTCCGCCACCTTGGTTCTTACGCTGCACGTGCGTGCCCCATCTCGCGCTGGTGCGGGCGATGGCAAAAGTCTTTCAGCTGCACCGCCCCAGCCCGATACGCCGCCCCGCCCGCCTTGCCCAGCACCTTGTACTGCTCCTCGTGCTTGAGCTTGGCAAAGCGCGCCTCACCCGTTTCCATCTAGGGCCGCTCCGGCACCCCTTCGATGCCCGCGTTCAGCAGCGCGATGTAGGGATCGGTCTCGCCAGCACCATAGCCGCACACCAGGCCCGCGCCCACCGCGCCCTGCGTGCTGGCCGCTGGCACGCCCTGCCACATGATTCCCGCCAGCCATTGATCAGTGGTGTCCGCCAGCGCAAAGGCCGCGTTGCGCATCGCCTGATCCATCACTTTGGGCTGTTGCTGTCGCCGATCGATGTCGTCGATCTGAAAGTTGAAATAGTCGGCCTGGGTGATC